>WNGK01014327.1_pt1 | contig 14842 bp, 14 predicted proteins | sample 5400601 | NCBI WGS metagenome assembly WNGK01 (sample SAMN13153376, study PRJNA577476) | soil metagenome | isolation source: 60 cm soil or saprolite under Garry oak tree replicate 1 | place: USA:California | collected 2016-06-15 | reverse complement strand
TTCACTTAGGCTGCGAACGATGTCACAGTCCTGGCTAGCTATCACCAGGTAATCCTCTCGGCGGGTAATGCCCGAAGCAAGGCCAACGCCGTGTAGCGGCAAACCCGTTGCGGCAGGAATATCCACCTGCTCAGCCTGACGCTTTGCCGTCTTGGCAATTTTACTCAGGGGATCATCACTTCGATAGATCACGCTCCAGGGTAGGGGAGGCAGCAAAACTCCCTGACGCCAACCAGAATTATACAGATGCCCTCCCAGCTTATTATCAGCCATTGTTTACTCCCAAACAAAGCCCCACGCCACAAACGCTTCATCATTCTCGTCAGCACCACCAGGTGATTCTTCATGACTCGATAAAGGTCGAGGGCTAAGCCGATCAAGGGCACGATCAAGCTCATCGCCTGACAAATGAGGTGCCCTCCAATTCAGCCTTACGGCGGGACGAGCCCAACCAGACAGGCCGCTCATATCACGCGCTGCCTTAGATACACTATCCGAATCTAGAGGGGCTGGAAGAGGACGCAGTGCAAGGCCAATCACAATATCATGCTTACCAGCGGCAAGCAAATCAATGGGCCTTCCTGCCGGACCCGGCGCCTCCAGAAATTCTTTGAGAGCAGGACCACGTAAATCATGAATAGTACGAAAAGTATCGAGCAATTCAGTAAGACGTTTAGCGTGCTCCTCACTGACACCTTTACCATCTAGCCACTTATAATAAGCATTCCGGCTTACATGGGCTAAAGAGGCCAGTGTCTCAACAGGTAAACCGCTCATATCTCGTAAGAGATGAGGTATTCTATCAAGCTCGATCTTATCATTTGTTTGCTGTGTAGTCTTCTGAAAAGTAGGAGTCTCAAGACCGGAGGACGTTGCACTAAAGAGAGGGCGCAAACCAACGAATCCATCAGTAAAAGTAACAACGAAACCAATCTCACTATGTATCGGTTGTTGCTCAATCACAAGTACAGGATAGCTTACAGCAGGTACGAGAAAGAAGGCCGCCACACTAGTTCCAAGAGTGAGATTGCGCAACGGATCGACCCACTCATGTATAGGTAAAGTATATGTGCTCATGATTCTCCTCTCAGATAGTGATTAAGCTCACCTTCGCCAATCGACCAACGAAAAACGCGGTAGAGGATGTCGTTGTACCTACGCATTTGCTCGATGGGAGCCTGCGCATCAAATGTAACGGGTGTCTCGTCGTAATAATCGAGGTCAAGGAGATAGAACTGGCCAGTTTTCGGAGGATGGTTCTGGGAGGGCACGATTGTGGTACCTTGAAGAAAACCATGGCGAACAAGCAAAGAACCATCGGAACGTTTGGTACGCACTTCTCCTATGGTCTGTTCGACCCTACCGCCAAGCACTCCTCGTGCGCCTAAACCAAGTAAGTCGGGATTGAGAAGCTGCGTCCATGCTGTATAATTGTCGCCTTTGGGATGGCGGAACTCGTTAATATAACGTAAGCCAAAGCGTAGTTGGTGGCGGGGCTTGGAATGAGTATCGACGTGGTGTAGTAAGCTCGCAAAGCGAGTTGAAAACTCGGTAACATTGGTATATTCTCGTGTCTCCAGCGAAATAAACTCGCTGGAGAGCACGACTGACCAGCGCGAATCAATACTAGTAAAACGTAGCATACTAGCGCCTGGAGTCTGCCCTATTACACCTTGTGGGCTAACGACAATGTTCATGGCTTGCTCAATAGTTACAAGAGGATATTCAGTTGCAAGCGCCTCCCTGATGCCCAACATATAATTATCGTCAAGGAAACGCTGAATAGGCGGATATTTCAGCTGTGCAAGACACGATTCCAGGCAAGAATTATTAAAGATAACTTGATCGTACATTGGGAGCAACTCATCAATATTGTCCATTTCATCCTCCCGAAGCGGTTTACATTGCGGTTTACACTCTTTATAACAAATTATATCGGTTTACATTGCGGTTGTCAATAGGTAAAAGTAGTAATTCAGAAGTAAAAAAGGAGAAACGCGAAGCACATCCAAGGTGCTTTGTGTGTTCTCATTTAACTCAGAGCAAGGGTGCGTTACTCGATAAAAGTATACTGGGAAAATGTAATCTGTGATCAGTGTAAAGGAGATGAATACTGGCTCAGCTCTCTATCTCCTCCAGCCTCCTGCGGGTTTGAACGAGACGACTTCCCTGAAGTCGTGTAATCCATCAAGCGTTTCCTGGATGGGGAGGAGTTGATTCTGCATAGTACGCTTCCATGTAGTCCGCTCTACTGTTCCCATCACCAGGTAATCGTTGCCAACGATCTCCGGTTTGAGGGTGGTAAAGATTCTGGACAATATATCCTCGATGTCGTCCTGGTGGGCGATGAGTAGATCACAGTTGGGGCAGTAACGGCAGGTTTTATTCAGCGTGACTGGTTGCGCCGGGCTCACATGAATGAACAGTGGGAGCTTGCGCTGCCGGGTCTTGTTTGCGCACTGCGGGCAACTTGAAAATCGTACATCCTCATACGGATTGAGAAAGAAGCGATAAAGGCGTGGCAGCTTTCCCAACTGTGGCCTTTTCTTCTTCTGTGTCTTCTTTTCCTGATCTGCCATTGTTATTCCTAAATACAAGTATTTGATTGCTATGATTTTCTTGATCTTGAAAGGAGCGTTCACCCTACATCTCTCTTTAATCCAGTCCTTCTTTCAACTTCTCGAGAAAACTTATCAAATTCTGGTTGCGCCAGTTGCTCAGACCTGATTGTATTTCCTGTTGGAGCCATCTTTCAACCATCTTACGTTCATCTTTCGTCACATTCCGCATAATCGTTCCTACTACATCTGTGTCGATCCCTCCGTAATCCTGTCCAAACTTCCAGATGTTGTAGAGGGAGGTAAGCAATTCCTCACGACTTGCAACGCTCAGTTGTTCATCCGTTTTCATCCGTTGGTAGGTCACGTTGTGCGTCAAGACACAATGCCAGACCGTTTGTACACTCGTCAATAATTGCAGCGATCTGCCACTCATCTTCGAGTTCTTCATATCTTGCAATGGTTTCCCCTGTGATCGTGGCGTATACTGCCTGGGCGTTGGCCCACTCTCCAGCATCAGCAAAACCGTCGCCTATTTCACACAACTGGCTTAACTCATTTGCGATCAAACCGGCGGATCTCCATCCTCCCCCTGCGTAGTATAAAGCGGCTTCTAACTGCTTGCGGATACTGGAAAGATTGAGTGTAAGACTATTGCCTTTGCCAGGTATTCTCTTCTGCTGGCTGGAATCGGGGAAAGGAAGTTCTATGAGCAATTCTATCAGCGGCTTTATCTCAGGCTTGCGTTCCAGGAGCTGTTCCACGAGAAAGATTAACTCCTCGCGACTTTTCTTTCTCAGTTGTCCCAATACTCCTGTTTCAGATGTTTCGACTCGTGGTTTTGATGCTTGTCCATCATTTGACATATTCTACTCCTAATATACAAGGCTTCCAGGTGTAGTCTGGCAATGCTTATCATACGCTAAGAGAGCGCGAAGGTAAACAGATAACAGCCATATGAGGAGAATGTGCATATGATGTGCCGCGCCAAAGGTGTAGAACGTAAAGAGAGGGAGCACTTCCTGGTTACCCTTGGAAGTGCTCCCTCTCTTTGCATAAGTAGCAAGCTCCCTGGTTGTCTATTTCACAGGGAGAAACTTGTACCCAACGACCATTGGTGCTACTGCTGGCGTGGGCCGCTGGAGGCTTCTAGCCGCTCACGCATCTGGTCAAACGTGACGGCATCGATCTCACCTCGTGCATACCTCTGACGGAGTATGTCTAAGGCTGAGGGCTGAGCCGAAGGCGTGCCATAGTGATAGGCATACCTATGCGCGTGTCTAAAGCTGAATCGACGTATCATGACCCCTATAAAGAGCGCCAGGATGACGATCCAGAAGAACTTGGCCAGGAACAACAATGGGAGCAGGAACAATAGGCCGTGTCCAAATCCCAACATGATGGAGATTCTCTCTTTCTCTATGTTTTCTTTTTTGATCGTGGCGATATGCTCTGGTCCTTCAGGCAATGCTCTATGGTTTTGCTAGAAGCGCTGTGCGCTATTGCCACGACTCAGGTTTTCTATGAACGATACGATGTATCGTTTCACTGATTACAACAAGGCGATATATCGTTATATTCCATATACGACATAGCGCTTTGTGGGTTGCAGAAGAGGGGGAGGTTTTTTCAAAGGTCTTTCTTTTCCCTCAGTTGCTACAAAAACACACAATGAAGCACATTGGCACAATATTGACATAATCTTTTAAACGTTTGGCAGTAAATAGATGTTATATTTGCAACGGTGAATGTATGCAAGCAGGTATTACTCATACAATTCAAAAGAATTTGCAGATTAAAGGAGTTTACAGATGCCAGTAGAAGGTGCCCTAATTTCGATGTTGGTTACGATGATTATTGGTCTAATAGTGGGGATCACGTTAGCACGTTCGCGTTAGCAACGAACGGCTGGTTCATTGAGACCAGGTGGTGTTTGTATTGAATGAGTAATGCTGTTGTTGTGCATTTTGTTGTCTCTAACATGCCGAAAGGAGTTGAACATGTTTGTTACTATGAACTGGGTTATCATTGGTGATTTGATTACACTCATTGCAGGTATTGTAATGGGAGCATCTCTGATGGTACCTCCTCGCCGCACAGGTCGTAGGTACGACTACTAGTGGGCGAACGTATTGGTTGGCCAGGAGCTTGATGAACCCCTGAAGAGGTCCTGGCCCTCTACGTGGATAAGCGGGTAACAGCCTTATAGTAGAAAATTGCCACATCTGATTGAAAGAATCCACTACTCAGGAACAATCTGTTAGTTATCATTTCTATTTCAAAAGGTATATAATTGAACATACACCGATATTTTTTGAGGAGCGCTATTTTTGTATGCGAAATCAGGTATTTATTAGCTATTGCCAGCAAGATAAACAGTGGTTAGACGAAATTCTAAAAGGATTGCAACCCTTTCTACGGCAACAACCATTTATTCTGTGGGATGAGACGAAAATTCAAGCTGGGAAAGAGTGGATGAAGGAAATCAATGATGCACTCTCCTCGGCAAAAGTCGCTGTCTTACTCGTAAGTCCCGATTATCTCGCATCTGACTTTATTGCAAAACAAATACTACCACCGCTGCTCGATGCAGCCGTACATGATGGACTTACTATCCTCTGGATAGCCGTCCGCAAATGCTCCTATCAAGTAACGGAGATAAAGCGCTATAAGGCCGTGAACAGGCCGTCTATGCCATTAGCAGCATTGAGTGGCAGTAAGCGAGATGATGTGCTGGTCAGCATTTGCCAGCAGATTGCTTTGGCAGCCAATCAACAGCCTGAGAAACCGGTGGGGACGTTAGTAGTGAATGTAGAGACGGTGGGGATTACTATAAAAGGTGAACCTGTCGCCAGCCGGGCAAGGATACAACAAATTATTGAGGATTACTTTGATGTGGATGCTTGCTTTATCAGGCAAAGAGAATTTGAAGAGCTGGTCAAATCTGTCCTTCATGGAACTCGCAGGATACTGCAAGGTCCTCAAGGTGCCGGAAAAACTACTCTGCTCAAGCAGTTGCTGAAACTGTGTCAAGAGAAAAAAATATCTGCCAGGTATGTTGATTTTAGCAGAGCAGACGAGCAACTTCAGACGACTCTGTGGCGAAATGTGGTGTTAGCATTGACGAATGTCGATCCTGGCATTATTAGCCCAAATGAGGTTGATCAATACTTAGATTCCGAACCTCTTGAACCGCGGGCGGTAATCTGTTTAGATAATATCGATGCACTTGCAGGCAACCTTCAAATTTCAATTGAGCAGGAGATGGTACATCTCCGCTCTTTGATCGATGGGCTTGGGACGCATCATAAATCAGCTCTCTCCGTAATTTTGACCATCCATGATGATTTTGACGTTCGTAAATATGCCAGTCGTTTTACAAGTCCCTGGTATACTATGTTTCTTACATTACCACTCGCGGAATTATCCCAACAACGTTCTATGCGCCTGCTGAATCTTGCCGGTATCACTGATGTTACTCAGATAGCCTTTTGCGTCAACAAAGCCAGGTACAGGTTGCCTCTCGATATACTGCTACTCGCGTACTTGCTTAAGGAGCCTACAACGCCGGGCCCTATAGACTATGAGCTTATTGAAAAAATGTATCTTCAAGTCGAGCCACTCCTACGAGATTCAGAAATGAATGCCGCACCTTTTTGAATTAAGAAGAGAAGGTTGCCTTGCGTAGCGGTGAGAGGTAGCAAAAGCGTTCAACTGCTCATCTCTTTGCGTACCTCTTCCAGGGAGTGTTCTTTCAACAGCCATCTACGCGTCAACCCCACCGGGATTTTAAATTTGCTCTCATCGAACGAACTATCTCGCCCATCGCTTGACACACTTTCCACTATATCGGCTTCGATCAGCGTCTTCAATGCAGCAATGAGGTATTCGCGTTTGAACGGGACTCGATTGCGCCGGTAGACTTCTTCAATATCGCCAACATTGAGGGAGCGTCCCTCTTCTCTTCCACCTTCTGCCAGAACAGCTAACGCCATGCGCTCCTCCGGAGTAACCTGATCCCAGAGCCAATCAAAATGAAATTGCCCAGTTTGCATCACATCACGAATGACTGTATTGACATCATTGATAGTCACATAGGTTTTACGACGGTCGTTACAGTAATCGACGATGGAACGGCACATTAAATGAATGAGATAGGGTTGATCAGCCGTCAACTGGTGAATCTTGCGTACGGTGAGTGGCTCGTACTCAAGGAAATCTGCCACAGGCTGCAGGATTAAAGCTTCTGCTCCCTGTGAATTGAGCTTCGAGAGCCGATAGTGGCGCGCGATATTGAAGAAGGTTGATCTGTACCATTTGGTAAATTCGGCAATCTTATGTGTACCTGAGAACAGGAAATTGATGTTCGGGCGATGCTGGACAACATCGCGCAGGTACTCGAACACTTCGGGTCGTAAGCGTTCTTTCACGACTTGCTCTTCCAGTATTTCAAACTCATCGATCATCAGGATGAGTTTGCCGCCGCAGAGGTGTTCTTCTACACAATCAAGGAACAAGTCGAAGGTATGGGTGGGGTCTTTCTCAAAACTAGCCTCTTCCTGCTGGGTGACGAGAATGTTTTTCTTCTTCATCGCCTGAGCAATATAATAGGCCATCTTATAGAGAAGACTCTGGATAGACATGCGGTAGGAGAGGCGCTGCAAATCGATGAGTACCGGAATGTGCTTATCTAAGACAAGAGTATTGATCAACTGGAGCAACAGTGTTGTCTTACCCGAGCGACGTTGTCCATATAGCACAATCACTGATTTGGCGTCGCGCGTCAGGTGATCTTGCAAAAAGGACATAGCATCTTCACGGCCATAGAACATCTTGCTATCATGCGTTGGCGTTCCTGTGGAGTAGGGATTGGGAATATAGAGGAACTCCTCGTGAGACTCATGTAGTTCCAGGCGATCACCGAACTTCTCTAATTTCATGACTTCTTCGGCATCGTCGAAAGTAATTTCAAAGACCAGATCTAATAGGGTAGTGTGTGGCTTGAGAGTGAATTCAGCAATGAATTCTTCTTGAGGTAGAATGATCTCGACTTCAACGAATTGCTTGCCCACGACATCGAAGTTAGCGTTATGTAGAAGAGTAATCTTCACTGTAATTGCCGCGCTGCTGCCCTTGTTCTTGATCTTCAGCCAGATGCCTACCTGATCCTCGTAGCGTGTATACCTGGCGAGTAGCTCTACCTCAAGTTCCGCCCTGCCACGTAACTGACTCAGTTCTGCCTGCACTATTTCTTGCCATCTCTGGAGGATCAGTACGAATACGGCATGGTCAGGTAGCCCCGTAAGAGGTTCTTCAAGCACAATATGAGCATACTGCTGTTCCAGAAATTTGCTTGATTTCACAATGGCTGTATTCGCTTCAAGTAAAATGGTCAAGCGATCACGCGGGGCTTCGCGCCTCAGGTACGTTTTTAGCATACGACTAATGGCACTAAATCTCCCGAATATCTCGAGAACGATTGGAGCATACTCGTTGTTCGTTTCGAACTGATTGATATTCAGCGAATAGTGATATTCAGCAAAATCTTCGATTTCCTGAATAACGAGTAGCTGGCATAACTCAGCATAAATGCGATGTATATCTCTGCCATAGAGAAGATTGGTAACTTCCTCTAAAGCGTTGACGACTTGCTGTGTCCTTTCCAGGGCATTCTTGTCATTGAGATCGGTCAGCATGTCTATCACTGCGTCGAGATAAAACTTGACTACGGGAGTAGTGGCGGCATGAGTAATACGTCGTAATATAGATGGCTGGATATCTTTCACGATAAACAGGTGAACATAGATGATGAGATCTCCTTGATTGCGGTCCAGGAAATAGGCCAACGTGCGCGCTGCCTCCTGTTGTATCCACTGTGAATCTTTATCCTGGGCAGCAGTGAGAAGGAGCTCAAAAATCTTGCGCTTCTTGCCTACAGTTGTCTCGATCAAGTGATGGATTATGCGCACGACCATACGCCGCACATAACGATCAGGATTTTGAGAAAAACGCTTGAGTTGCTGAAAGCCAATATCCCAGTCTTCTCTTATTAAGATTGGAATGTAATCAACCACAGTATTTCTCACGTCCTGGTCGGCATCTGCCGCTAAGTGTTGAAGAAGGTAAGATGCCTTCGCTGGATAGACCTGGTAATTTGTTATGACTGCACGGACAAGCGCCTTGCGTACCTCTACGCGAGGATCTTTTAGAAAGTTTTCGAAGGTATCAAAATCTCTCCATGAAATGTCCTCTTGCTCGGCGAGTTTACTCAATCCAAAGGCTTGAAGAAATGGGTCTGGGTCATGCAAAAGTGTGGTAATTATCAGTCTGACCGGCTGCTGCTGGCAAAGTGCGGTCCAGCAGTGGTCGACGAGAGTGCGAATTTGGCGCTGGTCTACTACTTGCAGTAGTTCAAGTTGGTCCTCTGAGCCTAATGCGATCTCAAAGTTGCCGTCATCATCGATATCCTCCACACGTATCGCGTGGATACGATCATGAGCCTGGTATTTCCAAAGGAACTCGCCCTCGCGATTAAACACATACAGGTAGCCATCGGCACACCCGACAAAAATCTCAATCTTACCATCATGGTCGGCGTCAACTGCATCAATAGATAGGGCACTGTGCGGCAGATAATAGCGCCAGAGAAGATGTCCGGTACTATCCAGGACATGGATGTTGCGGTCTTCCGAGCCTACAAGGACTTCTGCCTTTCCATCTCCATTGATATCCCGAATGCAGATGCTTCGAATGTGATCGTAAGTTTCATATGTCCAGATATGTTTCCTGGCTCGCGTATAGGCGTAGACACTACGATCCAGGCTCGCTGCAACGATTTCTGGCATATCGTCTTCATTCGAGGCAAAGGTGCGCACGAGGCGGATTCCTTCCCTGGTATCAATCGTTGCCACGGGTGTTTGCAGATCACTGCCATAAATGTAAAGTTTTTTTTCTTCGGAACCGATGATAATCTCAGCATCGCTATGTCGGTTGGGGGCAGTCACACAGATGCTTGACATCCAGGTATCAATATCAACTTTTCGTTGCTCTCGTTTTCTGCTGCCACTCAAAATATAAATATGGCGACCTGACGAGCAGATCACGATTTCTTGATGCTGCTTTTGGGCGATAAACCCCGTCTGCACGTCCACGATAAAGTCATCGAGATGGGTAGACCAGCGCAACTTTCCAATTGTGTTATAGGCACGAACATCACCCTCGCTGGTTCCTAGAATCACTTCTCGTTTGGATCCACCAGCAACATCTCTGAGGCAGATGGTGCGAATATGTCCAGTCGAGCTTTTGTGCCAGAGTGGCTGCGCCTTTTGTTGTCGTAGCTGAAGCAGGAGAGATAATGCTTGAGAATACTTTTCTGCACTCAAAAGATCTTTTGCCTGCTGCAAACTTACTAACTCTTTTTTCTCTGTTCTCGCAAGATCCTGAAGTAAATCACGTTCTTCGATACTTAACCCGGAAATACTGTCTGGATCTGGTTCATCCAGGAGACGATAGTAGTGCTGAATCTTCTTCAGTAGATCTTTACGCAGGCGGATACTCATGGCGCGAACTCTATTGTTATCAGAACCTAAGATGAGTTCTGGTATACCATCACCCTCCATATCGTATGGGAAAATGCTGAACACACGATACTTGTGATTATGCCGCCAGATAATGTTTCCTTGGCTATCAAGAAAATAGACATGCTTATCTTCTGAGCCGGCGATGATCTCATATTCACCGTCGTTGTCGATATCGGTAACACACAGACTAAGCAAGCGATTATCGAAGCGAGTGCGCCATTTTTCTTTGAAACCATCGATTGCATCATAGGATAAAGCTATGAGGTCTTTACCATCCGTTCCAACAAGAATCTCTGTTTGACCGTCCTGGTCTATATCAGTAGCGAATAAGTTATGCAAAGGATTTTTCATTGGATGTGTTGCAAGTAAACATCCTTGCTGGTCCAGGATATACAGATTCTTGTCAAGCGAGCCAACCAGCACTTCTGCGTCCCCATCTCCGTTAATATCACAGGAAAACACTGTCCGCACCCACCCGCCGGTCTGAAACTTCCAGTGCAGCTTGCCAGTTGTATAATCCAATGCATACACACAGCGGTCTTCCGAGCCGATAAGAATGTCGGTTGGTTTCTCGGGATTCACATAAATCTGGCGAATCACATAGCCTGTATCTACCCAATGCTTTCTCTCCTACAACCCGTTGCCACCAGCAATCTCCTCCCTTTGCACTGAGGAGTTGTACACGACCATCGCGGGAACAGGCAACCACTTCAACTTCACCATCGTTAGTAATATCTGCTGCAAAGATGCTTGTCACCCAGTCCTTCGCCTTATAGTCCCAATTCCGCGTCACGGTACCAAGCCCAAGTCCAAGCGCATCATGTAACTCATCGATGACAGTATTGACTGGCATAACTTTCGTCCTTTGCTGTATCTATCACTCTTCAAGAAACATATACTACACTAGAGTATACAATGCAAGTTTGAGAAAAGTGTGCCAGAAATATGACATGTTGAAATGGTAAGAAATACTATACAATAAAGAGACGGAAATGCGAATGAACTGGCACAAATTTGACACAGTTCTCGAACTTATTGGGGGTATAATTCTAAAGAAGAGATAGCTGTTTTACGCGCAAGGAGACTGAGCATGGACAACTGGTCGCCAAATCCGTATTTCCATATGGCGACAATCCGCACCGCGAATATGTTCTTTGGAAGAAAAAACTTGCTTCGGCGTTTTTATGAAGCAGTTGTCAACCACCAATCAGTTTCTCTGGTAGGCCCCAGGCATATCGGGAAATCATCTTTCCTGTGGTGCGTTGGCTTGCCGGAAATACAGAAGCAGTTCCAGTTTGACCTGAGACGCCATATCTACGTGCCGCTTGATCTGCGCGAGTACCTGTACAAGAACAGCGACGATTTTTTCCAGAATGTCACTAAAGAGATCATTCTCCAAAGTCAAAAAATTCCTGATTTGGCGCTGAGCATTGAAGGTCGGGGTGAAGAGGCTTTCAGCTTAATTCTGGATCAGATCGAAGAGCAGGATCATTACCCGGTCTTGTTGCTGGACGCTTTTGATAATGTCACGCTTAACAAGCATTTTGGACCTGAGTTCTTTTCTTTTCTTCGCTCTTATGCAACTGTAGGCCAGGTTTCTTATGTCACATCCACGATTGCCTCTCTCTATGATCTCTGTCACCGGGGTATTGTAGATTCTCCTTTCTTCAATATTTTTTACAATTATACCCTGGAAGCCCTTACTTACGAGGAAACACAAGAACTTATTCGTGTGCCTGCACAGAAAGCTGGTGTTCCATTCACAGATGAGGAAGTGGTATGGGTGATAAAAATGGCAGGGCGGCATCCGTTCTTCATTCAACGTGTATGCTATGCCTTATTCGATGAAAAAACGCAGCTAGAAAAAGGCGAAGTTGATTTGCTGCATGTCAGGAACCAGGCTTTTAAGGATCTCAAGCAGCATTTTCAGGATACATGGGACCGTCTTACGAAGGAGCAGCAGGCGTTATTGCAAGATGAAGCTCAACAAAAGGATAGACAAAATCGAGAACTTCCTGAACTGAGCGAAAGCGCGTTCTTTCGTCAGTTTGTGCGTAACACTTGTAAGGTTGGACTGTTCAATATGAGTGCCGAAGAATTGGAACTCGCACTTGACAAAATTAGTGATCCCAGAGCATTAGGAGAAACAAATCTGCGACTGCTAAAATCTGTCTCGCGACGTTTCAGCAATGATAAGGATACGTCAACGGTTGAACGAGGCATGGCTGTCCGAGAAGTTCTCAATGAGGCCCATGAACGTTTGCGCGGATCTGGTGAACGCAATGAAACGGAGCTTGACTGGTTATTCTTCAATATACTTTACTATCGTTATTTCAAATATCATATGAATAATGAGCACATAGCCGCACGCCTCGGAGTTACGAATAGGCAGTATTATCGCCATCGCAACAAGGCCATTAAAGCGCTCCTGGATATTATCTTTGAGATGGAAAAGAAATACGTTACAGAAGAATAAATCAGTATAACTTGAAACTATTACTCCACAAACCTACCTATTTATAGTATCTTCCTCTTGTGGGTTCGACCAGCGCATACTGAGTCGTATCACTGCTCACGTTTTTAGAAAGATGCCTTTCTTGCGTCTCTTCATAATAGGTGATATAAATTGGATCGCTTGCTATTTCATTATTTCGAGTTACTTCATGAAGAATTCTCAACACATCTTTCTATTGATTGCAGGATTACCTGGTGCAGGCAAGACAACAATTTCTTGTGCGCTTGGACGCCACTTGCAATGGCATGTCATCGATAAGGATGCGCTAAAAAAATCGTTTATGGATCAGGGATTAGAGAATGAAGCCGCCGGCTATGTCGCGTATGAGCAGGCATTTGAAACTGCATTCCGTATGCTTTCGAACGAGAAACAGTCTGTCATTCTTGATAGCGCGGCGCTACAAAAGTTCATTGTAGCGCGTGCTGTTGAGAGTGTCTCGGCAAATCCGCAAGTGAGGCTGAAAGTCATTCTATGTGTGGCTGATCGAGATTTGCGGAACGAACGGATGAGGAAGAGACCACCACAAATAACAACTATTCACGTTGACCCGGCAACCATCGTTGACTATTTTCAAATTTTTAGACATCTACCTGAAGATACCTTTGTTCTCTACACGAATCGTCCATTGAAGGAATGCCTTGCAGACGCGATAGAGTATTTGGAAATATGATTGTGTCATACAATTGTCAGTAATCTGGCACACTATGCTATCTCGAATGTCATATAATAAGCTGGCAAACTTGATTATGGAGGTGGAAGTGGAGATATGTCCACTGTTTTATTGATACGACACGGCGAAAGCCTGTCTAATGTAGGGCTGCCGTCTTTGCGCCCCGAAACTGTAGAGCTTACTGCAAACGGCTGGCAGCAAGCTGAAGCCATTTCTCGATATCTCTATGATGAAATTCATCTCGACCTCATTGTTACTTCTTCCTTCACGCGAACGAAGCAAACTGCGCAGCCAACTCTAGCACTATTCCCCAGTGTTCCAAGAGAAGTATGGGATGTACATGAGTTTACCTACCTTGGCTTGCAACATGATATTCTTTCCTCTACTAAAGAGCGACGATCCATTGTCCAAAAATATTGGAAGCAGTGCAAGCCATCTGCTGTCGACGGCGCGGATTCTGAGTCGTTTGTCTTGTTCATTAAACGCATCAAACAATTTCTACTTCGTCTCAGAGAGACTGGCTATACTAGCATAGCAGTATTCAGCCATGAGCAATTCATTTGCGCTTTCTTATGGTGTTTGCAACGAGGATGGCTCAATTTGACTCAGGATGACATGAAGGATTATAGAGAATTCCTGGACGCGAACCATATTCCCAATGGCGGGATTGTGCAAGTGCAATTTGATGACAACTACAAAAGCAAGCCACATGAAGTGATTACGTCTCATCTGAAAACGTCGATGAACTGTGCTGGTTTCGAGCACTGTGTGACGAACGATGAGAAAGTCGATGCTATTGGAAAGAGCTAATTGAACCAGAGGAGATCTCACCCGCTGGCTGCTCCTTTGGTGCAATTGGAGGATATTGACGTGGATGAGATGACACAACAGGCGATGGAGGATTGGCATTATTGGGTGGATCAGGAGCATGAGTTATAAAAGGATATTGTGATAGTCAGGAGAGGGAGTACTTCCAAGGATAACCAGGAAGTGCTCCCTCTCTTTGCATTAGTAGCAAGTTCTTTGCTGTCTATTTCACGGGGGGAACTTGTACCCAATGACCATTGATACTACTGCTGGCGCGGACCGCTGGAGGCTTCTAGCCGCTCGCGCATCTGGTCAAACGTGACTGCATCGATCTCACCTCGTGCATACCTCTGACGGAGTATGTCTAAGGCTGAGGGCTGAGCCGTAGGCGTGCCATACGTATAGGCATACCTCTGCGCGTGTCTAAAGCTGAATCGACGTATCATGGCTCCTATAAAGAGTGCCAGGATGACGATCCAGAAGAACTTGGCCAGGAACAACAGTGGGAGCAGGAACAATAAACCATGTCCAAATCCCAACATCATGGAGATTCTCTCTTTCTCTAAGCTTTCTTTTCGATCGTGGCGATATGCTCTGGTCCCTCAGGCAATGCTCTCTGGTGTTGCTCGAAGCGCTATGCGCTATTACCACGACTCTCGTCTATTCTTTGAACGATACGATATATCGTTTCACTGATTACAACAAAGCGATA
>WNGK01035483.1_pt1 | contig 14843 bp, 11 predicted proteins | sample 5400601 | NCBI WGS metagenome assembly WNGK01 (sample SAMN13153376, study PRJNA577476) | soil metagenome | isolation source: 60 cm soil or saprolite under Garry oak tree replicate 1 | place: USA:California | collected 2016-06-15 | reverse complement strand
CGCGCTTCCAGTTGTGGGGTTCGGTGACTTCTTTTCCTTGCCGTCGATATGAATAGATACGAGACCATCAGGGGCCATGGCATCCTCTCAAGTTAAGGATTTGGAGACGCTATAAGCTTATCGTAAACTCCTCGGTATCATGGTCACAAGTGGAACAGACTGATGGCGCGTCCAGCGGAGCGAGCAGCGCAGTACCAGAAATCCTTACTGACCTATTTCGACATCCTCGGCTTCAGGGAATTAGTAGGAAGTGCAGCCAACCCTGAGCAGGTTGCGAATAAACTGCGTATCTTCTCGGGCCTTTCGCAGCCTGAGAGGGCGGAGATGGAGAAATGGCAGCACACCTTCTCACATTTTTCCGATCTAGCCGTACGCAGTGTGCCAGTCAAGGCTCGCGACGAACTGGGCATTGAACAGGGACTGCTGTACTGGGAGCTTCTTGACCTCGCTTACATTCAAGCGCGCCTAGCAGAAGACGGTACGTTGATTCGCGGGGCGACGACCGTCGGGGACATTTACGTCGATGAGCGTTTGATATTCGGGCCGGCACTCATTCGCGCTTACGAGCTGGAGCGCGCCGTCGCCTCATATCCTCGCATAATTCTAGATTCACGCGTGCTTGATCGGCTCTCCGACTCGGCGGAATTGCGTATGCCAGGGGTGACGGATCAGATGAAATCGCTTTCAACAGTGCTGGCCCGGGACAATGATGGAACTTGGTTTGTCGACTATCTGCAGGCTACGATGCACGACCTCACGCCCCGCCCGGGAGCATACGCGAAATTTCTCCGCAAGCACCGGGACATGGTTAGGCAGGCCAGAGAGAAGTTTCCCGAGCTGTCCAGTCCTGCAGCCAAGGTCGGCTGGTTAACTACTTACCACAATCATGCTGTGAGCGCGTCGCGATCCGGCGTCCTAGAAAAGAATGGAATCGACGCGCGCGAGTTGATGGTATGAACGAAGCACACAGAAAAACGACGTTCATTATCCGCCGCGCAGTCAATACTTGAAAAACGCAGCGGGCGCTAACACACCAGTCACCTGCATCGTGGCTGCACCCAAGAATCCCACGTCAGTCCCGTGTCCTCATCGGGTTTGGGGTATTTCGCCCTTAGTTCGGCGAGCGTAGGTAGCTTGTCAACAGAGATCGGCCGTGTGGCGCGGAATTCGTCCAGCGCCTTCTGAATGATATGCGCTGGTTCGGCGATACTGATGTTCGTATTAAGCGAATAAGCCAAACTCACGTGCGGAGCCTGAGCAGCCCTCCATTCGAGAACGCCACTGCTCATCATTCCAACCACAACGCCATCAGCCGTTCGCAATATTGGAGACCCGCTTGACCCACCTTGCTGCATAACGTCTATGGTGAAGCCATGCGGAAATGCGGTGGGACAAGGAAACAAACTGCTGACGATTCCGCGCCGCATGAATGGACTTGCTTGATTCAATTTTCCGAGCGCCGTCATCGGCGTGTCTCCCATCGGATAGCCTATCGTTGCGATCTCCATACCGACCCGCACATAGAACTTTTCGGTTGCCAGACTGAGGACGGGTACATCGCGGACGCCTAACTGCACAAAACCTATGTCAGGTACCGTCTTGCCGTACCACTTGTCCGAGGACGAAAATTCGGCGAGTGCATTCCAAGCTAACACGTCCACAAGAAGCATTTGCCAAGCAGTGCCTTTGTCTTCGGGGAAAAACAAAACAGCGGCCAACGACGACTGCCCGGTTCTCGGATCGGGCCGAAGTTGGGCGAAGACCTCTATCACATGACGGTTCGTTGCGGCTAGACCCGAAGAATCGATCAAAAAGCCTGTCCCAAAAATCACAGGAAAATGGGGCGGCGTACTCGAACCAACGCTCAATCTATTTATGAAGCCAAGCACTGAGGGGCCACTGTCCGAATACAGTTTTGTAAGGTCCACTTGTTTTCCACTTACGGATCGAGAAGACAGACGAATCAGGGCGTACGAAATGAATGCGGCAGAGGAACTTTAACTGGCTCTATCGCTGTCTCCCGCAGCATTACCTGCGACACCCATTCCGTTAGGCAGTCTGCCTGCTGTACTGGCTCCGCATTTCGGACGAGAAATCCATAAAAGCTGCCAGTGGAAAATGGCTCGTCGTCCATAGGTTGAACATATTCGGTTCGGTACAGTCCGATTCGCGGATTGAGTCCTTGGGCTGTAACCGCAGAGTGAACAAACTGTTTTAGTTCGACTGGAAGACCTGTGAACGCAACCTTTTTGCCAGCATTTTGTTCCCTCGTGTCTATTGCGACGAATACGAATGAATAGGCCAAGTGAAACCCTACATCAGCCAACCTGTTAGCTTGCTCAGTGGCCTTTTTCAATTCCCCGAGCTTGTTAGGTTGTCCATTCCGAATCGCGTTGGCCCCGAACTTGATGCGTTTCACGGAAATCGCGGTCGCTAATTCTGGCTGACTGCGTGGGCAAAGTAATACATCGACATCTCCGAGGAAATTTCCCGGTGCTCCTCTTAGATCGACGCTGGCGAAAGCGGAAGGCTCGGCTGGCATACGGTAAATATTGAAGACGCGGGATCGCCACACAAAGTCCAACAGCAATCGTTTTATGAAGTCAGCTTCAGTGATTTCCGCGATGGACTTGCAGTTGAAGGTGGATGCTCCGAACTTGGTTTCACGAACAATCATACGATAAGGTTCGCGATTCTCCCAATACTACGGATTTGGCACGCCTGAGTGACATTGATTTGTGGTGGCGCGAAGCGTGCTAGTGGAGACCGGAGGCGCACGTATCAATCGCTGGGACGCGCTAATCTAAGGCGGACACGGTAATCCAAACAGACCGGGAATGAGCGATTGAGCAGGGCAGGTGAATGCCGTAGCGTTGGTACTGTGCTCTTCACGACGAGGCGATAGTGCGTCACGACGTGCAAACCAACATGGCGCAATTCAGCTCTCGCAAGAAACAAGCCATCGATTCGTTGGTCAGCGGGTTGCCTCCTTCCGCGTATCAGAAGAATCCCTTCTTTCCCGATCTTCTCAAGCAACCGGACGTTCTCATCATTCCGCGGCAACGGTAGAGCAGCTTTCGGTAACGCGGATCGCTCAACTCGAATTCTCAATCGGGCGAATCCGCTTGGCCACCGCTTTACGGATGGACTATTGGGTCCCTGGAGGGCAGATGAGCTGGCTTAGGACCAATTGGCAAACGCTGGGACCATCTTAGGTGCTTGGCGACTAACTACGGTACAGAATCAGGCGCGATTGAATCGGGCCGGGCTAAGAGCGCGACGCGCAACCAACTACAAACCTCATCATATTATTCACTCACGACAGCGAGTTCCGGTTCCCGCTGTTTAGCCCATTCGCGAATTGACTTCCGGGTTGCGTCCAACATCTGCGTGCCGAGAATCAGGCGCGTCAACCACCGTGGGTCAATCCCGACTTTAGTAGAGCCGTCGGGTGTCCGAACAAGTCGGACCTCTTCTTCATTGCGCCATTTCGGAGCCTTATAGTAGAAAAAATCCCCGTTTCTAAATCCTGGGTCAGTAATACCCACCTCGATTGGACCTCCATAAGTGACTTCCTTTGCGTTCGAGAATAAGAAATTTTCCCTGGCGAACTCCATGCAATAACCGGAGTGATTAGCGGCGTATTCCTCCCAAAGGTGCTGACTGTCGTAGCGCTTGGAGAGAGAATAGATACGAAACCCCTCTAATCCCTTGAATAAAATATCCTTCAGCATTCGCCAACACCTGTCCGGGCCAAGGATGTGAACCTCGGAGCGAATCTTCGCGGCTTCCCTTTCATAAGCTTCAGGCGCCAACCCTTGGTTTTGCCTATTGAACTCGTTGCATCGGAAGGAAACCATCTGGTCTTCCGACATGGGTGCGAGTTGGGGCCTTCCCTCATCTTCATCGTTCAACTCACTCGGGTTCGGTAAATACAGCTCGTGTTTCAGGAGGATGTTCTTAAGCCATTCAAGGTGCTCGGGGTTCGAGTACTTGTAGAAATGTGAGCCGGTCGCCCTAGCTGGTATCGGGATCGTCATAAATTTAGCTTGCTCTGCCTTACATAGTTTCATTAACTCATACGGAACGTACCATCGCTTAATAGTTCTGTTCGGGCGATGCTTACAAAGCGGAATACCGGAGGGCTGACGATAGACAGTTCCTTGCGAAATTGGAAACCTACTTGAAAGGAAGGCTCGGCCCTGTATTCGTGGGCGGTACGGAATAACGCAATCGCCTGCTGCGCAAACTTACTTTTTCTTTCCCAATGATGGCAAACCGCCAGATGTAACCGGGGCTGCAACTTTATCTTTGCCCTTCATCCCTTTTCGCTCTTTCCAAACCCTTCCCAACCCACTAGATAGACTTCCACTTGACACGATTCCCGCAGCCAATAGCCTATTGTTTTCAGCCCTCCTGCGCCCTCTACTCTTTTTCATGAAGTGACTCCGTCCCGCAAAATCGCTCGTCTTGCTTTTTGGTGGCCCACCGCTATGTTAGCCGCGTGTCACGTTCTGTTGCTTGCATTATGCTTGCATATCTGAATAGACCATCACGATCTATTGCAAAGTCACGTCGTCCGAGAGCCCGAGTTCGCGCAAGGCTACCTTGATCTCATCTATCTTCTGATTTGACACGCCGCCTTCCGGGGCGATTTCGACCTTCAGAGCAAGCTTCAGCCCCGTTTGGGTTGCAAATTTCGACAAGACCTTCGTATAAAAGTTCATCCACTTTCCCCGATGGTGAAAGCTGCGGTTGCTGAACGGTAGGCAGCGGAGACGATTTGCCTGCGGCATGCGATTCCGCAGTCTCACGTTGGATGATGTACATGTCCTCGGACAATTCAACATCGAAAATGGTGAGCGATGATTTCCAGTGAAATGGAGCATACGACCCATCAGGCTTCTTTCCGACGTAGGCAAGCATCCCGTTCTCGACGCCCCGGATTATCGTTTCCTTTAGGCTCTCCGCATTCAACAATCGAGGAAACTGCGGAGAGGCAAAGAACGCATCACGAACCGCCTTGGTGCTCCACTCCTTGAATGCGGGGGGCCAGTTCCTCGCGAGGAAATTAGGGCTGACCGCATCCTCAATATCGCCGTCCTGCCGAAGACGGTTTAACACCAATTCCACGATGGATTTTGCCGCGCTCGAATGCACCAACCCGAGATCGACCGTCTTCCATGTGTTGTCTTTGCCCAGCAGCATCAAATTCTTGTAGGTGCGCCATACGCTCTCTTTGACATCACGCTGGGCCTTATCGACATTCGTGCCAAGCTGCTTCTTTTGCGTTTCATCCAAACGCAACTCATCCGATTCGTCAGCGATGTCTTCCCAAGCGAGAGCCTTGCGAGCCTCGTCCCTGAGGGCATCTGGCGAATCAGGAACAGCCCAAACCAATCCGCTCTTATACGTTCTTCCCGAATTGCCGCTTTCTTTGGTGGCACTTTCGATGAAGTCGCGGGTCGCTTTGTCTGAAACAGATTGCTCCGGTGCAACCACTACCAACGCCAGCGCCGGACGATCCGGAATCTGCCCACTCTTTTCGGGAAAGAAGACCCGTTCTACTCCGCCGCCACCAGTGAACACTTTTTGCACTTCAGCACGCAGCCTTTCCTCGATCTTCTTCGGCTGGACACTGGCCCTTCTGTCCGCGAGAAGTTTGTTGAGGTTCGGGGATAGGCTGAAACGATAGCGATTCTTTTCCGATGAGAGGAAATAACACGTCGTCGAGAGTGTTTCGAGAACAGTCTCGATATTCCCAATTTCGATCTCCGGCTCCGCGACGGCCAATCTGATTTCAGGAAGAGTGGCTTCGGTCTTGGATTGTCCACCGTTGGATTCGAAGAAGATGGATGTCGCAACTTTTTGATGCAGCCGGGCTTTCTTGATTGTGTCAACCGCCTCTTTGTCCAAACGCACGGCGTGAGAATCCTTCTTGCCGCAGATGTCTGTTGTGACCGCGCCCTCAAGCTTTGCTCCACCCAGTTGCTCGAATGCGGCGGATCGAAACATCGGATCGTCGAGTGGCGCGGTGCCCATTACGATTAGTGCGTCCTTGTGCGCTCCTTTGAAGCCGGCCTGATATGCATGAGACACCCAGAGCGCCAGCAGTCTCAGGATTCCGCGAGTCTGCTGAAATCGCGGCAAGGCTTGCCACTTGCGCTCGAACACCGAAAGCAACGTGGGATGGAACGGGTAACTTGCCGCGAATGCGTCCTTCGCGTTGTCTGCCGGGAACCAATTGGGGAATTGAGTGCGGTTATTGAGGACAAAATCTCCGTACTCCTGTGCAGCCTTCCTTCCATCTTCGGATAGCCCACCCCATTCGAACAAACGACGACGAATGATCTCTGAGGTTTCGGTCTCCGCAGACATGATCATCGCCTTGCCCAATCGATCTAATAGTTTCTGAAAGCGGTCGAAATCGCTTTCGTCTTCAGGCGTCATCTCATCGAGCATCGACGGTAACGAAACAGCAAGCACAACGCGATCTTGGGCGCGAGCCTCTTCAGACAGATTCTGGACGAATGAATACAACTGACCCGTCAGCCCCGACTTTCGATTTCTTCCCATGTAATTCAGCAACTCGTCCATCAGGATCAGGACAGGTTTGTCTTTCGGCAGGAACGCTCGAATCACTTCGCTGGAGGGGGCAGTCTGCTCTTGGTCGTGTTTCGCGACTACTGCAAATGCATCCTTGCCCCCGATCTGGAATGCTATTTCGCCCCAAGGTGTCTTACGAAGAGGCGTACCGTCTTTGCCGCCACGTCCCGTAATGGAGTCAAATTCTGTACCGACGAAAATCGCAATTGCAGCCTCGGGTGCCGACTTGACACCAGCAGCTTCAAGGATGCTCGGCACGCCTTTCCAGCCTGATGCCTTCGGCCCTCCCCTTGCCAAATGGTAGAGCAGGGTCAGGGCGTGAGTCTTACCACCACCAAACTGGGTGGTGAGATTGAAGACAGCAGAAGTCTCAACTTTTATGCCGGAGAGTCGCCGGATTGCGGTCGATGCAAGTTCGATTAGGTTCTTAGTAAGGAAGGTGCGGTCAAAGAACCGTTGGGGCTCTTGATAGTCAGCGGGTGCGCGATTGTCACGAACGTGGTCGAGATGAACTGCAAATTCCGACGCATCGAGAGGACGACCATCTCTGAGGTCTTCGCGTGGAGTAACGACCTTATACCAAGGTTTGAGTGCCATATTGAATTTCTCCCCGGATTAGGCGCGAGCGAAACGCCCCACATTCTTATCGAACTGCCACTCCTTGAAAAACCCATAGGGGAACGTGGCGGATTCGTTTCTCGATCCGACAATCAGCATCGTCTCGCCACCGATCTGCGATCTCTCTCGTATACCCATCGCGGTGGTCACCTGCTCGGATAGGTGCCGAACGAGCGTGGTGCCTTCAGCCGAATCTCTGCGGTAGCAAAAAACAATGCGAAGGTCAGCGCGAGTACACAAAACCTTCCAGAGTGAGTACGCGACCCTGTCATCAGTCCGGCTATTCTCTAGTTCTATAACAGCCACAGGAAAACGCCAGCGACGATCCCCCGCAGGTTCGAATGCGACAACATCGAGGGCTAGATACTCTTCCCCCGAAACGGGCAACAAATGGGAGCGATTTCCTTTGGCCGCCGCTTTCCAGCCCATCTCCTCACATGTCGAACAAACAACGCCAGTCAAAGCCGTGGTCCATTTCCCAAGCTGCCCCCGAATCGATGCCTCTCTCAAGGCCGCGGAAGATTCATGGCGCTGCACTGTTTCCATGAATTTTCCGTACCAGAGCGGAGCAAGGGATTCAGGCATCAGAAACCGAGCCCCTTCTTTCGCGCAAGAACACCATCAATCCACCGCTTCTCATCGCTCGCCTTCGGATATAAGAAAGATAGGACTTGTGCCAGACGCCAGAATCGCTCGTCCCTGCCGACACCCTCATCCAGCAAGAACCGACGAAGCGCCTCGCTTCTGCCAGCCGCGAACAGGATCATGGATTGGTGTACTCGGTCGAGAAGCGTCGCACCTTGAGATGGGGCACCTTTGCTCCCCCAACTTCCGGCTTCTTCTGCTTGCTCTAGTTCCGAGATAAAACCCAACTGAAGTTGAGCTTTCTTCTTCTTTCTTGCCTTTGTTGAAGATTCTGAGTCATCCTTGCCGAAAAGAATTCGAGTGCGCTCAGCAACTGAGAGCAAGGTAGCTGTCTCACCTTTAATTTCGACCAAGGACGGCAACGCCTCAAGGTGTGCGCCTAACCCTTGGGCGATCTTTCTAGCAGCATCGTATTCAAGAACGTAGCCTTTTGGCTTGCTGCCAGATTCTTCGGATTCTTCATCCTCATCCGCCTCTTCGTTTGATCCCTTAGTGCCAGTTTGCCCAGCAAAGAGCGTCCACAACCACATCGCTGTGAGTCGCGCATCCTCCTCAAAACCGCTTGCGTCGGCGCCTTTGAATACCACTGCGAGTGCTTCCTTTGCTACTGCTGCCCAGACATGCTCTAAGTACTCACGAAGAGCGACGACCTGCCCGTTCGCTTTTTCGACTGTGCGGTAACGCGAAAAAATCTCCAAGGCAGGCCCTAGGCAGGCAAAAATTGCGTCCGCGCCAACAACACCTTCATCCGCCAACCGAGGCATCCATTCATGAATGCGGCGCGGTAGCTCCTGCAACACGTCACGCCAATCACCAATCTCGCTCCGCCCGATTGAAGCATCAGCGCCTTCGCGTGGGCGACAAACCAGATGGACTGAGGAACTGAGAGTTGCAGAGTTTTGCGCCCGCAGGCGAGCCCCCATCTCCGTGTCAATAGGCCACGAGGCAACAATTTTCCAGTTTGCATCTATGACAGCCCTTCTGCTTGGGCGTCAGTTCATCATGGAAAAGGCTTGGATAAATCTCTCCAATTGCACGTTTAAGCCAAACGTAGAAGAAGTCAGATAGATCGGCGTAAGGAACCGCGTCGTAGTAGGGAGGATCGGTAATGAAGGCGCTTGCTGAATCGTCGGGGAGTGGATGCTGTGTCGCGGAGGCCTGCTCAACCTGACCAGCAATCAGTTGGGAGTCGGAGACTCTTTCACAAACGCCAGCAACCCATGAATAGGCACCCTCGAAGTTCCCACTGGCGTCAGCAAAAGGACATACCTCTGCGAAGTCCCAAATTATCCCTAGCGCCTGACGACCGTACGTGTGATTCAGTTTTTCCCCCGTTAAATGCCAACTGCATAGGGAAGTCGTATAGTCGGCCTGACGGTTGATCGCGAGCGCCAAGCAAGTCGTGATTGCGTCCGCAAAATCGGGGGCAACTTCAGTTTGCAGCCGTTGCCTGATCGAATGAAGAGCTTTTTGTAATGTAGAGATCGCTACCAACTGCCTTGGTGTGAACAGATATTTCCACTGGGTAACATCCAGCAGTTGAATATTGAAGATACTTCTTAGATATGGAAGCGTCTCATCCGGAATAGAATGACCTGACCCGCTGATTTCAATTCGCTGCAATCTCTTTGTTGCCTGCTGCACAGCTTCGATGTCTTGGTGAGAGGCAACTCGATAAGACCTGCCGGACTCGGCCGATGTTGTGGTCACAACCGCAAGTAGACGCGCATCTGCGGCACCTCCTTTTCGTCCCTTAAATTGCGCTCGGGTATGCTCAGCGGGTGTGGTGTACCCGCAACATGGACAGGTTGCCGCTCCTCGCCGGACTGTCCCTTGCCCAACGTCAGATGACTTCGCTTTTGAGATAATCTCAAATGCGACTCTCTTATCCTTCGGCTTTGGAATCAATCGTAGTGCAACGGAGTCCTTGCCCTTCTTAGCCAACCAGAGTGACCGGATCAGCGGAATCTCCGCTCCGCAACTGGGCCCTTCGCACCGAATCGTTCTTGCCCAAAGATACGTTGCAGGATTCCTTCCGTCTGAATCCTTCGGATAGAGATCGACCAGTTCCTTCTGGCAATTTCGCTTTATGGAGTCGCCCCATTTTCGAATTTGTTCTGCCAACTGCTTCCCATATTTCGGGACAAATTCCAGAACCACTTTGTTCAGCAATACTGCAACGGGGTTGAGGTCTGTCGCGAAGGCGTCTGCCCCGATTCGCAAAGCCTCCAATGGAATCGCACCGCCGCCTGCAAAGGAGTCCACGACGAGCGGTCGCGTGCCGTCTGTGCCGCCAAGAACCTTATGCGCAGATAGGGTCAGTGTTCGGCTGGCGTCAAGAAATTCCTGTACATTCGAATTGTCCCAGTTGGCAAAGTCTGCAATGAAATCCAGTAAGGCAGATCGAAGCTCAGAGTTGTCGTCTATCAAGCCAGGGATTTTCTGAAATCTTAGGAAACGTTCAAGGCTCTCGGCGCTCAACAAAGAGAGGTGCTTCTTGACCCACGTCTGCACGAACTGACGGGTCGATTTGCGAAAGCCCTCAGGACAGTTTGGGTCAGCGGGATCGGGCCACAAGGAGGCACACAATACTGCCCGGCAGGCTGCCAATGGTCGTCTCGCCCACCAGATATGTAAGGTCGAAATGTGCCCGTGTCGAATGCTCTTCTCTCGCCGAGCATGCTCCGAGATTCGCTTTATCGGAAGATCGACTTCAATCAATCTTTTTGGTTGGCCCTTCAATTGGATTCTCCGGCCAGAATATTTGAAGGGCTTATCTGGTAGTGTTCGATTTTAACTATGGGCTGCCATCCGAGCCTTGCGGGGTCTCGAACTGCATGAAGCTCTGGGTTCGAGCCGCAATTGAAGACGGCGTATAACCAGTAGTCCTGTTTCAGCCGTTCTGCCGTTTTGTATTCGTTGGCGCTAAGGGCAATCTCTCCGACAGAAACTCTGCCTTTCACCTCAATGATTCGAATTTCTTTGCTGCTTCGATTGCGACTCGTTCGATTTCTTCATCACGAACCATGAAGGCGAAACCGGGCGTGTTCCGCTCGGGATGAGGCAATACCCAAGCACGACCGAGATGCAAGATGTCGCCAATGGTGCATTGCTTCTCGTTCCGCAACTCTGCACGTCGGGTTTCAAGTCGGTTATTTAATTCATCGAGATGGGATTCTGACAGAGCGATGTTGCCGTCCAAACCGGGTATGGTGACACCTGACTGCTGCCGCCCCACAAGTTCTGCCAACTGGAGATTTTGACGATGGATCAACTCACCGAGCGAAATCTCCATGTGACGGGAGATGGTGTCCACTTCCTTCGCACGTTGTGCCGCGACCTCATCCAAAAAGGGCTTCAGCGCATTTTCGACGAGCGCACGCTCAACACTGGGCCGATCCGGGAGCCTACTGTCGTCGGGAACGGGCGTCCCCTTCGGAGCCGGGGAAACGTCCAGCACAATCGTTGGCTGTTTTATCGTCAGGCTTCCGTCCGCTTGCGCATTGACCACAAACAGACGGCGATGAAGGCAATTGGCCCTGCCGTCCTTTATCGATGCAGCGAACACGTCGAGTCGGTAGGGCAATGCTGTGTGCATGTCATAAAAGATCGATCCCCTGCGAAGGTCATCGGTCACTCGCTCGGAAACATCTTCCCTGACGGTTTCAAATAGAGGATGGCCGGGCGTGACCCATTCCAAAGTCGCATCTTGGGGAAGCAGTTGTTTATCGAACACAACTTTTTGGTACTCACGCCCCAACTTGCCAAATCTACTTTCGAGTCGCTCCCCAATCGGCTGGAGCGTGCGAGGGATTTTGCCGACTCGGTAAACGTGGCTGTCCTTTGTTACGGGGCGGGGATTGACACCTGCAATTGGTGCAGCCGCCGTGAAGAAATCCTCGATCACCTCTGGTATAAGACGCCGCTCTCGGGCCTCCGCTGACTTGCCGACAATCGCCCCCAGATTCAACTCCCGTTTCGCTAGACCCTCCAGCGTCGAGTTGGTGATCTTACGGAATCGGTCAGCGTCCACGTCACGAACGATCCGTGCTTCGATATTGGGCAAATCGGTTCGCTTCGCATACATCTCGCGGAAAAGCTTTTCGAGCAGGTTCGACGGGAACACTTCGCCAACAACATCGAAAACGTGGTCAGTGCCCAACTCTTTCCGAATTTCACTCAGCCGTTCGTAAAGCTTTTGGAGCACCCTGCCCTCTCGGGTGTTGAGGGCAACGAAATTGTAGATAAGGCAGTTGTGTTCCTGCCCGTAACGGTGAATTCGACCCATGCGCTGTTCTAAGCGGACTGGGTTCCAAGGGATGTCGTAGTTGATCATCAGCCAGCAGAACTGAAGGTTGATGCCTTCACCAGCGGCCTCCGTGGCAACCAGAATTTGCGCCTCTTCTCTGAACTCGCGCTCTGAAAAGATTCGCGTGCCCGACGTATCCCGGTCACCGATCTTCATGCCGCCGTGGATCTGAGTTGTCTTCAGTCCCCATTCGCGCAATTTGCCCAGCGGACGACCATCCCTGCCGTCTCCGGCTAGATAATCGAGCGTGTCCTTGTGCTCCGTGAAAATGAGCAACTTCATGTTCGGGTTTGAGAAAATGTCCTCTTCACCGAGCACCTTTTTAAGTTTCGCGAGCTTCGATTCAACTTCACGCTGTTCGAGTGCGCGGGCTTGGTCAATCAGCCTGCCGATCTGGAGGATGTCCTCTTTAAGAGTGGTGGGATCGAAGCTAATCGCTGCGTTCTCGATCTCTTCGATATATTCCTCCCGCTCCTCCTCGGGCAGTTCGTCTAAGTCCTCAGGAATCTCCATCTGCTTCCGCAGATATTCACGGGGGTCTTCCAGAATCTTCTTGCGCTTGTCGCGCATACGTTCAAGGCTGCGGTGTACGGCGTAGACGCTGGAAGCGAATCGTCTTTGCAGCATCGCCATCGTGAACGTCAAAGCACGACTGCGAGGCGAATCTTCCTGCGCCGCTTTGATCGATTGATCTTCGACATATCGAGTCAGAGCGTCGTAGAAATCGTATTCCTCCCCGTCGAGATCGAAAGACGCCGTTTGCACGACGCGGTCGGTGAAGAGCTTCTTTACATTCCCCGTCTCGGGGTCTGGAAATGAAACGAGAGCCTCTTTTGTTCGGCGCAAATAGAACGGCGCATAGTTCCGGCGCATCGCCTCTTCAAGGCTCTTCACATTGCCGTAGACATCCCTATCCAGAAGTTCAAGAAATAGGCAGAAATTCTCAGGGTCACCCTTATGCGGAGTGGCTGTCATCAGCAGAAAGTGGTCGGTCATCGACGACAGGGACTCACCGAGGCGATATGCGAGAGTCTTTTTGTCTGCGCTATACGCCGCCATCTTGTGCGCCTCATCCACGATGATCAAATCCCATCGGCTGCGGAGAAGGCTCTCCTTGGCGTCATCGATCCGCGAGACCCAAGAGATCGACGTAACGACCTGATTCCGCTCCTGCCACGGATTCATTCCATAGTTTGCGCGGAGCACATCCGCACGAATGATCTCGAACTGCTCGCGGAATTTCTCCTTCATCTCTCGCTGCCACTGAAACGACAAACTGGCAGGCGTGATGATCAACGTCCGTTTGACCAGTCCGCGAATCTTCAATTCCTTAAGAAGCAATCCCGCCATGATGGTCTTACCTGCTCCCGGATCGTCAGCAAGCAGGAAACGAATGCGGGGCATCGTTAGAAAGTAGTCGTAGACAGCTTCCAACTGGTGAGGAAGCGGATCAACCCGAGCTATCGATAAAGAGAAATAGGGATCGTACTCGTACGCCAGTCCGAGCCGATATGCCTCCACACCCAGCCGAAACCGCAAGGGGTCGCCGTCGAAGGGCTCTTTTTCGGGGCTGGATTGGAGTTGGGAGAGCTGCTCGGAGTTTAGAATCAGTTCATGCACCTGATTGGTGTTCAGCCCTTTACCGACGAGCTTAACGGAGGTGCCCACGGGGATGACGACGATTACCTGAACTGGCTCCGGGAAGATCGGGCCGCGCACAATCGTATTTGGTTTTAGCTGTTCAATGAGCATGAATTTGCAGATGAAGCCGACTCTGAATGCAACCGAATCCTGACACAGCAGCCGTGTTTCAGGAACACCAACGCCTAAGCTATTATAAGGCACGCTGCCTTTCTGGTTACTCCAACCAGCGCAAAAAACCCGGTTTATGTTCCCACTGTACGCGCTCCCCAAAAGAAAAAGGACCGACCCGAATGCCGACCTTCACGAAATGCCGATACTGGACAGACCTAATTTTCCTTTTCTTGCCTCTGTTTTGGATCGCGCATATCGAGAAGACCAAATCAAAATTAGCGGCACGGATTCAGACGGGAAGCCCGTTTACGGGTACGCTGAGTAAGATCGAGGCCTGCCATTTCGAGGTGAGGCCGATGCTGACCAATTAGATTGTGACTACTGTTTGGTCAGCGTAAGCGGTCCGCTGTTTGTGACCGTTCCGAATAGCCCCCTCGAAGTCATGTCTGTTGTTCCAGCCAGTGAGGCTCCGTTCGCCTTGCCGTGAAACGAGATTTCTATGGAGCCGCCCAACGGAAATTGACTGCGGCCCGAGAATGTCACTGCATTCTTCGAAACGATGCCAGAGCTGATAGGAACTTGGACCCGCCCAGCCTGCGGATGCGTAAAGACGAGAGTCCCGGTGAGCGCGTCGCCATTTTGGTTTAGAGTCAGTTCCGCAGGTCCTTGCCACTTTTCTTTTCCTCCCGTAGCGCTCGCCTGAATTGTTCCCTTCCACACGCCGGAGATGTCCGGGCGCGCCACGCAGCCGGCGAGTGAAAAAATAGCGAACGACAGGATCGTCAGAGGAATCGACAGCGGTTTGTCGCGCATTTTCATTCCCCCCGTTGCGCGGTCTTTGATGCAGAAAACGGCCGTCCAGACGAACGGGCCTTGCGTCAGCGCCCCTTCCAGACTGAACGCGATGCCA
>WNGK01004523.1_pt1 | contig 14844 bp, 10 predicted proteins | sample 5400601 | NCBI WGS metagenome assembly WNGK01 (sample SAMN13153376, study PRJNA577476) | soil metagenome | isolation source: 60 cm soil or saprolite under Garry oak tree replicate 1 | place: USA:California | collected 2016-06-15 | reverse complement strand
TTCAGCTCGTCCTTGCCGTCTCTGATTTTTTCAAGGAGCGTCGCGACGTAGAGATCAGTGCGCGTAGAGGTGGCGATTGCTGCCTTCGCTGCCCGGGTCATAAGCGGAATCTTACAACGGTCTACCCCAGCCTGCAACCAGTGTGTGCACTTCTGTGTCTTGTGCCCCGTCTAAACGCGATAACTGCACTGGTTATGGCACTGAGCGCTTTGGCACAGACAGGTCCATCCGAACCCGCTAACGTTAGGGTATGTTGCTGCTCGCATTGATCTTCGGTTTTTGCCTGTTCACCTTTGCGACCCATGGCTTTGGAGGACAGTCTGTACCGATGGTCCAACAAGAAAACGCTCCGCGAGTGGACGAAATCTTGGATCGGATGAAGGCCCATGACGAATGGCAGGACCGATACCTGATCGAATACCGGGCGCATCGGAAATTCTCTGCAACAAATCTGAGATTCAAAGAAGAAGCAACGCTTGAAGTAACGACAACGTTTCACCGTCCGGATACGCTCGAGTCCCAGGTGCTACGAGCCGAAGGGTCCAAGTTCATACGAGAGCGAGTGTTCGACGAAATTCTCGCGGCGGAGAATGAAACTCAATCCAAACTAGCCAGACAACAGATCGACATTGTGCCCGCAAATTACAGCTTCAGCTACCTTGAGCGTGAAGACTGCGCCGGCCGACAGTGCTTTCGTCTCCGGATTACTCCGAGACGAAAGGAGAAGCTTTTAATAAAGGGCCAGATCTGGGTCGATGCCGAAGACTGGGGCATAGTACGGATTCAGGGCTCGCCCGTAAAACGCCCGTCATTCTGGGCGCGGCAGACTCAGATCGATCGCCGATTCAAGCGCATCGAGGGGATGTGGCTGAACGACAGCCTCGAATCGGTCAGCGACGTATTAATTGCCGGGCGCTCTTCCCTCCAGATCCAATACTCGTACGAATCTATACAGACCGAGCCGCAGGATGGATCACCCGGCAATTCAGCATCGCTGATCACAGCTCCCGGCTCTCCGTAAGCGTCCGGTAAATCAAGCCCGATAGGGCGCCGTCATCAAGAAATTGCCCGCGCTATCATGAATGCTACCACCGCAGCCAGCCCGCCAATGAGCACCGTCTGGATTGCGCTATAGACCGGCGGCGCGCCAGTAAAGTAACCCTTGATGTAGCCAAAACCACCTAGCGCGATCAGAGTGGTGATTGCCGATACTGTGAGCGCCGTGCTGGCCGTAGAGAAAACGACGTACGGACCGAGCGGGATAAAGCCGCCTGCGATGTAAGCTCCCGCAATCGTTCCTGCACTGAGAACCGCTCGCCTGGGATTGGGCTTCTCAAGACCCAGCTCAAATCGCATCATAAAGTCAACCCAGGCTTGTGGCCGCTTCCTGAGCGCATCCACAATTAATGTGCTCTCTTCGGTTGTCAAGCCATAGGATTGGAACACTTCAACAACTTCGGACGCTTCAATGTCCGCCTTCTCACTGACCTCCGCTTCCTCTCTTGCTCTCTCGCTGTCGTAATGCTCCGCATCACTCTTGGCGGCCATATAACCCCCCAGTCCCATAGCGATTGAACCGGCCGCGATTTCGGCCAGACCGGCGGTCACAATGATGCTTGTCGTTTCAATAGCGCCCGACAAACCTGCTGCTAGGGCAAACGGAACGGTCAGTCCATCTGCCATTCCGATCACGATGTCTTTAACTGTTTTGGAGCCCGTGAAGTGTCGCTCGATGTGTGGTGTTTGTGGCATGAGAGTTTCCTTAATTGTGGATTTTCTGAGCACTAACTCCTGTGAGGCTTAAACGGTTCCGATCCCGGCGCTGCGAACTTAGAGCCGATCGGCTTCTGTTCCGGCTGCAGATATACAATACTTGACTAGCACGAAGAACGAATGCCCAGGGAGGAAGCCATGTCCAAGCTGTTTGTCGGAAACTTGTCGTTCAAGGTTACGGGTGCCGATCTTCAAAATTGGTTTGAATCGAACGGATACCCAGTCGAGTCTGCCCAGGTCATGACCGATCACAAAACGGGTCGGTCCAGAGGGATTGGGTTCGTAGTCTTAAAGCGGAATGATCAACTGAAGGACGCTATCGATAAGCTCAATGGCCAAAGTTTCAATGATCGGACTGTGAATGTTGAAGAAGCAAAATCGCCTGCTTCGAACGAAGGACCCCATTCGCAGAAACGCGGACGATGGTAAATGACAGACTGCTTGGTGGCGCGGATTTGAGAATGTTCGCTACAAGATCAAAGTCGGCATGCACCTCTGTCTTGATTTGTTTTGCCCACGCGATTTGATTGACGGCACCAGTCATCCCGGTCTTCTGAACTGAGTCCGGTTATCGCCGCAAAACGGTTCGTCGTGCACGCCCATCCGCCAAACGGAACCGCCGCTACAGACTGTGCAATTGTGAACAGTATGTACCCCCATTACAGGCGACAATCTCAACGTGGACAGAGAAAACCCACTTCAGAACTCCCAAAACAGTACCTGGTATGTTGCCGACGGAGGGATTTACACCGGCTACATCGCAAGCAGCGACGAACTGGTTGAACTGAGAAGGGCAAAGAAGCTGAACTTTCGCGGAATAAAAGAACTCGGCTAGGTTAATGCTTATGGCAAACCGCAAGAGACCCCATTGGCTAATGCCGCTTGCTTATCTGCTGGCATTGGCAATACTCTGGTATTCGTTTCAGCGTTCCTCGGCCCCCGCGCAACCGAAACAGATTTCCTACAGCGAATTCTTATCTGAAGTCCGCACAGGCCATGTGGCGGAAGTCGGTATCGATGAGCAGCTATTCATAGCGACACTCAAGGTGGATCCCGCCAAGAAAGAAGCCGCACAGCAGATCTCAACACAACGGCTTCCGGGCATGGACGAAACTGCATTGTTGGGAGATCTTGAAGCGCAACATGTGACCTTCTCAGGCCACATCACGAAATCCTCATGGTGGAGTCTTTTGCTCCCATGGGTCATACCGATCCTGTTTCTTGTGCTCATTTCTGGATACGCCAATCGCAGGCTCGGTCAAACACCCGGGCCGCTCACTTTCGGGAAGAGCCGCGCCAAGATCCACGACCAGTCGACCGAAATTAATGTCAGCTTCAAAGACGTAGCCGGTGTTGATGAGGCCAAGACCGAATTGATGGAAGTGGTCGATTTCCTCAAGCAGCCGAAGAAGTACCAGCAGCTTGGCGGGAGAATCCCGAAAGGAGTGCTTCTGGTGGGGCCGCCCGGAACCGGCAAGACTCTGCTCGCCAAAGCCGTCAGCGGCGAAGCGGGTGTTCCATTCTTTTCGATTTCCGGATCGGAGTTCATCGAGATGTTCGTCGGCGTCGGCGCAGCCCGCGTTCGAGATCTGTTTGAACAAGCCAAGCAAAAGGCCCCTTGCATCATCTTTATCGATGAACTGGATGCAATCGGAAAATCGCGCGCCGGCGGCCGGGGAGGAATTTTTAGCAATGATGAGAGAGAACAAACGCTCAATCAACTGCTGGCGGAGATGGACGGCTTCGATACGTCAAAGGGAGTCATCATCATGGCTGCTACCAACACACCCGAGGTGTTGGACGCGGCATTGATGAGAGCAGGGCGATTCGATCGTCAGGTCATCGTTGATCGTCCCGATCTCGAAGGCCGCGAAGCGATCCTCAAAATCCATGTCGGCAAGATCACGCTCTCGCCCGACGCCGACTTGAAGGTCATAGCGGCGCGCACGCCGGGCATGGTCGGAGCGGATCTCGCCAATATTGTCAATGAAGCGGCATTACTGGCTGTCCGCCGTAACGGCAATCAGGTCCAGATGCGCGATCTGGAAGAAGCCATCGATCGCGTTATGCTCGGCCTCGAGAAAAAGAACCGTGTGATGACCGCCAGCGACAAGGAACGTGTGGCTTACCATGAGACCGGCCACGCGCTCGTCGCATTGTCTGTGGAACATGCTGTTCCGGTGTATCGGGTCTCGATCATCCCGCGTTCGGTAGGGGCTCTAGGACACACGCTGCAGCTACCGACCGAGGAAAGATATCTGATGACGCTGCCCGAGTTGGAAGACCAGATTACTGTGATGATGGGAGGCCGGGCCGCCGAAGAGAGCGTCTACAATGGCGTGATTTCAACCGGAGCAGGGGACGACCTCCAACGCGCGTCCGAACTCATACGGCAGATGGTGATGCGCTTCGGCATGAGCGATCGGCTCGGTCACCTTACCTATGGCGCTCCGCACAACGCTCAATTTCTCCGGTTTCCGTTCACGTCGGAGGAACGCAACTACAGCGAAAAAACCTCCGAAGCCATCGATGAGGAAGTGCGCCGGATTTCGGACAGACTTTATCTGCGCGCAAAGACAGTATTGACAAGCCGTCGAGCCGAGTTGGAGCGAATCGCTCGTGAGCTGATTCAGAAGGAAACGCTGGACCGCCGCCAGATCGAGCTGCTTCTTTCGCCCCTGAAACAGATACCGGATGTCGCGGTGGTGATCGGGGCGGCGCAGTAACAGCAAACGCTCGCAGTTCTAAGAAATGCGCACCGCATTTTAAGCTGGAAAGTGCTTGCAGTACATCCTGCGAAGGTTGGCTTCAATCAAATCTCGCTGCGGCCTGAACAGGTGCGCTGAAATCCGGGCTTGCTCGGCCCCTTAGCCCGGCCCTGGAGCGCCCTCATGTAATTTATCGCGTATTCATGCGCACTCGCATCCGTAATGCCCTCACAGTAAGGAACGGCTTCTTGGTTGAAAGCAAGCAAGGCATCGAATAGTTGCCTTGAACTCATGGCCACACCTCCAAGAGACGCGACATGTTTGGCGAGTGCTCCCCATGGGCCAGTCACTGCCGGTTTGGCTGCAAACAGTGTCCTCCGTACACCCTGAGAATCTGTGCAAAATTGCACACAAGGTTCTGTGGCCAATGCCCTCGCTCAATGCCTATGGGCTTTGCAGAAAAAGTCAATTGGTTTCTGTCTCACCGGAATCTTGGGCAACTATGCCGAGGGCGCGTCCCTCTCCCTCTGCTTGCCATGTCCCACATCTTTTGCTGGACACGGGGGCATTGAAAACAACTGAAGAGAAAGCCGAAGTCCCCTCCTTGGACAAGGAGGGGTGGCCGCGCCCACTAAGAAAATGCCGCGAAGCCTCCTTAGCGGGCGCTGACGGGGTGGTTGGTTCAAGCCACCGATTATCGGAAGTTGAACGAACCACCCCGTTCTTGATGTTTCGCCCTACCGGGCTCACGCTTCGCGCCCCGCCTCCAAAGGAACGGGGTCATTTACTTGATGGCGCGGCCACCCCTCCTTTGCCAAGGAGGGGACTTCGCCTTTCCCGCCGGTTGTCCCAGACGCCCGTGTCCAGCGGACGACTTGTGGGTAATGATCAGCTCCCTCTGGGAGAGGGACTTGGCTGTGGATCGGATAGCCTGTTTCGTGGCTTTTGCTCACAACTTGTGGCAATTTGGATGCAGGCGTTCTCAAGAATTCGTTTGCGGAGGACTCATGTTTAAGAAATTGTCCATTTTTGTCCTTACATCGTTTCTGACAATTCTTCCTCTCAGCGCACAGCAAAGTACTTTTGGAACACCGACGGGAGCAACCGGCAACTCCAATTCCGTGGCCAACCTGTTGACGTCAGCCACACCGCTTCAGTTGGGATTCGCTGTCATTACGCCTGCATCCGGCAACGGGGCCGCGTTAGTCCCCTTAGAAACCATCGGCAATCAGGGTAATTCAAACTTCTTGACATCGGTCCTCCCAGCCGCCCCGCTCATGACTCAGGGAGCGCTCGTCGTGGACCTCAGCGACGGATCCCGGTCATTGACGGGCCCATCCACAAGCAGTCTTCTCAACTCGAATAACCCTGGCGTCACGACGACCGGCACGGGCGCGACGACGAGCACCTTCAATGGCGCGAACAGCGGAGCAGTAACGACCGGGACAACCGGCAACACGGCCGCAGGGCCACTCTTCGCCGACACGGCCCTGTCCATCATCAATCCGAACAGCGGGACAGCGACGATCACCTTCACTCTGAATGCTGCCGACGGCGGGCGCGTGCCCGGCGGCAGTCTGACCATAACTTTGGATCACCTGCAACAGGTTTCCAAATTCGTGAATGAAATACTCACGATTCCGGCATCGTCCTCGACGCAGTTGGAAGGCGTGCTGGCGTTCAGGTCCGACATACCTGTCGCTGTGACCGCGCTCGAGTTCCGCGGTTCATCGTTTTCGACTTTACCGGTTATCGATCTTTCGGCGTTAAACACAAGCTCCGTTTCAGTTTCAGGTACGGCGGGCTCAATCAACGTCACCGGGGCATTGAACGCGACAGCCCACCCATTACCACTGCTGGCACCGGGGGTCGGAGGCGCCGGTTCACTATTGCTGCCGCAGTTTGTGATGGGCGGCGGATGGGCAACCCGCATCGCGGTCGCGAACCTATCGAACTCCGAGCAGACGGTCCGCGTCGACTTCTTCTCCAGTGATGGCACCGCACTCTCAACAGCGCTGGGTACGCAGAGTGGCTCAACGTTCATGAACCTGGTGGTTCCGGCCAATGGGGTACTCGTACTCGGACCTCAGGATTCCAACGGACTGGGTATCTTCTAGTGCGCTGTAACGGTAGATTCGGCAGTATCAAAAATTTGAAGCCGCAGGCAATAAAGCCTGCGGCTTCGAGTCCTGTGCAGTGGGCTCGTAGCCGCGGGCTTTATGCAGGCTTTATGCCCGCACTGGACGCTCGATTCGAACGTACTAAGGATGAAACTTGGGTTTACTGATGAGTCTGGCTTTCTCTTGCGCCGCACGTTTGTCTTCTTCTTGCCTCATCACCCGCACGAGTTCTTTCCCCGGCGCCTCCAATTTGTCCAACCGCTCCGCCTCTCGAGTCGAATTGCTTGCCATAAGATCAAGCTTTTTAGAAAACGCGACCAGTCCGAAGGCGTTCCCGTAGGAAGAGCGGAAAAGATTATAAGAGTACTGCTCATCCTCCCAGCAGGCGAGGACCTTTTGGTTATCCTCATATACTACAGATGTGGAAACCGCGATGGTCCTTTCCGGCTTGGTGGCCGGCCCGTACAGCGTGGAGATCGCTTCGATCATGTCGTCCGTCGTCAGCCCCTCGGTCCCGGCGGGATCGTATGTCACGACCATCTTGGAAAGTTCGCTGTTGTAGAAGTCAAAACGAACATTTCTGACGGAGTCGGCTTTCGCCGAAAGGGGCGAATAACCGAACTGATCCCACTGGAGTGTTTGAATCACTGCTGGCCGTTGATGAACTGTTTTCGCGTCCGAGGCGTTCATATGTATTTGTTTGGCCACAGATTCCAGGCTCATTCCAAACTGAAAATCACGATATTTGGCCAGGTCCTGCGCACTACCCAGGGAAGAAAAGAGTACGGCACATAAGACCGACGTTGCGAACGTACGCGAGCTAATCATTGGTTCTCCTTGAGGACTGGAGCGGTTTCCGGTCCGGACTGATCCACGATTGAGCTGATGGGATCGATTGACTTTGGGACATGTTGCTGCGTGACCTTCCGAAATTCCCGGATACGGGTTCTTTGGTGGATCTTGGCCTTCCGTTTTCGATCCGCGCGCGCCCGGTCCCCATTTCGTTGTGACATGTTTTTATCCTAATTCGGCTACTTAACCATGATAAGTGAATTGTGTTTACATCGTCAATCGTAATTGTGCACTATAATAGACTATTATTAGTTAAGCACAATTTATGCTGCAGACGGACAACAACCCGCACGTAGGCCAACGCATTTGGCAAACCTGGATACGGAAGAACAAGGCCCAGGACAAGGTCAGGTTTGCGAGGCGCGTACGAATAATACGGCTCGTTTCGGTGTTTCTGGCTTGAGTGCGCTGTTGTGGAGACTTACTTAAAGCGTTCTTAGGAGAAACGCTCAGACGAGCGTATGCTGGTTGAGTATCGAAGTTAACAATTTTCGATCTCTAGGGATCTCCAGCCTCTTGCCCGATAAGCCTTCAGGCCTTTCCCGCAAGGTTCCGAAGTTCCTTCAGATTAAAAGGTGATCACTTGAAAAAGAAACTCTACGTTGGAAACTTGTCGTTTCAAACGACCGAAACGGAACTCAAGGACTTGTTTACGCAAACAGGTCTGGTTGAAACGGTTCGTATCATCACCGATCGCGACACCGGCCGCTCGAAAGGCTTTGGATTTGTGGAAATGCAAGAGGGCGGCGACAAGGCTATTGCCGAAATCAACGGCAAGGACTTCAACGGCCGAGCCCTGACTGTCAATGAAGCACGGCCGATGGCTTCCCGGGATTCCGGAGAGTTCAAGCGGTACTAGTCCGCCCAACGATTCGTCCGATTGGCACGGGGCAATGAAACGCGCCCTGCTCTGGGGCGACGAGATTGCGACCGGAAAATTCTTTCAGAGAACCGGCGTGCCTTCACTCGACAGGTCGAACCTGTCCTCAATTGGTGGAGGACCTCTGGCTCACCGCCACTCCATCAGAAACAATGAAACTTTCTCTCAAAAACTGGCGCCACAGAGCCGACCCCGCACGAAAGTACTCGGGCAACGAACTACCGCTGCGGTCGGAACTCTTCAGCACCGATCAGATGGAAGGGCATGGCAAAACTCTGGCGGCTTCGCACAAACTAAGTACGAAAGGGGCGGCGAGCCGGCTTCTCACGCGCCTGGCAGAGAACGAAGATGTTTTGATTGGAGTGCACGGCCTGCTCATCGAGGCTGTCAAAGCGGACCGCCGGATCGCACCGGCCGGAGAATGGCTGCTGGACAACTTCTATCTCATCGAGGAACAGATCCGAACGGCCAAGCGGCATTTACCGAAAGGCTACAGTCGCGAACTTCCTCGCTTGATGAACGGCCCGTCGGCCGGCCTTCCCCGCGTCTATGACATCGCGCTCGAGACGATCTCGCACGGCGATGGACGGTTGGACATGGATAGTCTCGGCAGCTTTGTGGCGTCCTATCAAACCGTCAGTGTTCTGAAAGTGGGTGAATTGTGGGCAATACCCACCATGTTACGCCTCGCCCTGATCGAGAATCTCCGGCGCGTCGGGGCGACAATGGCGTCCGGCAGAATCGACCGCAACCGCGCGGACTATTGGGCAGATCAGATCACGGAAATTGCTGAGAAGGATCCGAAGAGCCTGATTATGGTGGTCGCGGACATGACACGGTCGAGCCCGAGCCTGTCGAGTTCCTTCGTTGCGGAATTTGCTCGCCGGTTACAGGGGCAGGGCTCTGCATTGGCATTGCCGCTGACATGGATCGAACAGCGGCTATCGGAGTCTGGCCTGACGATCAATCGCTTGGTGCAGTCGGAAAACCAACAACAGGCCGCTGACCAGGTTTCCATCAGCAACAGCATCGGCAGCCTGCGACTTTTAGCGTCCACCGACTGGCGGGACTTCGTCGAGTCGATGAGCGCTGTCGAACTGGTTTTGCGCGGAGATCCCGGACGAACGTACTGCAGAATGGATTTTGCCACGCGCGATCGCTATCGTCATGTCATCGAGCGGATCGCCAGACGCATCGACCTCCCTGAGGATACGGTGGCACGCAAAGCCATCGAACTGGCCAGCGAGATTGCCGTGCAGGAGGGCGCCGGCGATCGGGCGGCACACGTTGGGTTTTACCTTATCGATAAAGGACTGCCGCAGCTTGAACAGACCGCAGGCGTCCGGCGAACGACCTGCCAGCGTTTCGCACGAACACTCGGACGGTTTCCTTTAGCCCTTTATGCAGGCGCGATTGGACTGATCACGGCCCTCCTCACCGGGGGCCTCCTATGGATGGCGTTCGCCGGTGGCCTTCGTGGTGGAGGGCTCGCGCTGCTGGGCATCGTCTCGCTTGTTTCGGCAAGTCACTTCGCTACGGCGATGGTGAATTGGTTCGCAACCTTGTTGGTAGCAGCCGATTCGCTGCCCAGAATGGACTTCTCTGAAGGGATTCCACCGGAATCGCGTACGCTGGCCGTCATTCCAACGATGCTGACGAGCGTCGGGAACGTCGCAGATCTAGTCGAAGCCCTGGAAGTTCGATTCCTCGCCAATCGCGACGACAACCTGCACTTCGCCCTATTAACCGATTTTCGAGATGCGACGCGGGAAACCACGGCTGAAGATGAGCCACTGCTCCTCCTGGCAAAGGCGAGAATTGAAGAGCTGAACGAAAGATACGCTAAAGGGAAAGCCGAGATCTTCTTCCTGTTTCATCGCCCACGCCGATGGAATCCCCAGGAACGCATTTGGATGGGCTACGAACGTAAGCGGGGAAAGCTCGCCGATTTGAATTCTCTGCTGCGTGCGGAACCGTCGGGAGATCTGGGGACGGACCCCGAATTCCTGCAGGAATTCGGGGTCGGTCCCCAGAATTCCCGTTTCTCGCTGGTCGTCGGTCAAACGGGAATCTTGTCGCAAGTCCAATATGTCATCACGCTCGATACGGATACGCAACTACCGCGCGACTCGGCACGGCAGTTGGTAGGAGCCATGGCGCATCCGCTGAATCGTGCGCGTTACGATAAGGCCCGGCAACGCGTCTCGGAGGGGTACGGTATCCTTCAGCCGCGCGTGGCCGTGAGCCTTCCGGGCACGAACCGATCGCGGTATGCGCGGATGTTTGGGAATACACCCGGCATCGATCCCTATACGCGAGCCGTCTCCGATGTTTATCAGGACGTGTTCGGTGAGGGCTCCTTCATCGGCAAGGGCATCTACGATGTCGACGCATTCGAACTTTCGCTTCAGGATCGCCTGCCCGACAATCTGATTCTCAGCCACGATCTTCTCGAGGGATGCTACGCGCGCGCGGGGCTGCTAAGCGATGTGCTGTTATACGAAGAATACCCATCGCACTACAGCGCGGACGTGAGCCGCCGCCATCGTTGGATTCGGGGAGATTGGCAGATTGCACAATGGCTGCTGCCGCGCGTTCCACGCTCCGCCGCCCGCTCTCAGGCAAATCCGATTTCGCTACTGTCCCGGTGGAAGATTCTCGACAACCTGCGGCGGAGCCTCGTACCTGCGGCACTGACAGTTCTTCTGCTGCTCGGATGGACCGTCTTGCCGCCTCTTTGGCCTTGGACCTTGTCGGTCATCGGAATCATCCTGATCCCCACTTTGTTTGCCGCCAGCATGGATGTCTTTCGCAAGCCGGACGAGGTTCGGTTGGGCCAACACCTCATGGCGTCGGCGCGTTCGACCGGCCACCGCTTTGAACAGGCTGCATTTTCGTTCGCCTGCCTTCCCTATGAGGCCTTTTTCAGTCTCGGTGCAATTGTGCGAACGAACGTTCGGATGCTCGTCACGCACAAACGGCTTTTGGAATGGAATCCTTCCAATGGTTTTGACCGTGATGGCGACGCGAGCATCGTTGCACTGTGCCGGTCCATGTGGATCGGCCCGGCCCTTGCCACCGCGTTGACGATCTACCTGACGCTGGCAAGGCCAGGTGCTTTAGTGGAGGCCGCACCCCTACTGGGTCTTTGGCTCGTCTCGCCCTTCTGGGTCTGGTGGGTCGGCCGGCCACTCCCTCGGCGTGCTCCGAGGCTTAGTGCCGAACAGATTACTTTCCTTCAATGGCTTTCCCGAAGAACCTGGGCCTTCTTCGAGACATTCGTCGGCCCAGAAGATCATTGGCTACCGCCCGATAATTTTCAGGAAAATCCTTCCCCCGTTGTCGGCCATCGCACGTCGCCGACGAACATCGGCCTAGCGCTACTCGCCAATCTGTCCGCGTACGATTTCGGCTATATTTCCTCGGGAAAACTCATCGAACGGACAGCGAATGCGTTCCACACGATGGAGGCTTTAGAACGGCACCACGGCCATTTCTACAACTGGTACGACACCCAAACTCTCAATCCATTGCTACCCCTTTATGTCTCGACGGTGGACAGCGGCAACCTCGCGGGCCATCTCCTGACATTGCGGAGCGGTCTGCTTGAACTTCCCGATCAACCAATCCTGGGGCCGCGATTCTTCGAAGGAGTTCGAGATACCGCAGGCGTTCTGAAGGACGTCGCTGGAACAGTGACCGTACCGCACCTTACTGCACTCCGAACCGCTGTCGAGTCTGCCCGCAATGCCCCTCCGACTACACTTGCTGCGGCCAGAGGATGTCTTGAACGGCTGACGTCGATTGCATCTGAAGTGCCGGATCACCTCAATGTAGCCCCGGACAGCGAAGCAATTGGGTGGGCCCACGCGCTTAGCCGTCAATGTCGAGACGCACTTGATGATCTGACGCTTCTTGTTCCATCGACTCTCGGGATGGATGAGATACCAACGCTCGGCGAGTTGGCCAAACTGGAAAATCCTGAAGCCAGCTGTCCCGCCAAGGAGAGGATCGCCGCCATCCGATGCCTTGCATTGCAAGCAGGTCAATTCGCCAACATGGAATATGACTTCCTATTCGACAAGAAAAGTCGCTTGCTGGCGATCGGCTACAACGCCAGCGAGCGCCGGCTGGACTCGAGTTACTACGACCTGCTGGCTTCCGAAGCCCGACTCGCCAGTTTCGTGGCAATTGCCCAGGGACGAGTGCCGCAGGAAAACTGGTTTGCTCTGGGACGTCTGCTCACGAGTTCCGGAGGAGATCCAGTCCTCGTCTCCTGGAGCGGGTCCATGTTCGAATACTTGATGCCGCTTCTGGTGATGCCAACTTATGAAAACACGCTTCTGGACCAGACTTATAAGGCGGCGGTGAAACGGCAGATCGAGTATGGCGCGGAGCGAGGCGTGCCGTGGGGTATTTCAGAATGCGGTTATAACGCAGTCGATGTTCATCTCAACTACCAATACCGCGCGTTCGGCGTGCCTGGCCTTGGGTTCAAACGCGGACTAGCCGAGAATCTGGTGATTGCGCCCTATGCGTCGGCACTGGCTTTAATGGTGCAGCCTGAACAAGCATGCTCGAATCTGCAGCGCATGGCCGCTTCGGGGTTCGCAGGCAAATATGGCTTATACGAAGCAATCGACTACACCCCGGCGCGCCGGCCACGAGGACAATCCAGCGCGGTGGTTCGGTCGTTCATGGCGCATCACCAGGGTATAAGTTTCTTGTCGCTGGCCTACCTATTGTTGGACCGGCCGATGCAAAAACGGTTCGAATCGGATCCTCTGTTTCAGGCGACCATGTTATTGCTCCAGGAGCGTATTCCCAAGTCTACCCGGCCTTACCCACATACCGCGGAGTTCTCCGAGGCCCATGCCGGCTCCGCAGATCTAGAGGCGCCGGTGCGGGTCTTCAGCAGTCCGAACACGCCGGCGCCGGAGCTTCAACTGCTGTCGAACGGCAGCTACCACGTGATGATCACCAACGCCGGCGGTGGTTACAGCCGCTGGAAGGACATCGCTGTCACACGCTGGCGTGAAGACGGTACCCGAGACAACTGGGGCACGTTCTGCTACATCCGCGACGTGAAGAGTGGCCAAGTCTGGTCCGTCGCTCATCAACCGACGCTCAAGCCAGCGGAACACTACGAAGCTATTTTGTCGGAATCGCGAGTGGAGTTCCGGCGCCGCGATAACGGCATCGCGACGCACACAGAAATCGCCGTTTCGCCGGAAGATGACATCGAATTACGCCGTATCCGCATCACCAACTCCTCGCGGACACAGAGGGTGATTGACGTCACCAGCTACGCCGAAGTGGTTCTTGCATCGCCTGCCGCCGACGCATTGCATCCGGCCTTCGGCAATCTGTTTGTGCAGACAGAGATCCTCCGGGAGCGGCAGGCGATTCTATGCACTCGGCGGCCTCGATCTGCGGGAGAGGCCACGCCATGGATGTTTCACCTCATGGTCGCCCATGGCGCGATGGCCGGAGAAGTTTCCTATGAAACGGATCGCGCTCGGTTCATCGGCCGTGGAAAGACGGCCGCCGATCCACAGGCCCATTTGGCCGCCCTCTCCGGCAGCGAGGGTTCCGTTCTCGATCCGATTGTCGCGATCCGGTGTCGTGTCACTCTTGATCCCGAGGAGACCGTCAGCATAAACGTCGTCTCCGGCGTGGGCGAGACGAGGAATTTATGCATGGAGTTGGTCGATAAATACCAGGATCCACGTTTTGCGGACCGCACCTTCGGTCTCGCGTGGACTCACAGCCAGGTGCTGTTGCGGCAGATCAACGCCACAGAGAGCGACGCGCAACTCTATGGGCGACTTGCCAGCTCTGTGATTTACGCCAATTCGTCGCTGCGCGCAGCTCCGAGCCTTCTGGTGAAAAACCACCGCAATCAATCCGGGCTATGGGGTTATGCGATCTCCGGTGATTTGCCAATCGTATTGCTACGGATCGCAGACCCAACTCACATCGATCTCGTCCGTCAGCTCGTGCAAGCGCACGCGTACTGGCGGCTCAAAGGAGTTGCGGTCGATCTGGTGATTTGGAACGAAGATCAGGCGGGCTATCGACAACCACTCCACGACCAGATCATGAGTTTGATTGCAGCCGGTGTTGAAGCGGACACGACCGATCGGCCAGGCAGCATCCTGGTAAGGCTGGCCGAGCATATATCTCCCGAGGATCGAATTTTGCTCCAAACGGTCGCTCGGGCCATCATCACCGATAGTGATGGCTCACTCGCGGAACAGCTCAGTAAGTTCCCTCTTCCCCCGGTAGAGGGAGGCGCGACGCGCCGGATGAAGGTCTCAAGGCTTGCGCAAATGTTGCGACCTTCACTCGGCGCGCCAGAGGCACGCCACCCTCTCTCAGAGGGAGAGGGAAAGCGTGACTTGATTTTCTTCAACGGCTTCGGTGGATTCACACCGGATGGGCGCGAGTACGTCATCACGGCCACCCGCGATCAAATGACTCCGGCGCCTTGGGTGAATGTAATAGCGAA
>WNGK01011502.1_pt1 | contig 14845 bp, 8 predicted proteins | sample 5400601 | NCBI WGS metagenome assembly WNGK01 (sample SAMN13153376, study PRJNA577476) | soil metagenome | isolation source: 60 cm soil or saprolite under Garry oak tree replicate 1 | place: USA:California | collected 2016-06-15 | reverse complement strand
CGGCTCGATCTTGCCTTCATGGATGAGCAGGCTGGCGAACTCGCGGCAGAGCTTGGCCGAAACGCTGTTGAGCGCGTTGCGCAAGGCCTCGTGCCAGCGCTCAGGGTTGGCGGCCTTGAACGACTCCAGGGCACGGCGATGTTTGGCCGCCGACAACTGCTCCATCAGGGCGCCGAGCTTGAGATCCTGCGACCATATCGCCTGCGCCTCAAGTTCGCCTTCGGCGGGCGGCAACTGGGCCATCTGGCGAATATCATCCCTGGCGAAGAGCGCTTCGAGCGCTACGGCGGGCTGGGTGCGCTGGTAGCTGGGAATCTCCGCGTTCAATGCAGCGATAACTTCCGCAGCGGCGGGCTGTGGGCTGGCCAGGTCCTGCGCGCTTCTGAGCAGTTCACCCGCCACCGTCAGACGGGCCTTCAATCCCTTGGCCGCCCGGAACTCCCCCATGAGCCGGTCCTGGAGCGAAACCTCCTGCGCTTGATAAATAATCGGCTCGCTCTTCTTGAGCGGCACCTGGAAGTGGCCATTCTTCTTCAACTCGCGCTTGGCGGCTTCCCACCATTTCTTCCAGTCATCGCGGATGACTTCCGGCACGAGCGCCTGCTGAATCTGATCCACGGTGGCCTTGCCGCCGTAGCTGTTCAACACCAGCTTAACCAGCTCCAGATGATTGGTCGCCGCCAGTTGCCGCAGGCCCTCCAGATCCGAGGCCTTGCGCGCCAGGATATGGTCCTTGGCAATTGGTTTGAGCGATTCCGCAGCAAACGCCAAATCCATCGTATGGCCCGCCTTGCTCTGAAAGTCGATGGTGAAGCGGGCGAATACCGTGTCCACCGTCTTGATGCGCCCGAACCCCCAACTCCGATGCATGCAAAAGCCGCTATTGGTCAGTTGCACCAATGACTCGATGTAGTGCCGGTCCAGTTTGCCGGCCGCGGCCATTTTCTCGAACTCTTCTCTCATACAGTATCTTAACGCTCGCACCCCTGTAGGGGAATGAGATTATTAAAGGTTGTGAGCGGTCAAAAACCAAGAGAAATTGCAGTGAGGGTCCTGGAGCGTCGCCAGGGCGTGGATTTCGTGGAGGACCTGCTGGAAAACGCGCTGGCCCGCGCGCGGCTCTCGCTTCCCGACCGCCATTTGTGCCAGCAACTGGTCTATGGCATTGTCCGCTGGCAGATGACGCTGGATTGGCTCATCGCTCGCAAGACCAAGGGTCGCGCGCAGAAGCCGCTGCTGCAAAACCTGCTGCGGCTGGGACTTTACCAGATTTTTTGGCTCGATCGCATCCCAAACCATGCCGCGGTCCACGAAACCGTCGAGTTGGCCAGGAGCAGCGGCTTGGTCTCGCAGTCAGGATTCCTCAACGCGGTGCTGCGTCGCTATCTCCGGGCATATGAGTCCACGAGGCAGTTGTTGGCCGACCTCAAAAAGGCCCAACCTCATCTCGGCTATTCCCATCCGCAATGGCTGGTGGCCCGTTGGCAAAGGCGGTGGGGCCAAGCCAATGCCCAGCGATTGATGGAGTGGAATAACACGCCTCCGAAGACTTTCGCCCGTTTCAACACGTTGAAGGCGGAGCCAGCCACGCTGCTGGCTCATTGGCGCGACGAAAAGGTGGAATACGATGTTGTCCATCACCCGTGGTTCGAGAAGAATCTGGTCTTCGAGTTAAAGGCCCATCCACCGCTGGACGGACTGCCAAGTTTTCAGCAGGGGTGGTTTTACGTTCAAGACCCCAGCAGCCTGCTGGCCCCGCGCGAATTGAACCCTCACCCCGGCGAAACCGTGCTCGACCTCTGCGCCGCGCCCGGTGGGAAGCTCACCTATATCGCGCAACTGATGCGAAACCAGGGCCACCTCGTGGCCCGCGACATCTCGCCCCGGCGGCTGAAGTTGATTGAAGAGAACTGCGCGCGTCTGGGGGTCACTTGCGTGCAAGCCATGGGCAGAGGGAAGAGAGCAGAGGGGAGAGGGAAGAGGGAAGGGCAGAGGGCAGAGGGCCTGCGCTCTCCGCTCTCCGCTCTCCGCTCTTCCCTCTCCCCGTTGCACCCATCCCATTTTGACGGGATTCTCATCGACGCTCCATGTTCCAACACCGGCGTGATGCGCCGTCGCGTTGAGGTGCGCTGGCGGATTGGCCCGGAGGAGATCGCCCGTCTGTGTGCGATTCAACTGGACTTGCTGCGAGAAGCCGCCCCGCTTTTGAAACCGGGCGGGAGGCTGGTTTACAGCACCTGCAGCCTTGAGCTGGAGGAAAATCAGGAGATTGTGCAACAGTTTGTGCAGGAGCACCGCGATTTCAAATTGCAGCAAGAACGTGAATTGCTGCCGTTTGTGGAGGCTGTGGATGGGGCGTATGTGGCGGTGTTGGAGCGGAGCGCTTAAACGGATTACCGCTGGCGGTTGGGCGGATTGTGCCGGAGTTCCTCGAGAGCTGCCTTGGCGGTCGTGTCACCCTTTTGAGCCGCTTCCAACAATCGCTGGTTGACCGAAGTTAACACCTTCTCCACCGCCGCCTTCTGCGGAGGGGACAACGGCTGGCGCACCAGAGCGTACAGGAGAGTTTCCGCCGCCACATAATCATTGGCTTTGTCGGCCTCCCATGCCTTTTCCCAGGCCTGCTTCAACTCGGGCGGGGCATTGTCGAAACTCTGTCTGTCGCTCGCCGTCGGTCCGCCCGGCTTGCTTCCGCCGCACCCGGCCAAGGTGAGAGTCACAATTATGGCCGCAAACTTCAGGTTTAGGAAGGCTCTCACACTCGGGATCGAGACCCGGCCGAGCCCCCGTAGATCCCATCGGCTTTAGTGACCATCGGTGCTAAAGGGACTCCACCACAGATAAGTCTTACCGCCTGGTCCTGGCCCTTGTCGGCTGGGCGTGTCACCGTCCTGTCGAAACTGCACGCGCGTAAGAAACTGCACGTGCCCCATGATGGCGATAATCGTTCCGCCCTTCCTGCTATGAAGCCGGCCGATGCCTTCGCTGGCATTCGGGAAATTGGCCGCATCGTTGAAATCAAATGCGCCCGGGTTGCCCTTTCCCAGGTTGTTCTCGTCAGGTTCCCAAAGCAGATAGCACATGGGACTCCAGATCTGCGTAGTTTTGCAACTGCGATCGCCAGGCCCGTAACCACACACGGCCCCGTTCATCACGAAGCTGGAAAGTCTGTTGTTCCGGTGCAGCGGCGAACCGGGCTTCGCCAGATAGGTCGGACTCTTAATGTCCACCGGACAGAGGAACGTCTTTGGGTTGGGCATGTACGAGTACCAAAGCCCTGTCTTATACGCAGTAATCTGATTGTTCTCGTAAGCTCCTCCTGGACCAGGGTCGGGGATGGTTCCGCCAATGCTGCCATAACACCAGCCGGGTACGGTCGCGTTGCCACCGTCCCAGTTGGGGAACGCCATCCGTTCGTTGTAATCCTCGGCGTACATTCGCATGGCCAGCGCCATCTGCTTCTGGTTGCCAACGCAGGTCGTCCGCAGCGCTTTGTCTTTAGCGCTGGCCAGCACCGGCAACAACATCGCCGCAAGGATGGCTATAATGGCGATGACGACCAGCAGTTCGATCAACGTGAAGGCTGTGAGAGGTGAACTCCTTTTTCCGGTTGCTTGGGCACCCTCATTAAGTGGCGTTTTCATAGGACGCTCTGGATGGTTAAAGGGCTATTATTGACCCATTTTAACCTTGCCCGGAAACAAGCGCAAGGAGAAAATGGAAAAATTGGTACTGGGTCAGCGACGGCGGGAGATCGCCTCGGCGGAGTGCGCCCGTCCTCGGGCGCAGCAATGTCGGAACGCGAGCGAGCCCCAGTGGAATCGGACGCATCGGAACAACCGGTGCTCGCTGCGCCCGAGGACGGGCGCACTCCGGCCCAAAGTGGCGCTTGCGCAGCCACTTCGACCCCAATGCTCCGGTTTTGATGCCAAAGCGGGCCTGATCATTGCCGCCTTTCAAGCGCCATCTTACCGCGTCAGGGCCGGCACAGGTGCGCCTGCGCAAAGGAAGGTCATACGGATGAGTTGAGGCGCCCTGGCTATGGGCCTCCCCACCGCGCTGGAAAGTTCTTCTCAATCTCGCCGAGCCGTGCGACAGTGCAAAGGCTATGAAATACACCGGCAAGGTCAAAGGCGGGGTGGTGGTGCTCCAAGGCTCGCCGCCGCTCAAAGACGGCACCGTAGTGGCAGTCGAGCCGGTGGAGGCTCCCGCCACGCCTCGCAGTCTCGGACAGCGCCTTAAGCCCTTTTCGGGATCGGCCAAAGGACTCCCAACGGACATGGCCCGAAACCATGACCACTACCTGCAGGGCCGACCCAGGAAATGAAGACGTTGTTTGCGGACACGTTCTTCTTTTTCGCCTTCCTAATCACTCCAGAGTGCGCCAGGTGCATGCGATATGGACAGGCCTGACCCGACAGCCTTTGCGCCGCGCGGTGAACCGGCAATTGTGATTCGGCGCTGGTTTCGGCTTTTTGGAGGTTCCCTGGTTCTCGGCGTTTGGTGTGTTAGGCTCCATGCAGCCGATCAACCACAATGGGGCCAAGCCTGGTCGCGCAACATGGTTTCAACCGAACACGGGTTGCCCGATTCATTCGACCCCAAGACCGGTAAGAACATCAAGTGGACCGCTCAGGTCGGCACCGAAACCCATTCCACGCCGGTGGTTGCCGGTGGCCGGCTCTATATCGGCACGAACAACGGACAGCCGCGCGAGCCCAAATACCAGGGCGACCGCGGCGTGTTGATGTGCTTCGACGAAAAAACCGGCCGGCTCCTCTGGCAACTGGTGGTGCCCAAACGCGAGGAGGACGTTTACTTTGATTGGCCCAACACCGGCATGGCCTCGCCCGTGACCGTCGAGGGCGAGCGCGTTTATGTGGTCAGCAATCGCGGGGAAGTACTCTGTCTCGATCCTAACGCCGCCGCCGATGGCAGCCCCGGCACCATCTGGCGCTTTGACCTGACGACCGGCGCGGGCATCTGGTCGCACGATGCCGCGCACAGCTCGATTCTGATCCACGGGGACCATCTGTATCTGAACACCGGCACCGGCGTTGACAACACCCACAAACGCATCCGCGCGCCGGATGCGCCAAGCCTCGTGGTGCTCGACAAACACACTGGCCGTCTTGTCGCGCGCGACGACGAGCATATCGCTCCAAATATTTTTCACTGTACCTGGTCGTCGCCATCGTTGGCGTCAGTGAACGGCCATGCGCTGGTTTTTTTCGCCGCCGGAAATGGAATCGTCTATGCGTTTAATGCCATCCAAGACGGAGTGATGGGGTCGCGGAGTAATGAAGCGGAGGGGAAACGGGTTTTCACAGCGATCTCCAATACCCAGTCGCTCCATGCATCCGCTTCTCTCCGCCGAGTTTGGCAATTCGATTTCGATCCGACTGCGCCCAAAGAGAATGGTCACAAATACAACAGCAACCGGCGCGAAGGCCCGAGCAACTTTTATGCTATGCCGGTTTTCTACAAAAACCGGCTTTATGTAGCCGGCGGGGGCGACCTTTGGTGGGGCAAGAATGAAGCCTGGCTCAAGTGCATGGACCCCACCAGGACCGGCGACATCACCGACAATGGCCTGATCTGGTCCTATCCTCTCCAAAGACACGTCCTATCCACCCCGGCAATTTACGACGGCCTGGTATTCATTGCCGACTGCGGACACATGGTTCATTGCCTCAACGCGGACACCGGCAAACCATACTGGACCCACGACCTCAATGGGGAGGTCTGGGCCTCTCCGCTGGTTGCGGACGGCAAAATGTATCTGGGAACGCGCAGCGGAGATTTATATGTCTTCGCCGCCAGCAGGACCAAAAAGCTCTTGAGCGCGACACAACTCGGCGATCCGATCAGTGCCACCGCCACCGCCGCAAACGGTGTGCTCTACGTCGCCACCATGTCGCATCTCTACGCAGTGCAAACGCGTTCGCCGTGAATAACCGTTTGTGACCGCTGGTTTACTTCGCCAACGGAGCAGCCAATAAAATGGTGACTGTTCAGGTAGCCGCCGAGTTCTGCGCTGTTTTCGATGGATCCGCGCGGCACGAAGCTCCAAAAGCCAAACTCCAAGCTCCAGGGAAGCACCAAGCTCCAGATTCCAAGCCCGGCGCGTCAAGTGGGCCGGCGAACGATCTGGTTGAATCCAAACAAATGAACGGCGCCTAATCACCGCCGCGTTGGAGCTTGAAATTTGGAGTTTCTCTGGAGCTTGGGGTTTGGAGCTTGGTGCTTCGGCCTTAAGCGTTGCACTGGAAACAGCGAGGAAGCCGCCGTCCCGGGTCAATCGGTGCGGCGACCTAAACACTTACATAAAATATCAGTGCCCGGCCGGATCAGCTATCTCCTGCGCAGCAGAGATCAGCGAATGGTACTGCGCCAGCAGTTGATCAAGCTGCGACTGTTGAGCTTTGATCTCCGCAGCCAATTGCTTTGCTCCCGGGCGGTCTTTGCTGGCCGCGACCGGCGCAGCATTGGTTTGGGGGGCAACTTTTGCCGCCAAGCGTTTAGTAGTTGAGAGTTCTTTTGCTGTGTCTCCGTTGGGGCGCTGGCCGGCTTCGATCATGGCGACCGCTGTCTGCTGTTCACGCTTCCTGGCTGCCAGTCTCTCGCGGGCGTGATAGACCGACGATAGGAGTCGCGCTGCCTCCAGCCGGGTGACGGCTGCTTTGGCTTCGGCCAGGGCGACGTTGGGGTTTTCGGCCTCGGTCCTGGTCACTTTGGCTTGGGCGGCTTCGAGCTGACTGACGCGCTTTTGCGCGGCGGCAAGCTGGTCGGCGAGCGGGAGCGCGTTGGGGTTCAACTCGCCCAACTGCTTGCCGTCGTTGGCGCGCCAAACGGTGACGCGACCCGAGAAGTCAGTCAAAAAAATGCGTTTGCCATCGTGGCTAAAGGCGGCCCGTAGCGGGAGGTCGCTCGATGGTTCCAGGCTGCGCACTTTGCTGCCGTTGGCATCCCACAAATTTACGGTGTTATCCCGGCCGCAAGTGACGAGGCGGCCATCGTGGCTGTAACTGACGGAAAGGGCGCCCGCGGCATGGGCGGTCCAGCTCTTGACCTGCTTGCCCTCCTGGGTTTCCCAAAGCTTCACCGCGCTGTCTTCGCTGGAGGAAACCAGGAGCTTTGAATCGCTGCGCCAGCTCAAAGCTGTGACGGCGGATTTATGCCCGGCGAGAGTGAAGAGTTCTTGCGCGTTGTCCGGGTCCCAAAGGCTGATGCCGCCGTTGCGGTCGGCGGTGGCCAGCATCTGGCCATTGGGGCTAAAGGCGACCGCTGTGACCCAATCGGTGTGTTTCTTGATTTTGTGCTGCAGCTCGCCGGTCTTCGTTGAGAAGATTTTCACCAATCGGCTGGGGGTGCCGAGCGCCACCTGCGATTGGTCGGGGCGGATATCCGCGGTTAGGACGGTATCATATTCACCACCGAGGGTCATCAGACGCGCGCCAGTCAGGGTGTCCCACACAACCACACAACCTGACTTCGCGCCACGTCCGCCACTGCCAAGCAGGAGTCTGCCGTTGCGGCTGAAAGTCACCTCAGCAGGCTGACCTTCAGTGAAGGGCAGGATACCCAGCAGGTCGAGGGTATCGCTATGGAACAGCAGGACTTGCTTTTGGCCGGCGATGGCGATCAATGGCGCGCAGGGGCTGCTGGCCAACCCGGTGATGGCGTCCATTCGCGCGGTATGGACGACCGGTTCGAGAGGTAATTCCGCCGGCATTGGCGGCGAGCCTTCAGGCTTTCCGCTGATGTCGGCCTTGAGAGTGAGGTCCATGGCCAGCGCGGAAGCAGCGACGGGCTTGCCGCTTGCGGTTTCGAGCAGTCCGCCGAGGATCCATTTCCTAAACAATTCCAGTTCTTGGTCGGCAAGTTTGGGGCGGTTGGGCGGCATGAACGGCTCTTCGGCGTGGGTGAGGGCCTTCCACAGCTTGCTCGCCTCCGGGTTGCCTGCAACCAGGATGGCGCCCGAACCGCTGCCTTTGAGTGCGCCTTGGTAGCTGGTCAGTTCGAGATCCGCCTTTTTTTTGTCCGCGTTGTGGCACTTGGAGCAGTTCGCTTCGACCAGCGGTAGAATGTGGTCCTGGTAACTGATTTTTTCCTGGGCGAACGCCGGGGAGGTCAAGAAGCAGAATGCGGATAGGCAAAGGGCGCGATGCGCCAGGCAGCGTGCTACTCCGAAAATGGCGAAGGGACCCCTCACCCCCAGCCTTCTCCCCTTCGGAAGGGGAGAGGGAGAAGAATCGGATGGCCGTGTAAATCCGCAAAGCAATCCAGCATGAAGACGAAAGCTAGTATGGCGACAAAGAGATTTCGATACATGGTCAAGAGGCTGGGTAGGGCGCGTCACTCCGTGCGCGCCGTTCGGTAGATCGCTTGCAGGTTGCGGCGCGCACGGAGTGACGCGCCCTACCAGGTTGCGAAGTTTATTTGTCACAGTACTAGGGACGCAGGGGACTGCATCCTTACCTGGTGCAAATCGGCAAACCAATCCAGCCTGAAGACGAAAAGGATTGTTCAAGCCTGCGTGCGTGCACTTTCGCCGGTTCATGGCGCCATCCTATCAATGATTAAATACAAATTCCTTGGCATTGAGCAGCGACCAAAAGATGTCGTTCAACACCTGCTCAGGGTTGGTATCGGCGCTGACGAATGCCTCGAGCTTGGCCGCCTCGTCACTCGTCGGTTTGCGGCCCAGGCAGCGGAGGTAGAGGTTCTCAATGACTTGTTCGGGCGCCTGTCCTTGTTTGAGGAGTTTCTTGACCACGCCGCCTTGTTCGATCTTGGTTTGCAGAGTGTCGCCGTTGAGCAGGTGCAACGCTTGCGAAAGGTTCGGGTCCGTCTTGACTTCGCACGAACATACCGTTGTGCGCGTCGCCCGGCCAAAGGTGGTGAGAAAGTAATTGGCCGTGTTGCCGTCGGCGATAATTGGCCGTGTTGCCGTCGGCGATTTCCACCGCGCGCGCGCCGCGCGGCAAGCCGGGGAATTTGTCCTGGGTCTCAGTCACCTGGCTGATGCAGTCGAGCAGGACTTCGGCCCGGATGCGGCGGACGGCGGCCTTGCTGAAGTTGCGGTCGTCCGATGCGTTAGTCATGTTGGGATGGCTGCTGAGTTGATAGGTGCGGGAGGCGCAGATGTCGCGGACCAGCCTCCGGAAATCGTATTGGTAGTCAATGAACTTCGCGGCCAACGCGTCGAGCAAGTCCGGGTTTGACGGCGGGTTGCTGATGCGCACGTCATCAGCGGGTTCGATGATACCCCGGCCCATGAAATGCGCCCAGACGATGTTGGCGACGTTGCGCGCGAAATACGGGTTTTGCGGCGAGGTCAGCCAGCGCGCCAGCACTTCGCGCCGGCTCTGGTCTTTGATTTCCGGTGCTTCGCCGCCGAGGAATTTAGGGCGCATCGCCGCGCCGGTCACCGGATGTTTGACCTCGCCCTCGCTGCGGTCGAAAATCACCGTCTCTCGCGGATCGTCGCCAGGCTTATGGCCAACCTGGGCGAAGAAGGCAGCGAAACCGTAATAATCGTTCATCGTCCAGCGGTCGAAGGGATGATTGTGGCACTGGGCGCACTGGATGCGCATACCCAGAAACACCTGGGCGGTGTTCTCGGCCATCTTCAATGCGTCCGGCTCGATTTGGTAGTAGTTCGCCGCTGGGTTGCGGAAATTGCTCTCCGAGGCTGTTAGCAGGCCCTGCACAATGCGATCCAGCGGCACGTTGGTCAGCATTTGGTCGCGGAGCCATTCGAAGTAAAGTTCCGTCGCCTTGGGATAGACCCTGTTGTCGCGCGAGCGGATTTGGAGAAGCTCGGCCCATTTCATCACCCAGAGCTCGGCGAATTCTTTGCGCGACAGCAACTGCTCTACCAGGCGGTCGCGCCTGGCGGGGTCTTTGTCCTGACTGAATTTCTCCACTTCATCGGGCGTCGGCAACGCACCGATCAGGTCCAGAAACGCCCGACGAATGAACGTGGCATCGTCACACACTTCGGATGGGATGAACCGAAGCTTCTTAAGCTTGCCGTAAACAGCTTCGTCAATGTAGTTGCCGGCGGCAACTTCCGGCCACCGATAGGGCAGGTTCTTCGGTACGACGATCACCTGGGCTCCCACGTTGAACTCAGCGAAGCGCGCCTGGATGAATGCTTCGCCGCGCTGGCCGGCAGTGACGAGCCCGTCCTCGCCCGCCTTGGCAGTTACGTCGTTGTTGCTGATGAAGACCGCCAGCGGCGTCACGTCCCGGTCGGTGCCGTCCGAGTAGCTGGCGCGCACGACCAATCGCTGCACGCTGTTGGAACCTTCAAGCACGGCGGACTTAGGGAATATCTCGATACCCGTGACCTTGGGGATTTCGGACGGGTCCTTGGGCGCGCCGGCGGCCAGCCAGGCAATGAAGGTCTTGCACAGATCGCTGTTCGTGCCGAAGCGCACGCCGCCGGTGTGCTGGACCGCGCCGAGGCCCTTCTGGACGATGAGACTCTCCTGCGGAATTGCCAGGTTAATACGTCGGCCAATCTGTTCACGAGTAAGCCGATAATAATCTCCGTCCGGGTCGAAGCCGAAAAGGGAAAGACGGAAGCCGTCTTTACCGCGCGAAGAGCCGTGGCACGAGCCTGCGTTGCAGCCGGCCTTCATGAACACGGGCATGACATCGAGCTTGAAGCTGATTGGCGGTTGCGCGGTGGCGTTCGTGACCAGCACGGGCACGGCCAGCGCGCGACCTTTGAAAGAGACGCGCAACTCGGTCTTGCCGTCGGCGAGCGGGTAGATTGTCGCATGGTCGAGGCGGGCGAGCTTGCGGTCGCCCAGCTTGTAGCCGGCTTGAGCGGTCACATCACGAGTCACCCCGTCCGAATAGGTGGCTTGGACGACGACATGTTGGCGGGACTTGGCTGAGGTAAGGTTGATTTCGGGCGGATAGGCTTTCAGTTCAGTCAGTGATGGGTTGCTTGCGCCGAATGTAGAGGAGGCGGGGAAACTCCAAGCTACAAGCCCCAAGCTCCAGAGAAGCGCCAAACTCCAAGCTCCGGAACCGGGCCGCGCTCGACTTGGCCGGTGCGGTTCTGCCCCGGGCTGGCCAATCGTCTCGCAGTGGATCTTGGCATTCTGCTTCCCCTCTCCCATCCGATGGGAGAGGGCCAGGGTGAGGGCTTGCGGTTTCCCTGGAGTTTGGAGCTTGGTGCTTGGAGATTTATCTGCCCTCGGAGCTTTTTCTGCCTGCGAATTCATCGGAGCCTCACTTCTTGCTGTCCACGACCGCGATCTTGTTGTGTTCTTCCTTTTGCGGCACCACTCGCAAAATGCCGCCCGAAGCGATCGTGTGCGGAATTACATCGCCGTTTTGCTTTATCTCTACCGCGCAAAACAGGTTCTTGTGCGAACCCGTCGGGCACTTTGGGTCCACCGTCAAATCGAAGACTACTTCTTGATCGTCTTTGGTAATCTCCTGGTCCGCCACGGTAACCTTTTCCGGCAAGCCCAGCAGACGAATTGTCGCCTTGCCGTCAAAGGGTTTTTTCTGTTGCAAATTGACCGTCAGCTTGCCCGATTTTCCTGGGTTCACCCACAAGGTCTCCATCTTCCCAGTGAGGAACGGCGTTGCTACTTCGAGATTCGCTAATTGCGACGACGTATAAACCTCGCCTCCGTCCACCGTCGCATGACCCAGCACCGCGATCTTCCACACGCGCGTCTCGGCGCCGCCGCCGGCGTTGAGTTGATAGTACAGGTTCGTCTCCCCTTTGGGAATGGTCGCTTCCGACTGAGAACTGACGCCCGGCGGGTTCCACACCATCTTAACTTCGATCGGCTCGTCGAAGCCGGCCGCGCGGTCGGCCACAATTCCCAGGCGCATCGAGCCCGCCTGCACCAGCGGTACTTTGGGTTCCACCAGCCGTAACTGGAACGGCGCTTCCTTGGTGACCGCCACACAAAGTTTATCAACTCTGGTGCCGTAAAAGCTGGTGTTGTTCGGTCCTTCCACCAGCTCGATGTCCTGTCGAAACTTGCCCGCCACAGTTCTGCTCTCGTTCGTTCCGCTGGCCGTCAGATCCAGCAACTTGCCCCCGATAGGCGCATCGTCCGCGGCTTCGAAAACCAGCGGCATGGCCTCGCTGTTCGCCGGCATCCGGTCCGCCAGCATCTTCACGCCCTGCGGCAAGTCCTCGATGCCAAAGACCAGCTCGCCCGTGAAGTTGGCGCGCTTGGCTGAGATAAGGGTCGCGAACCGATTGCTCCGGGGAACGGCGATGAACTGCCGCGACTGCGTGTCGTTGCGCGCTACTTCAGGAATTTTCAACTCCAGGCCCGGCTGCACGGGGGTAATCTCCACGCGGTAGGTGAAATCGCGCCCACCCTCCCGCAGCGCGTCCCGGACGCGGACAAAGTAGTTGGTGCTTTCCGCTGGCGTAAACTTCAACGAACTGTCTGCCCCAACGGCGTCGTCGTTCGAGGCGATATTCTTGCCGCTCGGATCAAGAATTTCCACCTCGGAATCCATCGGCGAGCGCAGGCGGCGAGCATACACGTTGACCTCCAAGGCGACACCTTTGGTGGCGTTGAAACGAAACCAGTCTTGCTGGCCTTTCTGCGACAGGACACCGTTCAGGGCGAAAGGAGACTGGAGATCTGTCAACGTTGCGTGTTCACGGTCGTGGTTGGGCGCGGCGGCCAGCACATTCGGAAACGCTGAGACGCGAATCCAATTTGGCGTTGGCGCCGGCAGACCGTCCAGCTCGGCGAACACGCCAAACTTTTCCTGGGGCGTGTCGGGCAGTTTCACCTGCAATGGAAAGTCGCCGGTGGCTTGACTGAAGCAGGTCAGGGTGAGTGCCTCGCCGGCCTTGCCGCCGAGCGGGTAAACGGCGGTCGGCCTGGGGAAGGAGCCGATGTGAAGACGGTATTGACACTTGTCGTTGCCGCCGTAAGCCACTTCGCGCAGGGTGACGATGTAGCTACCATCCCTGGGCACAATAAAGCTCACGAACGGATCTTGCAGCCCCAACCAGGTGTCAGCGGCATCCGCCAAAATCCTGCCCTCGGTGTCCAACACGGTGAGTCGCGCGTCCCAAGCGGCGCGTCCCAAACGCATCCCTTCAACCTCTGCCGAGAGCCGCTGTCCTTTTCTGACTTCGACCCGGAAGCAATCCATGTCCTCGCCGGTGATGACGCCGGTGACCGTCGTGTTGAGCGACACTGGCTGCGCAGTGCGGGGATCATTGTTGGGTTCCTGTTCCGCGACGACCGGAAACGGGCCGACCAAGAAGGTCAGCAACTCCGACAAGCCGGTAGCCGTGCGCAGGCGCAAGTGATGTTCGCCAAAGTGGCAGTCCGGCGCGATTTTCACTTGCGCGGTGACGGTCTTGTTGGTGATGAGCTCAAGCTTGAGGACCTCAATACCCGGCTCGTAGCAAATGATTTCCTCGGTGTCCTGCAGGCGATCACCGACGAAACTGACTTGGACCTCAGTGCCGCGCTGAGCGCCGGTCGAGAGCAGAGAGATAAGATGAGGAGAGGTTGCCTGGGCGCACATCGGCAAGAAGCTGCAGAGCGCGAGTAGAAAAGCACCAAGCTCCAGGCGCCTCTCCCCCTGGCCCCCTCTCCATCGGAAGGAGAGGGGGCCAGGGGGAGAGGCCAGGGATTTGAAGCCTTGGCAACTCATTGATCCACAGAAAACCATGGAAGCCCTGCCCTATCCTACGCGAGCAAGCCCTTCACCACTTCGCCGTCCTTCACGATCTTCACTGGACGAGCGCCGGCCAGCAACGTCTTTTCCCAGTCGATTCCAAGCAAGTGATAAACCGTGGCGGCGTAATCGGGCACCGTCAGCGGGTCATTGTCCGGTTCGCTTCCGGTTGGATCGGTTGCGCCGTGGACGTACCCTTGCTTGATGCCGCCGCCGGCCATCACGATACTGAATACCTTCGGATAATGATCGCGCCCGGCCGTGCGATTGATCTTGGGTGTGCGCCCAAACTCGGTCGTGACCAGCACCAACGTCGAATCCAACATTCCGCGGCGGTCCAGATCGCGCACGAGCGCGGCGAAGGCTTGATCGAAGTTTGGCATCTGGTTGGTCACACCGTTGCGGATGTTGTCATGATGGTCCCATCCGCCGTAAGTCAACGAAACAAAGCGCACGCCACCCTCCACCAGCCGGCGCGCCAGCAGCATCCGTTGCCCCGCCGCATTGCGGCCATATTCGTCGCGCAGCTTGTCGGGCTCTTTTTTCAGATCGAACGCCGCGCGCGCCGCCTCCGAGCTCATCATCGCGTAAGCCCGCTGGTAGAAAGAATCCATCCCGGCCAACGCGTCGGATTTTTCCAGTGTGCTGAAGTGCGCGTCCACCACGGCCCGTATCTCGCGCCGTTGAGCAAAGCGCTTCTCGTCCACACCGCCGGGTAAATTGAGGTCGCGCACTTTGAATCTGCCGCTGGCGGGATCGGCGCCCAGGCTGAAGGGACCGTAAGCCGAGCCCAGGTAGCCGGTGCCGGCAAAGCTGTTTGGCTGGCTGGGTATGCACACGTAAGGCGGCAGGTCATTGCGCGAGCCCAGTTCATGCGAAACGATGCTGCCCATGCTCGGATACTGCACTGCTGGACTGGGCCGCCAGCCGGTGAACATGTTGTGCGTGCCGCGATCGTGGTCGGCCTCACCGTGGGTCATGGCGCGCACGACGCAAATTTTGTCCGCCACCTGTGCCGTCTGCTTGAGCGGCTCAGAAAAATAGACGCCTTCCAGCTTGGTTTTCGCCGTGCCCAGCGGCCCGCGATATTCGATGGGCGCCAGCAACTTTGGATCAAAGGACTCCTGGGCCGCGATGCCGCCCG
>WNGK01011984.1_pt1 | contig 14847 bp, 12 predicted proteins | sample 5400601 | NCBI WGS metagenome assembly WNGK01 (sample SAMN13153376, study PRJNA577476) | soil metagenome | isolation source: 60 cm soil or saprolite under Garry oak tree replicate 1 | place: USA:California | collected 2016-06-15 | reverse complement strand
TGCTCGAGTCGGTCGAAGGCGGAGAGCGCATCGCTCGTTACTCATTTCTCGGCGTTGATCCGGAAATGATCGTGCGTGGTTGCGGCTCGCTGACTTTTGTGGAACGAGACGGCAAACGCGAGACGCATGCAGTACGGGCCATTGATTTTGCTCGCGAATACTTTCGCGAGCGCGTGCTGGCGCGGCGTCCCGGGCTGGCGCCATTCGCGGGAGGCGCAGTCGGCTATCTTGCTTATGATGCGTCGCGCTGGTTCGAGCCGGTGCTGGAAAAGCCTACCGTAAAGCCAAGCGAAAAAGATGCTACGAAGCCACTTGACGCTGAGACACAACCCCTGCAACCACCCACGGACGCGCTCTGGATGTTCTTTCGTACGATCATTGCGTTTGATCGCGTGCGCCAGCTGATGGAGATTGTCTCCATCGTGCTTACAGAAGAAGCGGAGGGCAGCAAGACTCGTTTGAGGGGATTGTACGACGCGGCGGTCAAGCAAACTGAGCTGATCGAGAAAGACCTCTTAAAGGGCGTTCCACCAGCGCCAGCGGCAAGCAAGGGCGTTTCCGAGAGTGGCGGAATTAAGCCACTTGAATCCAACTGGACCCGCAGGGATTTCGAAGCCGGAGTGCGAAGGATCAAAGAATACATCGCCGCCGGCGACTGTTATCAGGCGGTCCTTTCGCAGCGTTTCTCGACGAAGTTCGCCGGTGAGCCAATCGCCATCTATCGCGCGTTGCGCGCGATCAATCCCTCGCCTTACATGTTCTTCCTAAGGCTGGGAGACGAGACCGTAATCGGCGCGTCGCCGGAGATGCTGGTGCGCTGCCATGGACAGCGGCTTGACTACCGGCCGATTGCCGGCACGCGCAAACGCGGTGCAACTGAGACGGAAGACTGGATCCTTGGCGAAGATTTGAAAACAGACGAGAAAGAAGTTGCCGAACACATAATGCTCGTGGATTTGGGCCGCAACGACCTTGGACGAGTATCGGATTACGGCTCAGTGAAAGTTGAAGAGTTGATGGGCGTCGAACGGTACTCGCACGTGCAGCATCTGGTAACGGGTTTGCGCGCGCGCCTGCGTGATGGGTTGGATCGCTTCGACGCGCTGGCCTCATGTTTTCCCGCGGGAACTGTGACTGGTGCGCCGAAGATTCGCGCGATGGAGATCATTCGCGAACTAGAGCCCGACCGCCGTGGTATCTATGCTGGTTCAGTTCTGTATCTGGACTATGCGGATAATCTCGACTCGTGCATTGCGATTCGGACGATCGAATTGCGCAGAGGCAACGCGTCGGTGCAAGCGGGCGCCGGCATTGTGGCCGATTCCGTTCCTGAGCACGAATATGCGGAGACGGTGAACAAGGCGCGCGCACTGTTTCGCGCGATCGAGCTGGCAGAAAAGGGCTTGTGATGTCCGACAAACTTTTCAGTTTGTTGTGCTGGAACTGTTGCGCCTCTGATGAAATAGAAGACTGACTGTGAAGTTTGTCGGACATGGTGCGAGAGCACGCGAGACGGAGATCCAATGATGAACCACTTTTTGATCAGGCTCCTTTTTTTGTTGTGCTTCAACCTGACGCCTCTCGGGATTGCGCTTGCACAAGTCCCGGCGAGCAGTCCGGAAGACGCCCCGAAGAAAGCCAACGCGCGCCCTGCTGAAGCTACTGCACCGGAACCTTTCGATGGCGCGTCGGTCGCGAAGATGGCTGGACAGTGCGTCACGCTGGAAACCGAAGCCGGCTCGATTGAGATCGACATGTTGCCGGAAGTGGCTCCTGAAAGCGTGCGAAACTTCTTGAATCTCGCAGCCACCCGTGCGCTTGATACGACAACATTCAGTCGCACAGTGAAAGATTTTGTGATTCAAGGTGGGAATCTTGCCACCAGCGAGAAATGGGGCCTCGACCTAGCGAAGAGGATGTCACGCAAAATTCCAGACGAGCCAAGCGACGTCAAGCACGTCCGCGGCATTGTTTCGATGGCGCGACCCGACGAGCCAAATAGCGCAACGACGCATTTCTTCATCCTTGTCGGCGATGGGCATCATCTGGATGGAAAGTTCGCGGCGTTTGGCCGGGTCACAAAAGGAATGGAAATAGCAGACGCCATCAATCATGCTGCGGCCGAAGGAGAGAAACCCGAGAAGCCCGTAAAGATCAATCGCGCGGTTGTCGCACCGTGCAAGAGATGAAGGGATGTTTTGAGAAACTTGTTTCAGGCGAAGAAGATTAGCCTAAAGGTTGTCATCGTTTGCTTCACGCTCTCTCTATGCGGCTGTGCCGAAACTGGGGGCAACAAGCCTACACCAGACGCAGCGAAGCTATTTTTGAAACTGCGCGGCTACAACTTTGACGAAAAGTCTTTCCTCGCCGCTGCTGCCGCAAGCGACATGGAAGTCGTCAACGCTTTTCTTGCGGCGGGCATCAATCCGAACGCGAAAGATGAGAGCAATGGCGAGACCGCCTTGATCGCGGCAGCGTCGCGCGGAGATTTGGTCCTTGTCAACGTGCTGCTAAAAGGCGGCGCGGACGTGAACGCGAGAGAAGGAACCGGCTCCACGGCGCTGTTGCGCGCACTTCAGCACAAGGAAGACCAGGTCGCTGACAGACTGCTGGCCGAGCAGACTGTCGATTTAAACGCCGGGGGGTCGAACGGCGTGACAATCTTGATGACTTATGTCTGGCGCGACCGCGAAGACCTTGTACCCAAGCTTTTGCAGCGAGGCGCGGATGTAAACCGGCAAGACGCGGACGGCAACATGGCGCTTCATGGCGCCGCAGTTACCGGCAATGTAAACGTGATGCGAATGCTCCTGGAGAAGGGTGCGAATCCAAACGCTCGCAATAAACTCGGCGGCACGCCGTTGATGTGGACCGCTAGCTTTGGCCACGGCGAAGCAGCGCAGGCGCTCTTGGACAAGGGCGCGGACCCACGCTTAAAAGATAATGATGGCAAGACTGCGGCGTTTTGGGCCGAAAAGAACAAGCATGATGATTTAGCAAAACTATTTCGTGAGGCGGAGAAGAAAAGTAGTGGGCAGAGCGTCAGTAGGCACTCAGCAGGGAAAAAGTCGATCATCTGAGATCTGAAATCAAAGATCAATGCTCTTAGTAATCGACAACTACGATTCGTTCACTTACAACCTCGTGCAGTATCTCGGCGAATTGGGTGAGACGATTAAAGTACGCCGCAACGACGCAGTGACGATTGAAGAGATCGATTCGCAACTACGTCCCGAAAGGATCGTCATCTCACCCGGACCGGGCACGCCTGACGATGCCGGCGTCTCATTGAAAGTAATCGAACACTTTGCCGGTCGCCTTCCGCTCCTGGGCGTATGTCTGGGTCATCAGGCAATTGGGCAGGCGTTTGGCGGCAAGGTTGTGCGCGCACCCGTGTTAATGCACGGCAAGGCAACGGAGATTTGCCATGACGGCAAGACAATCTTCGAAGGACTTGAAGATCATTTCCAGGCCGGCCGTTATCATTCGTTGATTGTGGAGCGCGAGTCGCTGCCCGCATGTCTGGAGGTCTCTGCCTTTACGCCGGACGACATCATCATGGGTCTGCGCCATCGCGAGATGAAGGTTGAAGGCGTTCAGTTTCATCCGGAATCGATCCTGACACAGGAGGGCAAGAAACTGCTCGCGAATTTCTTGCGGTTGTAAGTAGAGGCGACGCCAGGAGTCGTTTGACCCGGCTGTGCTCTTCTGTTTGAGATGGCTAAGCGAAAGAAGTCTCAGGGCAAGAGGGATCTCCCCCAGCCGGCGAAAGATAGTCCCCAATCAGCGGCGGCAAAAGAGCCGAACGCAGGGATTTTTGCCAGCACGAATCGGGGAATGCTCTTTGACATCGTGATTTTCCTGGCTAACATTTTCTTATTTCGCTCACTCGCCAAACTGTTTCTCGATCTGTTCAACGAAGCTGCCGCGGGCGATTCGCTCGCGAAGCTGGCGCTGATGCTTTGCGCTCTGGGGATCTGGATTCTGCCCGGAGTGGGAGCGACGTTGAAGCGTTGGCATTTTCATCAACGGCTCGAGGCAGAAGGCGAATCCCTTGACGAACAAAGGACATTACTGGCCGGTTGTTTGTTCAATCCTGTGTTCTATTTTTGCCTGAACCTGCTGATCACGGCGGTGGTGATGACGTTTCTCCTTGGCCTTTTGCAGCCAAAGGGAGAAAACGACCGCACTCTTTTTACCGCGTCCGTTTTTTTCGGCGTAGGCTTCGCGGCCTTTCAGACTTATCTGATTTATCGTTATTTTTCGCCGCCGCGGTCTGAGCCGAAGGCCGCGTTTCTGCGTGACCCGCGCTCGGAAATATGGGGAGATCTCTGTATTCTGCTGAACATGATTCTCTTGCAAACGGCCTGGAACCTGCTGCCATTAACGATGGCTCCGCGTCCGCCGAACGTTTCCGTGTCCGCCGAAATCTCGTTCCGGCTCTTCGTTTTTGGCTTTGCCTCCCTGCTGGTTTATTTTCCGCCACGGATTTTTTATCTGCGGGAAGACATCAAGCGCGCGCGCGCGTGGCTAACCATTCTGCTGGCTAATTTGCCGCTGATTGTGCGCCTTGTGATCGGAGCTTATGACCACAGTTAGTGGCTCACGATTCACCTGAGTGATGGAGTACTAATGTCAGATCCGCTGCGCGAAATTAGAGTCGAAGGTGATCTACGCAGCTTCTTGCTGCGGCTGATCCGGCGCGAGAGTTTAACTCAGAACGAAGCCGCAGGGCTTTTGGAGTTGATGCTGGATGGTAAATCCGCGGACGCACAGATCGCCGCCGTGCTCGTGGCGCTGGCAGCAAAAGGTGAGACGGTTGATGAGCTGGCTGGCATGGCGTCCGGGTTGCGAGCGCGTGCGGTGCGCATTAATGCCCGGCACAAACGTTTCATTGATACGGCAGGCACGGGATCGAGTCCTGCCAAGACTTTCAACATTTCGACCGCTGCGGCATTCGTAATTGCCGGCGCGGGGTTGCCGGTTGCAAAACATGGGAATCGTGCCGCGAGCAGCCGATCGGGAAGCGCGGATGTTTTGACAGCCCTTGGCGTTAACATTTCGGCGACGCCGCAGACTTCGGAACAATGTCTCAACGAGATTGGGATCTGTTTTATGTTTGCGCCGCTCTATCACGGCGCGACCGCGCGGGTTGCCAGCGTGCGACGTGAACTTGGAATTCATACTACATTCAATCTGCTTGGTCCCTTGAGCAATCCTGCCGGCGCGCCGAGACAGATCATTGGCGTGTGGAAAGTGGATTTGGTTGAGCGACTCGCAAACGTGCTCTCCGCGCTGGGCACTGAACGCGCGTGGGTTGTGCATGGGGAAGACGGGCTCGACGAAATCACAACTGCGGGCAAGACCCTTATTGCCGAAGCGCACAATGGAACAGTGCGGAGGTTTGAGATTCAGCCAGGGGATTTTGGTCTGTCGCAAGCGACGCTGGATCACCTTCGTGGTGGTGATCCCGAAGCGAATGCACAAGTGATTCGGGAAGTGCTTTCCGGAACGCGTCGCGATGAAGCGCGCGGGCTGGTGGTCATCAATGCGGCTGCTGCACTTTTTGTCGGCGGAGTGGCTGATGATCTGGGCGAAGCCGCTCGCCTGGCTGAAAAGAGCATTGACAGCGGCGCAGCGCAGCACAAGTTAGAGCAATTCATCGAGGCGACGAATTGATTAGAGTGAAATCTGGAAGGGTAAGGATTTTCGGCCATTTTCAGATGTGAACGCGGCTGGAAACAAACGATGTCGCCCTTTGTGACTACCAATATTCTTACAGAAATCATCACGGCGAAAAGGAAGCGTGTCGCCGTTGCCAGCGAAGCAGGGCCTCTGCAACGGCTCCGCGAAGATGCGATAGCTGCACGACGGGCGGCCAAGCCACACGCGCTCATGAGTGCTCTCGATCAAAGTGCGGGCGTGAATATCATCGCTGAATTCAAGCGGCGATCGCCTTCGAAGGGCGTAATTCGTGCGGATGTCGATGCCGTCACGATGAAGGACTTTATCGTCGATGAATACCAGGTCCACGAGTCTGCGGCGGCAGGCGCCGATGCGTTGTTGCTGATCGTTGCCGCACTTGACGACGATTCACTCGCGCACTTGCGGCACCTCACGGAAGACGAGTTGGGGATGGATGCGTTGGTTGAGGTGCACACGCAATCAGAATTAAAACGCGCTCTCGCCAGCGGCGCGAAGTTGATCGGGGTGAACAATCGAGACCTGCGCACGTTCAACGTTTCACTGGAAACTTCGATTGAGCTGGCGCGCGAAGCACTGCCCGGCATCGCGCTCGTCAGCGAAAGCGGATTGAACACAAGCGACGATCTGCGCCGATTGCGATCGCACGGGTATAAAGGCTTTCTGATCGGTGAATCATTGATGCGCGCGGACCAGCCGGATCTGGCTCTGCGTGCGTTGCTTGGCATTATGGAAAAAGTCGATTGAGAAGACACTACCCGACTCCCACGGTCTCCGGAGGGTTGATCTATTCCGGCGCCCCAATGGAACCTACGGCTTTGAGGAACTCCGTTGGCTCGACGAAGAACAGGCGTGGATTCCTGCCGGTCGGTACTCCGAGTCCTTTACGAAGTCATTAGAGGACGCCGAGTCAGAAGCTCGTGCAAGGGTTGAATGGCTGTGAGCGACAGATGCTGTTGATTTCTAACCCACGGTGCTATGACTTACGTTAAAATCTGCGGCATCACGAATCTCGCGGACGCGCTCTCCGCTGTCGAGGCCGGCGCAGACGCGCTGGGTTTTAATTTCTACCGCCCCAGTCCGCGCTACATCGAACCCAATGCAGCGCGCGCGATCATCGATCAGTTGCCCGCGACGGTGTTGACCGTTGGAGTTTTTGTTAACGAGGCCTCGCTGGAGAGGGTCGAGCAGATTGCCGACGATGCCGGCGTGGGGGCTTTGCAGTTGCACGGTGACGAGTCGCCCGAGTACTGCCACGCGATTGCGGATCGCTACGTGATAAAAGTGCTGGCCGTGGACTCTGATTTCGATCCTCAACGCGCCCTCAATTACAAGGTCCAGGCGATTATGCTCGACGCCTCTGACAGAAAGGCGCGCGGCGGCACCGGTCGTACGATTGACTGGTCCGTTGCTCGTCGGACAGGCGAGCTTGTGCACAGACTCTTCCTGGCCGGCGGGCTTTCGCCGCAGAATGTCGCGGAAGCAATCGCTGCCGTCAGGCCCTATGCCGTCGACGCTTGCAGCGCGCTTGAAACTACGCCGGGCAAAAAAGATCCAGAACGCGTCCGAGCGTTTGTTACAGCCGCGCGACGTGTTAAACCTTGACCAGCCTCTGGGTAACAAGGTTATCCTTCCTTTGGCCTCGATAAAAAATCTTCGCTTAAAGATTTGGCGCTGCAAGTCTCCCTCCAATCTTCGCGAGATGTGGGTCTCAAAAGACATTCAGCTTCCATGTCAGCACCAGGTCCAGACATAAGGGTGGTTGATACAGGCACGCGCGAACGCGGTCGCGTGCTGTTGATTTCCGAAGAGTCGGATCAGCTTCTTACCAAAACCCTCGAAGCAATCGGGCTCGAAATCGTTGGCGTTTCCAGAGGAAGCGCCGCGCTCATATCATTGCAGCGTTCGCGTCCGCACATAGTCATCGCCAGCGCGTCCGTCAAAGGGATTAGCACGGCGGAACTGGCACGCATGCTGGCTCAGACGCAGGATGGCTTGCCGTTGATCGTGGTCGGTTCGGAGCCTGCAACGGTTGAACGGCGGCGCGACGCTCTTGCCACCGGCGCTTTCGATTATTTTCACATCCCGGCAGAACTGCCATTGCTGGCTGCGCGCGCGTGCCAGTTGGTCGCGCTCAGACAGATGATTGATCGCCTGAGGGCGGACGCCGATTTGGATTTCCTTACGGGCGTAGCGAACCGTCGCCGATTTCGTCAGGCCTTGACACGAGAGGTTGTAAGGTGGCGCCGTTACGGTGTACCGTGCGCACTGCTGCTGCTCGACATCGATCACATGAAAGCGATTAACGATACTTACGGTCACACGACCGGGGACCTGGTGATTCGGGCGGTAGCTGATACGCTGATCGCCGTCTCGCGCCGTAACGACACGGCGGCACGACTCGGCGGTGAAGAATTTGCGCTGCTCCTGGCAGGCACCAGCGGGGAGAAAGCAGAACGGGCGGCGGAACGCTTGCGAACGATTCTGGCCGAGAGCAACATTGAGGGCGCTGGAACGGTAACCGTAAGCATTGGGGCCGCCGCCTGTCCCGAACATGCTAATTCCGAAAGATCGCTTTACGCGGCGAGCGACCGAGCGCTTTACGTCGCCAAGAATGCCGGAAGGAATCGCGTGTCGGTGGCGCCGCTAATTCAAGAGAAGCTGCCTGGTGTTTAGCGAGGGACAGCAATTGAATTCCCGTTGACTTGAATTTGCTGAGGAGAATCAATCATGCGATGCATTAGAAGGGTCACAAGCTTCAGTCTTTGGACGTTGGGAACAATCGTTGTGCTGCTCGCACTATTCCTCTTACCGGCGATTGCATTTGCCCAGACCAATTCACCGACAGCCTGGACGCCGGAGCTGGCGATGAAGGTTAAAGGCGTCGGTGCGGTACGTGTGTCTCCTGACGGAAAGAAGGTTGCGTATACCGTTAATGGTGCCGTGATGACCCCCGAAAGGAGCGAATATGTCACGCAGATCTGGTTGGCAAACGCGGATGGCAGTAATCCGATGCAGTTGACGTTTGCCGAAAAGTCCTCGGAGAATCCGCGGTGGTCTCCGGATGGCAGTCTGCTCGCTTTCACGTCAAGTCGCAGCAGTAAAAGCAATCTCTACGTCATTCACCTGGTCGGCGGCGAGGCAGAACAACTCACTGACGTGAAATCAGGAGTAGGCAACTTTGCGTGGCCCCCGGATGGTAAGTCGATCGTCTTTCTCATGCGCGACGCGCCGAGCGATGATGAAGAGAAAGCCGCGAAAGGAAAGGACGATTCACGCTGGGTTGACGAGAACGTGAAGATGAATCGTCTGTATCTGATGAGTCTGGAGAAAGACGCCAACGGCAAACGCGAGCCAAAGAAATTGACTACGGGCGACTACAACGTCGAAGGCGACTTTGACTGGTCGCCCGATGGCCGAACGATCGCTTTCACGCGCACGAAAATGCCGAAAGCGGATTACTGGCCCACCTCCGATCTGCTGAGTGTCGACGTCGCCGGCGGCGAAGTGAAAACCCTGGCCGCGACGGCCGCGTCGGAATCGGATCCGCATTATTCGCCTGACGGCAAACAAATCGCCTATCTGATTAGCGAAGATCCGCCGCGCTGGGCCGGCTATCGCAGAATCGCAATCATTCCTGCCGGCGGGGGCAATGCGAAACAACTGACCGAGACCTACGACGGCCAACCGGGCTTGATCGATTGGTCGGCGGATGGCCGGCAGATCTATTTCGTAGAGACACACGGCACGGTGCCGCGCCTCTGTGCGATCGACGTGAACACAAACGCGGTGACCGAGCTGAACAAAGGGAATGAAGTGATTGGCGCCCCAGCATTGAATAGCTCGCGCGCGATTATTGGGTTCACCTTGCAGGCGCCCGATAGAGCGCCCGAGGCTTACGTTAGCAGCATGAACGCGTTTGCTCCGGTACAGGTAAGCCGCGCGAACGCCGATCTGCCGAAGTTGCCCGTCGGAAAGACAGAGGTTGTCCGTTGGAAGAGCAGCGACGGGATGGAGATGGAGGGTCTATTGACCTATCCGGTTGGTTATCAGTCCGGCAAGCGCGTGCCGTTGTTGCTGAATGTTCACGGTGGCCCAGCCGGCGTCTTCACCCAGTCGTTTTTAGTCAGCAGCCGTTCGCCTTATCCGCTCGAGGTGTTTTCCTCGCGCGGCTTTGCGATTTTGCGCGTGAATCCGCGAGGTTCGTCCGGCTACGGTCAGAAGTTTCGCTACGCGAACATCAAGGATTGGGGCGGCGGCGACTATAAAGATCTGATGACGGGAGTAGACCACGTAATCGAGATGGGTGTTGCCGATCCAGATCGCTTGGGCGTGATGGGTTGGAGTTACGGAGGCTACATGACTTCGTGGATCATAACGCAAACGCATCGATTCAAAGTGGCATCAGTGGGCGCGGGTGTGACAAACCTGATGAGTTTCATTGGCACCGCGGACATTCCTGGTTTCATTCCAGACTATTTTGGCGCGCAACCCTGGGAGAACCTGGATATTTATCGTGCGCACTCGGCGATGTTCAATGCGAAGGGAGTAGTGACGCCAACATTGATTCAGCACGGCGAGGCTGACGAGCGCGTGCCGATCTCGCAGGGGTATGAACTCTACAACGCCCTAAAGGTGCAGAATGTGCCGGTGAGGATGATTGTGCTGCCACGGATGCCGCACGGTCCCAACGAGCCGAAGATGGTATTGAAGGCGAAGCAGACGAATCTTGAGTGGTTCGAGAAGTATATTGGAGGGCATTGAACTTTTGCTTTCTCGCAAAGGCGCAAAGACGCAAAGCAAAACTTAAGAACCTAGATAATCTGCTTGGCGATCTTCAGCGCTGGACTCTCTATCTTTGCGTCTTTGCGCCTTTGCGAGAAGCCCGCTTTTCGGAAATCTTCTCTTCGAAAATTGATGAAGACAAATGCTCAACAACCTGACGCGCTCGGCCACTGGGGCTCGTATGGCGGTCGCTATGTTCCCGAGACGCTGATGGCTCCGCTTGAAGAGCTGACCGAAGCGTTCATCGCCGCGCGCGACGATCCGGAGTTTCATTCGGAACTTGAAACGCTGCTGCGAGACTATGCCGGCCGCCCAACGCCCCTCTTTCATGCCGCGCGTTTGAGTGAGTTTGCGGGTGGCGGAAGGATTTATCTTAAACGCGAGGATCTGCTGCACACCGGCGCACATAAAATCAATAACACCCTGGGCCAGGTGCTGCTCGCGCGACGCATGGGCAAGCGCCGGATCATTGCTGAGACCGGCGCCGGCCAGCATGGTGTCGCTACGGCGACTGTTTGCGCGTTGTTTGGTCTCGATTGCGTGGTTTACATGGGCAGCGAAGATATGCGCCGCCAGGCATTGAACGTTTTTCGCATGGAACTGCTCGGCGCGGAAGTTCTTGAAGTGAATGCCGGCTCACGCACTCTGAAGGATGCGATCAATGAAGCGCTGCGCGACTGGGTGACAAATGTGGCCGACACTTACTATCTGCTAGGCAGTGCACTTGGGCCGCATCCTTACCCGCTAATGGTACGCGAGTTCCAAAGTGTAATTGGTCGCGAGACACGCGCGCAGATTCTTGAACGTGAAAATCGCCTGCCGGTCGTTCTGGTTGCTTGCGTTGGCGGCGGTTCGAATTCGATCGGATTGTTTCACCCGTTTCTCAACGATCTCGCCGTGCGAATGATTGGCGTCGAAGCGGGTGGACGCGGGGACGAATTGGGTCAACATGCCGCGCGCTTCAACCAGAGCGGCGGCGGCCGGCCCGGCGTTTTGCAGGGCACGATGAGTTACGTCTTACAAGACGGAAGGGGCCAGATCGCGACCACGCACTCGGTCTCCGCCGGACTTGACTATCCATCGATCGGGCCAGAGCACGCGTTCCTGCACGATAGCGGCCGCGTCGAGTACACTTCAGTCACTGATAACGAAGCGCTCGAGGCCTTTCAGACTCTTTCGAAGTTGGAAGGTATTATCCCCGCACTCGAATCCGCGCATGCTGTGGCCTATGCGATCAAAGTCGCGCGCGAGATGCAGCCAGATGCGGTCATGATCGTAAATCTCTCCGGGCGCGGCGACAAAGACGTCGATACCGTAAAGGAGAGTCTAAAAATCGAAAGGCCTCGCTAGAGGCCAAATGTTTATAGATCAAGATGGTTCTAAGTTCTTGCAACCCGTGAAGGGGCGAAACATCAACATCACGCTCCTACGGAGCTTCATTCTTCGCGAGCGACAGGAGCTATAAACATTCTGCTCCTACGGAGCGGTGGCATGTCTCGAATCGCGAAAACCTTCGCCAACCTGAAACATGATAATCGGCGCGGCTTCATTCCTTTCATCACCGCCGGCGATCCTGATCTGCGGACGACGCGCGAGTTGATCGTTGAGCTGGCACGAATCGGCGCGACCGTGATCGAGTTGGGCGTGCCGTTTAGCGATCCAATGGCTGACGGGCCCGTGATTCAACGCGCTTCAGAGCGCGCACTGCGGCATGGCTTCGGCGTGGCGGAAGTCGTCGAGACCGCTGCGAAGGTCCGCGAAGAAACCGACACTCCGATCGTGCTGTTCAGCTACTTCAATCCTCTGTTGCAATTCGGCCTCGAGCGTTTGGCGCAGGAAGCAAAGCGCGCCGGCATCGATGGCGTGCTGGTAACGGACCTGGCGCCAGAAGAGGCCGAAGGATTTGCGTCGACGCTCGGCGCCAATGATCTCGACATGATCTTTCTCGTCGCGCCAACGTCGACGGACGCGCGGTTGCGGATGATTGCCGAACGCGCGAGTGGCTTCATCTACGCCATCTCGCGCGCGGGCATCACGGGAGCACGCGAGAGCGTGAGCGCTGAAGCCGAAAAACTAGTTAATCGCGTTCGCACGTTTTCTGATCTTCCCGTTGCCGTCGGCTTTGGCATCTCCAACGCGAAACAAGTCGCCGAAGTCTGGCGTTATGCGGATGCAGCGGTGGTTGGCTCGGCCATCGTGGCTGAGGTTGAAAGACTTAACCAGTCACCGGAAATCGTGAAAAGAGTTGGCCACTTCGCCCGGCGGTTCTTACCTGACAGGGTTTGATCCACCCACGAGGCGCAAATTGTCCTCGACGAAATCAACCCGGGTGCGGTATGCTTGCGCAGTCCGGACTTAACAAAGAGTTTTGTCAGTACATACTGCATAGGAACTGGCAAATAGTTTGCGCGTTACTTCACCTTTAAGGGCAGGGAGCAGAGGGGGCTGCCATGACGCGCAATCGGTCTTAAACCTCAAACCCTCCGGGAAAACAACTGCATTGCACGTATGAAACACTGTTCCATTCTCGCGTCAAGTGTGTTATGCTCGCTCGCAATCTGCGGCCCGGGACCGCAAAGAGGTTTGCACACTTTCGGTTGAGAAGAGGAGCGGAAGAAAGAGATGTTAGCCATGAGTGATGACCGTAGCAAAGCAATAGAAGCCGCGCTGTTGAATATCGAAAAGAAGTTTGGCAAAGGATCGATCATGCGTCTCGGTGAGCGTGAAGTCTCGGACATTCCCGCAATCTCGACGACTTCGCTGAGTCTCGACGCGGCGATCGGCGTGGGCGGCGTCCCCCGCGGACGCGTCATTGAGATTTACGGCCCCGAGAGTTCGGGCAAAACCACGCTTGCGCTCCACATCGTGGCCGAAGCGCAAAAGGCGGGCGGCGTCGCTGCTTACGTTGATGCGGAGCACGCAATGGACGCCGAATATGCCGGCAAGCTCGGAGTTGATATCGATCAGCTCCTGATCTCACAACCTGATTCCGGCGAGCAGGCCCTCGAGATTGCTGAAGCGCTCGTGCGTTCGAACGGTGTTGACGTAATTGTGATCGACTCGGTGGCGGCGCTGGTGCCGCGCGCTGAGCTTGATGGCGAGATGGGCGATTCGCTGCCGGGCTTGCAGGCGCGCCTGATGTCGCAGGCGTTGCGCAAGCTGACGGCGATAGTGGCGCAGTCGAACACCTGCTTCATCTTTATCAATCAGATCCGCGAAAAGATTGGCGTGATGTTTGGCAATCCTGAAACTACATCCGGAGGCCGCGCGTTGAAGTTCTATGCCTCACTCCGGTTGGACATCCGCCGCATCGGCGCGATCAAGGATGGCGACCGCACAGTTGGCAACCGTACCAAAGTCAAAGTTGCCAAAAACAAAGTCGCGCCGCCTTTCCGCGATTGTGAATTCGACATCATGTATGGCGAAGGCATCTCTCGTGAAGGCGACGTGCTTGACCTTGCGGTGGTGCAGCGCGTGGTCGAAAAGAGCGGCGCGTGGTTCTCGTATAAAGGCGACCGCCTGGGCCAGGGGCGCGAGAATTCAAAACAATCGTTGAAGGAGAACCCGGAACTCCTGCGGCGCATTGAGAACGAAGTGAAAGTGAAACTCGGAATGCCGGTGCGGCAGGTTGAGGAGAAGCCGGAAGCCGCGAACGGCGTCAAGGCGGCAGCGGCGGCAGAGAAGAAGTAGGGGTCTCTCGCGCAGACGGCTAAATAGAAAGCGCTCAACGTAAAAGGGTTGGCCGCCAGGCCGGCCTCGCGTCGTTGGGCGCTTATTTACTGCTTTACAGCATCTTTTTCTCAACGCATAATCCGCCGCGGAAGAGCGTCTCGTACGATGAAAGAATCGATTCTCATTAAAGGCGGAACACTCGTGACGATGGACAAACACGACTCCATCGTCACTGGCGATCTGCTCATACGTGATGGTCGTATCGCGAGCATCGGCGAAGCCGCCGACGGCGCCGACGAGATCGTTGACGCAAAAGACTGTGCGGTCTTACCGGGCTTTGTGCAGACGCACGTGCATCTCTGCCAGACATTGTTTCGCGGCGCGGCAGACGACCTTGCCTTGATCGACTGGCTGAAGAAACGAGTCTGGCCAATGGAGGCGGCGCACACGGCCGCGTCAGTGCGCGCGTCGGCGCGTCTGGGGATTGCGGAGTTGATCAAAGGCGGAACGACATGCGCGCTAACAATGGAAACCGTCAACCACACGGCGGAAGTATTCAGAGTTGTCGAAGAGACAGGGTTTCGCGCCACAGTCGGCAAGTGCATGATGGACAAAGGCGAGGGTGTTCCTTCTTTACTTCATGAAAACACTGAGGACTCAATTCGAGAATCACTCGATTTGCTGGAA
>WNGK01009013.1_pt1 | contig 14848 bp, 13 predicted proteins | sample 5400601 | NCBI WGS metagenome assembly WNGK01 (sample SAMN13153376, study PRJNA577476) | soil metagenome | isolation source: 60 cm soil or saprolite under Garry oak tree replicate 1 | place: USA:California | collected 2016-06-15 | reverse complement strand
ACGCGCGATCTTGGAGCACGCCTCGAGCCCGGATAGGGGCGACGACGCTGACGCAGGTCGGTCGTGGTAAGCTTCATCGAACGATCGTTCTACAACGCCTCGGTGTCCATACTCCATGCTTCGTGATCGGCACGATCCGGCCGCGACGGTTTCACTCGGCGAGCGTACGCAGTATCTCGACATTCTCAATGCGGAGCAGCGCGAGGCCGTCGAGCACGACTGCGATGATGCGCATGGCGACGGACGGCCGCTGCTGATCATCGCCGGCGCCGGGTCGGGGAAGACCAACACGCTGGCCTACCGCGTCGCCCACCTGGTATGTCGGGGCGCCGACCCACGGCGCATCCTGCTGCTCACCTTTTCTCGTCGCGCCGCGGCCGAGATGGAACGACGCGCCGGCCGGATTCTGCACCGGGTGCTGGGGCTGCAGGGCACGGCGCAGGCAGCCTCGCTACCGTGGTCAGGCACCTTTCACGGTATCGGGGCGCGGCTGCTGCGCGAGTACGCGCAGCGCATCGGCTTGCGCGACGCGTTCACGATTCACGACCGGAGCGATTCCGAAGACCTGCTCGCCATCGTCCGGCATGAGCTTGGATTCTCCGCGACGGGGAGCCGCTTTCCCGGCAAGGCGACGTGCCTCGGAATCTACTCGCACGTCGTCAACGGTCAGGCGGTGCTCGGCGAGGTCCTGCGCAACGCGTTCCCGTGGTGCGCGCGCTGGGAAGACGAGTTGCGAAAGCTCTTCGCGGGCTACACGGCCGCCAAGCAGGCGCAGAACGTGCTGGACTACGATGACCTCCTTCTGTACTGGGCGCAGGCCGCAGCCGAGCCTGCGCTCGCCGCGGAAATGGGGGCGCGCTTCGATCACGTGCTGGTCGACGAGTATCAGGATACCAATCGCCTCCAGGCGCAGATCCTCCTCGCGCTCAAGCCCGATGGGCGGGGCCTGACGGTGGTCGGCGACGATGCCCAGTCGATCTATGCCTTCCGCGCCGCCACCGTGCGCAACATTCTCGACTTTCCGGAGCAATTTCCGAAGGCAGCGCGGGTGGTCACGCTCGAGCGCAACTATCGATCGACGCAATCGATACTGGACGCTTCCAACGCGGTGATCGGGCTCGCGAATGAGCGCTTCACCAAGAACCTCTGGAGCGAGCGCCAGTCGGCGCAAAAGCCGCGCCTCGTGACGGTCCGCGACGAAGCCGACCAGGCGCGCTACGTCGCGGAGCGGGTGCTCGACGATCACGAGGCGGGTATCGCGCTCAAGGCGCAGGCGGTGCTGTTCAGAACCTCGAGCCACAGCGCGCAACTCGAGCTCGAGCTGGCCCGGCGCGGGATTCCCTTCGTCAAGTACGGCGGACTGAAATTTCTCGAGGCCGCGCACGTGAAGGACGTTCTGTGCGTGCTGCGCTGGGCCGAGAATCCGCGCAGTCGCATGGCCGGATTTCGCATCGCGCGCCTGCTGCCCGGGATCGGCCCGGCGACGGCGACGCGTTTGCTCGATGCGATGGCGGCGGGTGCTGACCCGGTGGCGGCGATGCGGGCTTTCGAGGTCGCTCCCCCGGCAGCTGAAGACTGGGCTCGATTCCTGCGCGTGTTTGTCTCGCTGCGCGGAGCGAGATCACCGTGGCCCGCCGAGCTGGAAGAGGTCGCGCGCTGGTACGAGCCGCATCTGCAGCGCGTCTACGAGGACGCCGTCGTGCGGCAGCGCGACGTTGCACAACTCCAGCAGATCGCGGCCACCTATCCATCGCGCGAGCGTTTTCTGACCGAGCTCACCCTCGACCCGCCCGCGGCGACTAGCGACGAAGCCGGTGTTCCGGGGCGCGACGAGGATTACCTCATCCTCTCGACCATTCATTCGGCCAAGGGGCAGGAGTGGAAGACGGTGCACATCCTCAACGTCGTCGATGGCTGCATTCCGTCGGACATGAGCACGGCGACGAGCGAAGAGATCGAGGAGGAGCGGCGCCTGCTGTACGTGGCGATGACGCGCGCGAAGGACCATCTGCACCTCATCGTGCCGCAGCGCTTCTACGTGCACGCGCAGTCCACGCACGGCGACCGGCACGTCTACGCTTCGCGTACGCGTTTCATTCCCGAGGGGCTCGCGGATCGCTTCGAGCCGTGGGTCTGGCCGGAGGCGGGCGATCGGGATGATCGTGGCCCGCACCAGGCGACCGAACCGGAACCGACGATCGATATTGCTTCGCGGGTTCGTGCGCTGTGGGGCTCGTGAGTCCGCCGAGGCCTCAAACAGGCTGACCGAAATTCCAGGTGATGGGCAGGTCGATCAGTCCGCGCTCGGGGACCCTGGCGCCGGCGACGGTGTCATCGGCCACGACTCGAAACTTCCTGAGGCTCTCGCCGTACCAGATGAGGCGATGAAACTGATCCGAAAACGACAGCCTGACGTAATAGACACCTGGCCGCAGCACCGTGTCGGCGAGCGTGCATTGCAGCACTTGTCGTCCCTCGAGCGCCCGCAGCGGTTCGTTGAGCAGGGCCGAGCTGGCCGATCCGACGTACACGAAATCGTTCGTGTGGAAGCCGATGATGACCTCGGGCTGGGAGATCCGCTTGCGAGCGTTGAAATGCACGCGCACCGACATCGGCCGGTGGAGAATGACGTCGTCCGAAGGTGACGTTGCGCCGTCCGAGAAAACCTCTATACCGGTTACCTCGACCTCTCCCAGATCGTGCAGAGGCTGCAGGCTTCGATGTTCGACGACGGCCCTTTCGTCGCTTCTCCGAGCGGTCCTTTCGAAGTAGAGGTTGCACACCTGTGCCGGAAGGTCGTCCGCGACGACCTTCCCTTTTTCGAGGAGCACCATCCGCGTCGAGATTCTCTCCAGCTGTCGCGCGTTGTGACCGACGATCAGCAACGTCCTGTCTTTTCTCTTGATGATGTCTTCCATCCGGTCGAAGCACTTCTTCTGGAAGTCGAGGTCCCCTACCGCCAGAACCTCGTCGATGATCAGGACATCGGCGTCCACACTGGTTGCCACGGCGAACCCGAGGCGAACCGCCATGCCGGAACTGTAGTGCTTGAGCGGCGTATCGATGAACTGCTCGAGCTCCGCGAACGCTACGATATCGTCCAGCTTGCGCCGGATCTCGGACTGAGACAGGCCGAGAATCGCCGCATTGACGTGGATGTTCTGGCGACCGGTGAGCTCTCCGACGAATCCGGCGCCCACCTCGATCAGGGGGGCCACGCTGCCGCGGGTCGTCACCTTGCCGCTGGTCGGTTCGGTGACGTGCGCGAGCATCTTCAGCAGGGTGCTCTTGCCCGCGCCATTGCGCCCGATGATGCCGACCACTTCACCTGGCTCGACAGAGAAGCTCACGTCATCAAGGGCCTTGAACGGAGAGGCGTTGATCGTGGTTCGCCCAAAGAGGCGATCCAGGCCGCTCGACACCGTCGCCTTGAGACTCTTCGAAGGTGAGAGGCGATATTCCTTCGTCACATGGTCGAGTTCGATTACGTGCATCGGATTCGGTCAGGTGAGCGGTCAATGACGGTCGATCAATCCGGTCGTCAGGCCGCGCAGCGTACGAGCCACTCGCCACGTTCTCGACTCGACCAGGTCACTGAGCTGTTTCTGCACGCTGCCGACCCTTCTTCTGAGTCGCTCGGCGTCGAACGGATCGATCTGGCCGAGGATCCGAAACAAATCGGGAAGGTGAAAACCCGCCTTCTCCGAGAGCAGTTTGCGGGTAGCAGGGTTCTCCATCAACTCCATGAGCAGATCGGCTGCAAAAGTCTGCAAGACGTTGCGCCGGGGTTCGGCTTTGAGGGCGATCATGAGGAGGAGAAACGGGACGAGATCGTCATCGAGCGGATAGCCGAGGCTCGCGGCCTCCGGGAAGATCTCGACAACGCGCCGAGCTCTGTTGATCGTCAGGAATTCGCGCAGGAGGCGCTGTTTCTCGAAGTGCGATCGCATCCTGGTCTCCGGCTTCGAATCGCTGAGGTTCGCACCGCTGGCGCGTATGCGGTGCTGCATCAGCGGTTCCTGGACGATATGGGATTCGTAACCTTTGAGGAGCAAGCGAACCCACATGTCGTAGTCCTGCAACTGGAGCATCACCGGGTTGTACGGACCAACGGCCTCGAAAGCCGACCGCGCCGCCAGTGCCGAAGGAGCGAGGAAACAGTTGCCTTCGAGATACAGGTAGCGAAGCGTTGCATCACGCGTCCAGTTGGGTCTATTGGTCAGCTTTTCCCAACGAGCACCGTCGATTGGGCCGCTGTCGTCTCCTATGAACGTGCAGTGGCTGAAGATCACCGAGTTCGGCCGGTTGCGATGGTGGGCGAGCTGGCGCTCGAGCCGAGCGGGTTCAGCCACGTCATCTCCGGACATCTGGGCGATCAGCGTTCCACGCGCGACTCGCAGCGCGGTGTTGCGCGCTTCGCTCGGCCCCTGGTTCTCCTGTCGCAGGTAGACGATCCTTTCGTCATGCAACCCACGGATAACTTCCGCGGTACCGTCGGTCGAGCCATCGTCCACGATGACGAGCTCGAAATCCCGGTACGTCTGCGCGAGAATGCTTCGCACGGCGTCGCCCACGAATTTCTCGTGGTTGTAGGTGATCATCGCCACGGTGACGTGTGGCTGTCCTTCCCTCATGAATAGCCCTCCGGCTTTCCGCCCTCAAGCACCGACCGCAACGATCAATTGACACTCATATTCCCATACCCGGGAACGTCGTCCCGTACGATACGCGCGGGATTGCCCAGAACAAGACAATGGTCGGGGACGCTTTGGGTCACGACCGATCCCGCTCCGACCACGGCGTTGTCGCCGATGGTAAGTCCCGGCAGCACCACCGCCCCGGCGCCGACGACGGCGCCTTTGCCCATGCGCACCTGTCCCGCAATCACCGCACCGGGGCCGACGGAGGCGAATGCTCCAAGCTCGACGTGATGCCCCACGCTGGCGCCGCGATTGATGAACACGAACGTATCGAACCGACTTGCAGCACCCAGGCTGCAACCCGAATTCACGTAAAGACCTTGCAGACATTCCATTGCGCGCGGGGAGGCAACGCTCGCGTCGATCAACGACAGAGCTTGCACGAACCCCGATTCGATGGCTTCGCGCGCTGCCTTTTGCCGATTGGCGGGGGTGAACAACGGGACCACAAACGGGTATGACCTGACCTCGGGCGTCACCTCCGAGGTCTCCATCAGCGTCGTCCTGTCGAGCAGATGGACGGCACCAGGCACGTTTCTCACCGCTGCAACGACACGAACTCCTGCGCGCTCGAGGCTCGACTCGATGTCCACAACCACTGGAGAGCCCACGCCATAGATCACAACCCCCTGCATTCGGCTATTCCATCCCTGACGTTTCGAACAATGTCCACGACCTGATTGCCGACCACCTCGGGCTGGATGGGCAGACTGACCATGCTTCGCGCGAGATCGTCGGTCACCGGCAACGGAGCGGTGGCATACCCGGTGAACAACGGTTGGTGGTGAATTGGAACAGGATAGTGTATGCCGGTTTCGATGCCGGCCCGTTCCTTCAGATACGACCGAAGGGCGTCACGTTGTCCAACACAGATCGAGAATTGGTGATAGACGGCACCGGGATGATCCAGCGGCAGTCCCGCGTCGACGCCCTCCAGCAGTGTGCGATATCGGGCCGCGAGGACCGCCCGTTCGCGGTTCCCTTCGTCGAGATGAGGTAGCAGAGCGCTCAGAACGGCAGCTTGAAGCTCATCGAGCCTCGAGTTATGGGCCAGCTCGGCGCTGATGCGCTGCTCGTCGAACCAGCCATAGGTACGCAGCGCTCGCACGCGCGCGGCCAGGGCCGGATCCTGGGTCACGACCGCGCCGCCATCGCCGGGGCAACCGAGATTCTTCGTCGGATAGAAGGAGAAAGCGCCGAGGTGTCCCCAGCTCCCGACCACACGTCCGTCGATACGGGCGCCATGCGCCTGTGCGCAATCTTCCACGACCGCCAGGCGATGGTGTTCGGCAAGCGCCATCAGGCGCGGCATGTCCATGGGGCAGCCATGCAGATGAACCGGGAGGATCGCCACGGTTCGTGGAGTCACCGCCGCCTCGACCTGCGCCAGGTCCATGCAACGCGTCACCGGATCGACATCGACGAAGCGCGGCTGCGCCCCCGTGTGCAGCACGGCCATCGCCGTCGCGGTGAAGCTCATCGATACGGTGATGACCTCGTCTCCCGGGCCGACACCCAGGCTGCGCAGGGCCAGGATGAGCGCATCGGTGCCGGAATTCACCCCGATGCAATCGCGCACTCCGAGGTAGCTCGCAAAGGCTTCTTCGAAGCTTTCAACTTCCGGCCCCAGGATGAACTGGGTGCCATCGAGAACTCGCTGGATTGCCCGCCCTACTGCGGTGGAGAAGCGCTTGAAGCGCAACTGAGGCGCGCAAAGCGGGATCATCGCCATCGTGCTTGCGGCATCGATCTCAGCAGCTCGGGGTTTGGATGATCGAAATACGCCGACTCGGCATACAGCCGCGAGGCAGCGACCAGGACAATGGCTTCATCCACGAAGTTGCGCAGACGCAACCAGACCCCCGCGTGTATGCACAGTGCCTGATCGCTCCGCGACAGGCGCATGGACGCCTGGTCCTGACCATTATCCAGGTCGACGTCCACGGCACCTTGCAGCGCAACCAGCGCGCAATGCGCAGACGTGGCGTGTTCACCGCGAATCGATTTTGCGTGACCCTGGTAGATGCAGTACACGCGCCTGACGTCGAAGGGTAGCGACTGATCTCGGTCGAGCGCTATCAGGCAGCCCCTCGAGTCCGCGTGGTCGGGCAGCTTGGCGAGCTTCGTGCCGAGGAACGATGGGCGTCCGGCTGGAACTTGGCTGAGATTTCTTATCAGGTACGGGCGCATGGAGCCTCGATCAGGTTGTTTCGCTAGCGGATTGACCCATCGCGAGACCCCGCTCATCCGGGCGCCTGCAGATTTGCCGCGGCCTCGTTAGCAAGCAATAACCGTGCGAAAAAGAGCGCCGCTCATGGAATCAGACGTTTATCATGCAGTGGTCACCATTGGGGAAAAGATACTGTCAGGAAACGTGACATCGGGTCGAGGACTTCGCGTTGCGCAATGATGCGCGAAACGAACCCTCGCTCCTCGCCGCAGTCCTGTCCTGCACAGAAAGCGAAGGCGCTCATCCCGGGCCGCGCCGCTGTGCCGCGCGCTCTTCCAGCCGATTGGCGTCGACCACCGCGCGCTTGTGGCGCCCTCGTCCGATAGGGCCGGCGTCGTCGCGCGCGAGAACCTCGAACAGATACAGTTTGCCGTCACGGCCGAGGTAGTAAGCCTCGGCGGTGACGCTCGCACCCGGTGGCGTCGGGCGGGTGTGCTCGATGTCGACGGTGACGCCCACCGAGTTTTCGCCCTCGCCGAGCGCGGGGATCATCGCCCGCGCGGCGGCCAGCTCCATGAGCGCGATCATGCGCGAAGTCGCGTACACGGCGGGGAACGTGTCGCTGGTGCTCAGCCCGACTTTGTCCGCGAGGTCGGCGTCCTCGACGATTGACGTTGCTGTGCCGCAGGTGCCGACTGCGAGCTCGGGCTTGTTCATGCGCGGCGTCGGGGTCGGCAGACGTTTCTGCGGTTGCGCGGGCGGAGCCCAGCTATCGCAGCTTCAGTCGGTCACCGTTTCCCCGCTCTGCCGACGTACAAGCAGCGATTCCTTCGCCAGCGCTTCGATGCGCCGCGCGGCGACGATACGATGGTCGCGGGCATAAGCTTCGTGATTGCGCTCGACGTCGCCAAGGCGGTAGACGTAGTTGACCATCATGCCGGCGGACCGGAGCAATCCTGCGGGCGACGTGTCGCCGAGCCAGTTGATGCGTTCCAGCCGCGCGCCGTTGCCGAGGTGAAAGCGCTCCGCGGTGTCGAGCGGTTCGTGTCCCTTCTTGGCGTAGAGCAGGTAGTACGCGCACAGCCGCGTCAGATCGCGTCGCAAATCGGTGCCTGCCGCGCCATCCCTGTGCCAATCCGGCACATCGAACCGCTCGAGAATCGGAAGAATCGGCGGGTGCTCCGGAGCCGTCTCGGTAAGCCAGTTGCGGAAGCCGGGAATAGGCGAGAGCGTCGCAAACGTTTTCAGGCGAGGAAATTCGCGGCCAAGATCCTCGGCGACCTGCTTGATGAGCAGGTTGCCGAACGACACGCCGCGCAGTCCCGCTTGGCAACTGGTGATCGAGTAGAAGATCGCACAATCCGCCGACTCCGGATCGACCAGTGGGGCATCCGGCTCGAGCAGCAGCTGGACGCTCGCGCTCATGCCACGGGTGAGCGCGACCTCGATGAAGATGAGCGGCTCGTCCGGCAACGCGGGGTGGAAAAACGCATAGCAGCGCCGATCGGCATCCAGCCGGCGGTGCAGATCGTCCCATCCCTGGATTTGGTGCACCGCTTCATAGTGGATGAGCTTCTCCAGCACGAGCGCAGGTGTCCGCCAGTCGATGCGTTGCAGGACGAGGAAGCCACGGTTGAACCAGGAGGCGAGCAGGTGCGCAAGGTCGGCTTCGATGCCGGCCCATTCGGGCCTGGCGGTGATTTCATTGAGCAGCCGGCCGCGCATGTCGACCAGGGCGCCGGTGCCGCCTGGGGCCATGTTGAGTCGCCGGAAAAGTTCCTGGCGGGGCGGCTCGACCGCGTGCTGCAGGGCGATGAGATTGGCTTGGGCGGGCTCGTCGCGATAAGCGCTCGCGCAGCGTTCGACTTGTTCCGGATCCGGAGAGAACTGCTGCACCAGAAGGTCGAAGAAGACGCGAAGCCCTTCCGGGTCGAGGGAGCGATAAGCGGCCAGGGCGTCCTTGGCCAGACGCGCCCCCGACACCTCACCGCGCTCGGACAGCAGCGCATGGCCGAGCGCGATCACCCGTCCGGCCAGGCGTCCGCTGGCGCGCGACTCAGGGTGCCGCCCGTGGGTAGCGGCGCGGAAAAAGCGCTTGAGATCGAGTAGTGAGGGCCGAGCCATGGGCGAAGGGTGTGTGCGCGCGTCGGCTGTCGCCAAAAAGCTTACGCCAAAAGCCCCAACGGCGGGAAAGTAGGCCAGACTCGACTTTGGTTCGCAACGACACTCCTCCGCTTCTCCGCAAAGATGGACCCGCGGCCGCACGAAAATTAAATGGGGTTAAGATTCGTCCCAATTAATCGACCCACCGCCATGACTCCACCCGCCTCCGATCCAGCACTGGTCGACAAGCTCGTCCTCGCCAATCGAATCCTGTACCACCAGGGTATCGTCGACAGCTTTGGCCACGTCAGCGTGCGGCACGACAAAGCGGCCGGGTGTTTCCTGCTCGCGCGCAACATGGCTCCGGGCCTCGTGCGGCGCGCCGACATCGTGACGTTCGATCTGGACGGCACTGCGCTCGACGCGGCCGGCCGCCGTGTGTACCTGGAGCGCTTCATCCACGGCGAGATCTATCGCGCGCGTCAAGACGTGCAGTCGGTCGTGCACAGCCATTCCCCGAGCGTGATTCCTTTCGGCGTGACCCAGCGGCCACTGCGTCCGGTGTTCCACATGAGCGGTTTCCTCGCCGAAGGCAGCGCGCTGTTCGAAATTCGCGAGGTCGCCGAGGACACCGACATGCTCGTCAGCAGCGGTCCCCTGGGTGCGGCGCTGGCCGCGGCACTCGGCTCGCATTCGACGGTGCTGATGCGTGGACACGGCTCGACGGTGGTCGGCGCATCGCTCGAGCAGGCGGTGTACCGGGCGATCTACGCCGAGGTCAACGCCCGTCTGCAGATCCAGGCAATCGCGCTCGGAGAAGTGACTTATCTCAACGCGCAGGAAGCGGCCAAGGCCGCCGCTGTCAACGACACGCAGCTGGCGCGCGCTTGGGAGTTCTGGCAGCGAGCGGTCGGGCCGATCGAATAGCGGCGGCGGCCTCCTTGGTCCCGACACGCCGCATGTCCTGCGGAGTGTCGGCCGCAGCGGCCACTCGCGGACGCTCGACCCCCGCTTCGCTTCGCTCGCGGGTTCCCCCCTCGCTGCTCGGACCGCTGCTACGGTTCTCTTTGGGAAAGAACTGATCGCGGACGTCCTTGGCGAGGGGTTCGGGAATGGCGACCCACTCCGCATAAGCCTTGAGCGCAGCGGGGTCCGAATACATCCACTCGAGCGTTTCGCGACACGCCTGGACGAAACGCTCGAGGACATCGCGCCGTTTCTCTGCCGTCGTCGTGTTGGTGATCATCAGCCGGACGGTCTGATTGCGAAAAGCCGCCACGTCGCTCTCGCGGGCGACGATGCGGATGCGGCCCTGCTGCAATGCCTCGACGCCGAACGGCGGAGACGACCAGCCGATGTCGACTTGGCCCGACATCGTCTGCGTGAACGTGGAAGACGGGCTCCCCGTCGCCACCGGCTTCGCATCGACACCGAATTGCCGGATGAACGCCAGCACCGCGAGGTTCGTCGACGACCCGGTGGTCGAATAGGCGATGGTCTTGCCGCCGGCGTCCTTGAGGTTCTTGATCGGCGAGCCCGCGGGCACGTACCAGAACAGATCGTCGGCGCCTGTCATCGAGTTGGCGATCGCGCGGACTGGCGCACCCTTCGCAAAGGCGCCGAGCACGCCTGCAGTCCCGACGCCGATGCCGACGTCAACGCTGCCCGAAATCACTGCCTGCAGCGTCTCGCCCGCGCCCTGCGTATAGAGAAGCTCGAGCGAAAGCCCGTGTTTCCTGAAGATGCCGGCTTTCTGGCCGAGCTCCGGCGCGGCGTTTTCCCAGTTGCCGCGCTGGCCGATGGCGAGCTTGAGCGTGTCCTCGGCGAAGGCGGCACCGCTCGCCAACCCGATAAGGAACGCAAGGAACCACCACCTCGTCGCGTCGCGCTTCATCGTGTCGTCCTCCTGTCGGGCCGATGCCTCGCGAATTATACGGCGCAGCGCTTGGCGGTCGCGGCGCAACCTGCCAGGTAAAAAAAGGCCGCACAATTCGTGCGGCCGCAAGAACGCAAGCAGAGGAGTCTATGCTGTCTGCCGGCGGCGCATCGCGGCCCACGCTGTGAGGGCCGCGATGCAAAGCAGGATTACTGTCCCCGGCTCCGGAGTCGTCCTCAGCGGAACCGAGTAGGTGGCCGAAAGATAATCTTGCGCGTCGGGGCTGGTGAAGTCGTAAAACGTCCACCCCGCCGGCGTGGGTCCGCTTGCGGCCGCACTCAAATAGGTGTTGGCCCATGTCAGCACAGGCGCGCTCGAGGTCGCCTGGAACGTTCCGGTCAAGAGACTCAGATCGTCGTCGAACCAGATTTCCCAAACCGCGAGTTGGAAAGCTGCCGACTCGTCGGCCGTGGCGAAGCTGCCATTGTTCGGGTAGTACGCATCGAACAGCCGGGCAAGCTGGGTGCTGTTGGTTGCGTCACCAACGCCCAGGTTCCGCGTGTAGAGAAGCGGCCCGCCAAGCGCGGATTGACTGAGGTCGATGCAGAAGAATCGGAAAAAGTCATCGGCCTCGGCGCCGGCACCGTCCGCCTCGCTGGCCGGGTCGAAGAATCCCTGGAACTGGCCGGCGAGCACGTTCTCGGAAGTGACGCCGCCGTCGCCGCTGATGGTGGCGGCCACGGAGCTGTTGGAGAAACCACTCCAGGTGAGGTTTCCCGGCTGGGGATTGCTACCCGAGAACGGGTTGCCGAGCGCGACCGAGGTTGCGACGGACAGCGCTCCAATCGGCACCCACCAAATCCAAGACTTTTTCATTACTTATTTCCCCATGCGTTTAGACTACCTGGTCGATGTAAGCAAGTTCGAGGCCAAATTAAATAGTTATGTAAAACAGTCCATTGGACTTGAAAGATACAACTAATGTAAAGATTGCCGACGTTTCCAGTTTAACTGTCGTTCACAAATCGTTTACGCGAGCGAACCTCACCGCGGCGGGCGATCCGGAGGCGAAAAGACTGTGGAGAGGTACGGTGAAGCGTGCAGGAGCAGTCGCACTCGCTCACGGAATCTCGTACACCGAGACCTCGTCCGTGATGCCGCGCAGGGGCAGGCGCCGGGCCGTGGGCTTGATGCCGTCGGTCTCGAGGAGTTCCGAAGCCCGTGGGTTGCCGACCACCGAACCGGTCGCGAGGATCGTGCGCGAGACGGCCAGCGCCTGCACGCGTGAGGCGATGTTCACGGTCTGTCCGAAATAGTCCTGGCGATCGTTGAGCGTCACCGCGAGGCAGGGTCCCTCGTGGATGCCGATCTTGAGCAGCAGATCCTCGCTGCTGTGCTTGCTGTTGAGGTTCTCCATCGCCTCGCGCATCCGCAGCGCGGCGGCGAGCGCACGATCGGGCGTGGGAAAGGTCGCCATCACCGCGTCGCCGATCGTCTTTACCACCGCGCCGGTTTCGGCGGCGACGATCTCGTGCAGGATCTTGAAGTGCTCCTTGACCAGATCGAACGCGACCAGGTCGCCCACGCGGTCGTAGAGCTCGGTCGAGCCCTTGAGATCGGTGAACAGGAACGTGAGGCTCGTGATCTTGAGCCGCTGGTCGACATCGAGCGTGTCGGTGCGGTAGATATCGCGAAACGTCTGGTTGGTGAGCAGGCGCTTGGCGGTGAGGAACGGTTTCCGTCTCCCGAGCAGATCGTGCATCGTCTGCCCGGCGATGTACACACCCGGCACGAGCCGCAGGTCGGTGCGATTCTCTAGCGTCAGGCGCAATGGGCCGGGCTGCATGATCAACGTCGTTGTCGGCGTGTGCGTCCGGCTGTACACGATCGCCAGCGACTGGCGCTCGCGTGTCGGCTCGCCCTTGACATCGATGAACTGCGCGGTGTGCGTCACCGGATCGAACACGATCACGAATTCCGCGGGGAGCGTGAGTGAGAGCAGTGCCTTCTCTCCGGGAGGCAGCTCGATCATCTCGAGCGTGATTTCCTCGAGGATCTTCTCGAAGGAAGCTTCGGGCAGGTCGACACCCGAGCTCCAGAACATCTGCCGGCAATACTCCGCGGGCGAGAGCCGGTTCGGCTCGTGCGCGGCGATTGGCCGCACGCGCGGGCTCACCGTGAACGTCACTTCGACCATCTCGTCGAGCGTTGGCTCGTAGCCGCAAGCGCAGAGCGCACAGGCGTACTCCGACTGGTCGACGCTCTTGAGCGAGCTGGCAGTGTCGAGGACGCCGCCGCACCCGGGGCAAAGCACGTTCCAGGACATTTCGAAGAGCCCGAGACGGGCCGCATGCAGGAGTGCGGCGATCACACGCTCCTCGTCGAGAGCCGTCTTCGCCGCGAAGTCGAGCGCGTTCACGCGGCAGAGCTGGTGGTCCAGGCCCTCACGGACCAGTTTTTCGATCGCGGCCGCGGCTTCGGCATCGGCCGACTGACGCAGGGCTGCGAAGAGCGTCTGAGCTTCGGTCATGCAAAAAAGCTTACCCCAAAACCTCTCGTCTTGCCTGCTATCATGCACTCGGGCGGAGCCCGGATGATGACCCGATTTGTCGACACCGCGCTGTTGCATATCGGCTTCGAGGTTGCTGGATCCGAACGCGGCTTCCCGGTGATCCTCGCGCACGGCTGGCCGGATGATGCGCGCACCTGGGATGCGGTGCTGCCCGCGCTGCACGAAGCGGACTTTCGGACCTACGCGTTGTGGTTGCGCGGCTACGGGCCGACACGTTTCCTGCGTGACGACACTTTTCGCAGCGGACAGCTCGTCGCCCTGGGACAGGATCTGGTGGACTTCGCGGCGGCGCTCGGCCTCGGCCGGCACGCGCTGGTCGGCCACGACTGGGGCTCGCGCGCCGCATACATCGCATCCTCCCTGAACGAACCGCGCGTCGCCGCATGCGTGGCATTGTCGACCGGCTACGGCACCAACTCGCCCGGCCAGACGCTGTCGTATCGGCAGACGCAAAGCTACTGGTATCACTGGCTGATGGCGACACCGCGTGGTGAGAGGCTCGTGCGTGAGGATCGCCGCGCGTTCACGCGCCACATCTGGAACGAGTGGTTCGTCGCCTATAAACCCGATGCGGTCGAGTTCGAGCGTACCGCCGTCTCGTTCGACAATCCCGACTGGGCCGACGTCACGCTGCACTCCTACCGCGTGCGCTGGGGCCACGCGTCCGGCGATCCGCACTACGCGGCGCTCGAAGCCCGCTTCGACCCCGCGCCGAAGCAACGCGTCCCCACGCTCACGCTGCATGGGTCGCTCGATCCGGTGAATTCGCCGCAGATGAGCGAAGGCAAGGAGTCGTATTTCACCGGGCCCTATGAGCGGCGGCTGATCGATGGCGCGGGGCATTTTCCGCAGCGCGAGTGCGCGCCGGAAACGGCGGCGCAGATCGTCGAGTGGCTGCGGCGGTACCATAACTGATGGTCGCGGGTTCGCGGCCCGGGCGATGACCATAACGGTGCAATACGGATGAAACCCGACAAATCGAAGCTCCATCCCGAAACCCTTGCCGCCCAGGGCATGGGCAAGGTCGCGGAACCGTATCGCGACATCGTGCCGCCGATCTACGTCTCGACGACCTACGAGCGGGGTACGGACGGCGCCTTTCCCGGTGGACGCACCTACTCGCGCGCCGACAACCCCAGCTACGATCAGGCCGAGGCGTTGATCGCCTCGCTGGAAGGTGCGGCCGCGGCGATATTGTTCGGCTCGGGCCAGGCCGCGGCCGCGGCGGTATTTCAGGCGTTCGCGCCAGGCGATCGCGTGCTGGCACCGCGCAACATGTATTGGGCGTTCCGCAAATGGATGCTCGACTTCGCGGTACCGTGGGGACTGGCGGTCGACTTCTACGACAATGCGTCGATCGACGATCTGGCGGCAAAGCTCCGCGCCCAGCATCCGCGACTGCTCTGGATCGAGACGCCTGCGAATCC
>WNGK01004515.1_pt1 | contig 14854 bp, 18 predicted proteins | sample 5400601 | NCBI WGS metagenome assembly WNGK01 (sample SAMN13153376, study PRJNA577476) | soil metagenome | isolation source: 60 cm soil or saprolite under Garry oak tree replicate 1 | place: USA:California | collected 2016-06-15 | reverse complement strand
TGTACATCATCAGCTGGTCGGCCATGCGCCCCAGCGTCCCGAACCGCATGTCGATCTCGGTCTGCCCCGCCGTGCCCACCTCGTGGTGGTGCACCTCGACCTCGACCCCCGACGCGATCAACGCCAGCATGATCTTGGAGCGCAGGTCCTGCAGCCGATCCACCGGCGGCACGGGGAAGTAGCCCTCCTTGTGCCGCGGGCGGTGCCCCATGTTCGGGCTGCCGTTCGTCCCCGAGTTCCAGATCCCTTCCTCGGAGTCGATGTGGTAGTAGCCCTCGTGCGCGTTCTGGTCGAAGCGCACCGAGTTGAAGATGTAGAACTCGGCTTCCGGGCCGTAGTACGCGGTCGTGGCGATGCCCGTCTTCACGAGGTACTGCTCGGCCTTCTGCGCGACGTAGCGCGGGTCGCGCGAGTAACGCTGGCCCGTTACGGGGTCGGACACATCACACGTAAGCGACAGCGTAGGCACCTCGAGGCACGGATCGACGAAGGCACTCGCCGGATCCGGGAACAGCAGCATGTCGCTCTCGTTGATCGCTTGAAACCCGCGAATCGAAGACCCGTCGAACCCGATCCCCTCGGCAAACAGGTCTTCGGTCAGCTCTTTCAGCGGGATCGAAAAGTGCTGCCACGTGCCCGGCAGGTCGGTGAACCTCAGGTCCACCACCTGCACGCCGGCCTCCTTCGCCTTCCGCACCACGTCCGCGGGCGACGCGCCCGTCGCGGCCTTCGCCCCGGACCCGGATGTGGTTGGCTCCAACGTCGCTGTCATAGAATCGATCTCCTAGAACGGTGCTTGAGAGCGGAGTGCACGGACGATGCCACGAACGAAATGGGGCCCGGGCATGCGGGAAAGTACAGGAGGCGTTGCAAGGTGTCAACCGTTTCGTGTCATTGACGCAACAGATATTCTGTCGGTGACGCGATTCACGGGCTTGGGCTGCTTCGGTGCAAACGGAAATGTGCAAAACATGCAATCTTCTCGATACACTGTTTCAGCCGTCCAGCGCCGCTACGAAGTGCCAAAGCTCCACGGCCGAAAATTCCCCGAAGCGCTCCTGGATCTCACGTTCCGACAGCTCGAGGAAAATCCAACTCGTGGTCCGGCGGCGCTCGCCGTTCACGAAGTGCACGCGCCCGCGCACGGCGCCCACCTCGGCGTCGGGCTGCATCTCGACGAACACCTCCCACTGCTCATCACCGCGCTTCAGCTCGCCCATATGTTTGGCGCGGTCGGGTCCCGGGAACGGGGCGCTCATGGGGACTTACACTACGCTGCCTCTCGGATTCATGCCAGTTAGATTCTGGCCTCAATGAATTGTCACGCGTGCGGGGCGCCGCTCGGCGCCACAGCGAAGTTTTGTCACAAGTGTGGGGCCCAAGTAGGCGGCACGCAGACAGCCGGGTGGCGGGTCGGCCTTCCCTGGGGCGTGGCGGGGGCGGCGCTGGGGGCGCTGCTGACGGTGGTCGCGTTGCGACTGGGAGCCGGGAGCCGGGAGCCGGGAGCAGGCGATGCAGCGGAGGCAACCGCTCCCAGCTCCCAGCTCTCTGCTCCCGATATCTCGCAGATGTCGCCCGAAGAGCGCGCCACCCGTCTCTACAACCGCGTCATGATGTTGCACACCCAGGGCAAGGCCGATAGTGCAGAGTTCTTTCTCCCGATGGCACTCCAGGCGTACGCAATGCTGCCGGCGCTGGACGTAGACGCCCGCTACCACATCGGTGTGCTCGACCTGGCCGGCGGCAATGCTGCCGCAGCTCTCGCGCAGGCGGACACGATTCGCCGCGCGATCCCCACGCACCTCTTCGGGTTCATGCTGCGGGCGCGTGCCCGCGACCTGCAGCGCGACGCCGCCGGTGCGCGCCGGGCGTACGCCGACTTCCTCAAGAGCGAGGCGGCGGAGCGCACGCGCCAACGCCCCGAGTACGCCGAGCACGCGGAGAACCTCGAGGCGTTCCACCAGCAGGCGACGCAAGTGACCGATGGCAAAGCCAAGCGTCGTAGCTGAGGGTCCGCGCACGATTCATCTGGCGCACAGTCCGGACGCGGATGACGCGTTCATGTTCTGGGCGCTCGCCGCCGGGAGGATCGACACCGGCGACCGTCGATACGTGCATGAGCTCGGCGACATCGAGTCGTTGAACCGGCGCGCCCTCGCCGGCGAGCTTGAAGTGACGGCCGTGTCGCTGCACGCGTACGCCTACCTCGCCGATCGCTATGCGCTGCTCGCCCACGGAGCGAGCATCGGCGACGGCTATGGGCCGCGCGTCGTGGCCGGCGCCGCGCCTCCTCCCGATCCGCGGTCGGCGCTCGGGGCGGGGAGTCTGCTCGTCGCGGTCCCGGGCGAGCTCACCACGGCGTTTCTGGCCCTCAAGCTGTACCAGCCGGCGGCGCGCCACGTCGTCGTGCCGTTCGATCAGATCGAGCAGTATGTGGTGGCGGGCCGCGCGGACGCGGGGCTCCTCATCCACGAGGGCCAGCTCACGTTTGCCGACCGCGGGCTGCACCTCTGGGTGGACCTCGGGGAATGGTGGCACGACGAGACGGGACTCCCGCTGCCGCTCGGCGGCAACGTCGTGCGCCGCGACCTGGGGGACGCGCTGATGCGGGACATCGCCCGCGATCTCAAGGCCAGCATTCAGTACGGCCTCGCCCACCGTGCCGAGGCCCTCGCGCACGCGACGTCGTACGGCCGGGGCCTCGACCGATCGCGCATCGACCGGTTCGTCGGGATGTACGTGAACGCGTACACGGTGGACTACGGCCCGACCGGCCGACAGGCCGTGGCCGAGTTGCTCGCACGCGCCCACGGTGCGGGCTTGCTCCCGGGGCCGGTGGAGGTCACCTTCGTGGACGGTTAGTGAAGGTTGGGGAGGTTGCGCCTCCACCAACCTCCCATAAGGAGGACCGCCGTGGCCGATGTGACGGGTCCCGTCCAGATCCTCGTCGTGGACGACGAGGAGCCTATCCGGAACGCCCTCAAGAAGTTCCTCTCGCAACAGCAGTACGAAGTGTACGCCGCCGGCACCGGTGACGAAGCCCTGCAGCAGCTCCGGCGCCACCGCATCGCGCTCATGCTGTGCGACATTCGGATGCCCGGCACCAGCGGCGTCGACCTTGTGCCGCAAGCCATCGAGATCGAGCCCGAGCTCGCGATCCTCATGCTCACCGCCGTGAACGACGCGACCAGCGCGGCGCTCTGCATGCAGCGGGGCGCCATGGACTACCTCACGAAGCCGATCGAGCTCGCCGACCTGGCGCGGGCGGTCCAGCGGGCCCTCAAGCGGCGCGAGATGCTAGGCGAGAACCGCCAGCTGAACCAATGGCTCAAGGAGGAAGTCAGCACCCGCACCGCGGAGCTGCAGCGCGAGCGGATGAAGCTGGAGCGCCTTTCGATCGCCACCCTCGAGGCCCTCGTGAACGCCCTGGAAGCCAAAGACCCTTATATGCGGGGGCATTCGGCCCGCGTCGCCGACCTGTCCGCCACCGTTGCCCATGAGCTCGCTATCCCCGAGGAGGACGTCGAGCATGTGCGGGTCGCGGGCCGGCTGCACGACATCGGCAAGATCGGGACGCGTGAATCGGTCCTGAACAAGCAGGGTGCGCTCACCCCCGAAGAGTTCGAGCACGTCAAGCAGCACGTCGTCATTGGGTCCCAGATCCTCGCGCCGCTCTCGCACCTTGGCGACATCATCCCGGCAGTGCGCCACCACCACGAGCGGTGGGACGGGACCGGCTACCCTGATGGACTACGAGGCGAGGAGATCCCGATGGGCGCCCGCATCATCGGCGCGGCGGAAGTGTTCGACGCCCTCAGCACGTCGCGCGCCTACCAGGAGAAGATGAGCGCCGAAAAGGCGGTGGAGCGGGCGGCCGATCTCGCAGGCACGGTGCTGGATCCCAAAGTCTACGAGGCCCTGGCCTCGGTGGTCGCGCGGCGCCGCACGCTCGTGTTCCTGGACGACAGCGGCACAACGTCCACCTGACCGTTTCCATTCGTGCTGATCGCCGTCACCGGTGCCACCGGATTCGTGGGACGGCACATTACCACGGTGCTGGCGCGGCGCGGACATGCGATCCGAGCGCTGGTGCGCAGCCCGTTCCAGGCACAGGCCCTCGAGGGTCTCGGGGTAGAGCTCGTCCCCGGCGACCTGGCTGACGCCGCGGCGCTCACGGCGCTCCTGCGTGGCGCGACCACCGTCGTGCACCTGGTCGGCATCATCGTCGAAACGGGCCGCGCCTCCTTTCACGCCGTGCACGTGGAAGGCACCCGCCGCGTGCTCGAGGCGGCGCGCCGTGCCGGCGTCGAGCGGTTCGTGCACATGAGCGCCGTCGGCGCGCGGGACGAGCCTGGGGCGACCCCCTATCATCGAACGAAATGGCACGCCGAGGAGCTGGTCCGCGCGTCCGGTCTATCGCACGCCGTCTTCCGACCGTCGATCATCAGTGGCCCGGAGAGCGCACCGATCCGCACCCTCGCCCGGCTGCACCGCTGGTCTCCCGTAGTGCCGGTGTTCGGCGACGGCCGCTTCCCCACACAACCCGTCTGGGCGGAGGACGTCGCCCTCGCGTTCGCGCTCGCGGCCGAGCAGTCCGCGCTCGCCGGCGCGTTCGAGCTGGGCGGGCCCGAGGTCCTGACCTACAAAGAATTCCTGCTGGCAATCGGGCGGGCCGCCCGCCACCCCCGCCCGCTCGTGCACGTGCCGCTCGGGCTCGCGCGAGCGGCCGCCGCTGCGCTCGGCCTGCTCGGGGCCGCGGCGCCGCTCACGGGCGATCAGCTCCAAATGCTGGTCGAAGGCAGCGCCACCCCCGCGAACGCCATCGAGTCGGTGTTCGGCATTCAGCCGGTCGCTTTCGAGCAGGGGTTGAACCGCTATCTCGCGCCGAGTCGACGATGACCTTCGTGCGGTGCGCGCTCCTGACGGGAGCGATCTGGCTCGGCTCCGCTCCGGCGTGGGCACAGGGTGGCGAGGCGGACTCCGTGGTCTACGTGCTGTCCGCGGCCAGCCGGTTCGAAGTGAAGACGGGAAAAGCGGGACTGCTCGGGTTTGCGGGCCACGCGCATGTCGTGCGCGCCCACGGCTTCGCGGGACGGGTGGTCTACTTCCCGAACGCGCCCTCGAAGTCCCGCGTTGAAACCGTCGTACCCGCGGACAGTCTCGTCGTCCTCACGGCCGACACGGCCGAACTCCGCAAGGTCACGCAAGCCATGCGGACCGACGTCCTGCATGTGGACCAGTATTCCGCGATCAGCTTCGTCTCCACCAGCGTGTCTCCCACCGTCGACGGATTCCAGGTACAGGGGCGCCTCAGTCTCGCCGGCCAGACCCGGGACGTGAGCTGTGACATCCGCGCCGTGGTGGGAACAGACACGCTGCGAGCGACTGGCGGTTTCTCGGTGAAACAGACGGATTACGGTATCAAGCCGTATCGCGGCGGACCCGCCGGCACCGTTCGCGTCGCCGATCGCGTGACGTTCAGCTTCGAGGCGGTGGGGATACGCGCACCGGCGCCATAGAAAACCAAACCCGGGGCTTACAACTCCCCGGGTTGGCGGTCGGGCGAAGTGGCCGTCACACTTCGGCCGCGACACTTGCGCGATTGCTCTACCTGATACGACCGGCGCGGCCGGATGTTTCACGTCCCCCGCCAGGCCGGCTTCGGGCTCTACCTCGTTTTGATGCCCATCCCCCGAGAATGGTTGCGTGCGGCCTCTACCACCGCTTCACCCTCCCCAGGCGGGATACGGTGATGGTCGCCACGCGTGTTCCTCGCCGCAACACGACCGTCGTATTTGACAGGCCCCACGCCAGACCGATGGGCTCGAATACGACCACCGGGTTCGACACCTCGAGCGCCACGCCATGCCGAGCCGGGCCCGGCCAGCGATGCAGGTCTCCCCAAGAGTCCTCCCGCCAACGGTCGATCCGCAACGAGTCGGCGGCGATCACGGCCCGGCTCCGGGTACCTTGCATGACTGCGGCACTCCGCGCGACTGCGATCGCCGATATCACCTCCTGGGCGGCCGTGTCGACCGCGATCCAGTCCCGCACGCCCGCCAGGCGTGGCAATGTGACGGCCGTCACTATGGCCAGAATCGTCAGCACGACCACGAGCTCAGCGAGGGTAAGGCCCCGGCGCATAGGGCCGGAATAAGGGGAGGAGTGGCTGGTCGACCGGTATCCGAACGCTGCGGCGAAAAGCGAGAAAACGCGAAAACTGCGGCCTAACGGAAAGAAGGCGAAAACGCTATGTTCTGTGCCGACCGCACGTTGCGGTGAGGCATAGCCCCTGCCCTAGCGTGGAAGCGCCAGCCAGCTAGCCTCACACTCGGAGACATCAGGAATGCCGGTTTCGCGTCTGAAGTTCGAATCGCTGCCACACGCCATCTTCCTGCAGCGGGTGTCAGGTCCGGAATCGGCTACGACGTTGGAAGCGCGCCTAGGACAGGGCGCGTTTCTCGCGCTCCGGCTGGTGGACCTGCTGGAGTTGGGGCGCGCGCCGGTCTCCAAGGACGCGTTCCACTATCAGTGGATCGCCACCGATCGGTTTTGCCGCGAGCTCCGCGCAGCTGCCACCGAAGGCGCGCACGTGCACGGGATCGCCGAAAGCGTCTCGGACGCCTACGGCCTCGGGGACATCCAGCTCATCTCGCCGGCGCTGTTCGCCTACGCGCACTTCCTCGAGGCCGAGCTACGGCTGGAGGAAGCGCTCGACGTGCTCACCACGCTGCTAGTGGTGGTAGGGAACCGGCTGTCCTCAGCCGACGCGGTGGCGGCGCAGCTGCGCTTCGCGCGCGTCCACCGCAAGCTGAACCGGTTCGACGAGGCCGAAGCTGCCTACGCCGATGCCGGGGAGCTGGCGACGCTCGCTGGCGACCGCTATTCGGCCCTGCTCAGCCGGATCGGGCGGGCGAACACCGTCCTTGGCCGCGGCAACCTTGCGGACGCCGAGCGCAGCCTCCAGGGAATCCTCTCCGACGCCCGCGCGGCCGGGGAGCAAGATGCTGAGGCACGCGCGGAGCACGGCATCGGCGTGGCCCTGTATTACCGGGGCCAGCCTGACGAGGCGGTCCCTCATTTCTGGCAAGCCTTCGAGCTATACGAAGAAGAGGACTCGCGCCTGCGCGCCCTCAACGACGTAGGCATCATGTTGCTGATGCTCGGTGATGCGACGGCGGCCGAGCGCGCTCTCTCCGAGGTGGTTGCGCGGGGCGGGTGTCCTGGCAACGTGAACAACGCTCTGATCGAACTGATGCATTGCGCGTCCTACAAGCGTGATCACGTGGGCTTCGCGCGGTGGCGCGAACGCTGCGAGGAGCGTCTGCCGGACATGCCGCCCAATATGCTGGCGGATTTCTATTTGAAGCAGGGGATTGGACAGGCGCGGTTCGGCCGGTACCGCCGCGCCGAGGCGCTCATGAAAGAGGCGCTCGCGATCGCGGGCGCCGCTGGACTGCATGAATTCGAGTTCCGGATCGAGCGTATCCTGGCGGGGCTACCGGACTGCCTGCAGGCGGTCGCCCGGGAAGGACAGCTGGCGACAGAGCCGGTGCTGCAAACCGCCGAGCTACGCGAGGTTTCCGAGTCCCTCGCGCAGCTCGGTGCCTGAGATGCTTAGTGGCAGGTGTTGCTGTTCTGGACATCACACCCGTGGCTGGGGCCGGTAGCATCGGCACACGCGGCGGTGGTGAGGGCGAACGCGACGACGAGCAGGGCGACGAGGGCGCGAATACGGTACATGTGACCTCCGCAAAGCATGGTGTGGAGTCGACGCAACAGGACGACAACAAGCTGCCAGCGGAGACGTCCGGATTTTAGGGCGTTTTTGCGGCATCGTAGGGCGATTTTGCGACATTTAGGGGTTTTGGGGGATTCATGCTCGTATTAGCCGCCGTCCCCGACGTTCAATTCCACAAACTCCGCCGGGCCGCGGGCTCCCGGTTCATCGTCGCACAGGTTTCAACGTGGGACGATGTGCTGACCGGCATCCGCGGTCGGCCCGTCGAGCTGGCGGTGGTGGACCCGCTCTTGTCCGGTCACGCGCGGTCGCAGGAGATCGAGCGGCTGCGGGTGCTGTTCCCTTCGCTCCCCCTGATGCTCTACACCACTCTCACGCCCCGCACCGCCGGAGTGCTCTTGGCGCTGGGCCAGCGGGGCATCCAACACGCGGTGTTCGTCAACTACGACGATCACCCGAGTCGGTTACGGGAGGTGCTGGGCCAGGAGGAAGCCCGCTCTTCGTCGCGGCAGCTCCTGGACCAGCTGGCCGACGCGCTCGCGCCGCTGCCGAGCGAGCTGCGCTGGGTGCTCGAAGAAGCGCTGCGCTCGCCCGGCGAAGTGCAGACGGTGGGCCAGGTCGCGGTGCGCGCCCGGGTTGACCGGCGGACCTGCGAGCGCTGGTTCACGCGGGTCGGGCTGCCGTCGCCCCGGCACTTCCTCTCCGCAGCGCGGGTGCTGTATGCCCACCGACTGCTGCAGGACCCCGGCTTCACCATCGAGGATGTGGCGAAGCGGCTGGGGTACGCACAGACCAAGACGCTGCAACTGCACGCGCGCGCCTATCTCGGGCTCACGGCCGGAGAAATGCGTCTGTCCCTCGACTCGAGCGAGGCGCTGGCGCGCGTAGTCCAGAGCTTCCTGACGCCGCAGCAAGCCCGGGCCTCCGCCTCATGAGTGCGACACCACGCACCATCCTCATCGTCGACGACGAAGCGCCGTTGCGCCGGGTGCTGGAGCGCTCGCTCTCGCGCCACGGCCTGCGGGTGATCGGCGCGGGCAGCGCCGAGACGGCGTACGAGCTGCTCGCTACCGAGCAGCCCGACGCGCTGCTGCTCGACATCCACCTGCCGACGATGTCGGGGCTCGCCCTCTATCTCGCCATCGTGCATCGCTGGCCGGTATACGAGGGCCGCATCGCGATCATGACGGGGGACGCCGAGGCGGAGGAGGTCCGCACCTGGCTCGAGCGGCACCAGTGCATCGTGATCCGGAAGCCGTTCAATCTGCGCGAGGTGACGGATTGGCTGACCGCGGTGTTCCGGATCGGCGAGGAGCGCGCGCGGGGGGGAGCCGGGGCGTGACAGGAGCGCCGCACGCGGAGCCGCTGCAGAACCTGCGGGAGTATCGCAACCTCGCCCCGTGGAACCTGCGCGATCTCGCGGCGCTCGTAGGAGCCGTGCTCGATGCGTCCGCGATCACACCGATCAACGCGGCCGCACGGGCGCAGCCGAGCGAGCGCACGATCCGGTTCTACGTCACCAAGGGCCTGGTGAGCCCGCCCGAAGGACGCGGGACCGCCGCCACGTATTCCTACCGCCATTTCCTCCAGCTCCTGTGGATCAAGCTGCGGCAGATGGAGGGGACGACGCTGGCCGCGATCATCAAGGAGATGCACGACCAGACGGGTGACGTGCTGGAGCGGCGTGCGGCGCAGGCGCTGGGCGCCTCCCTACCGGTCCCGGACCGGCTGCCGCTCAAGAGCAAAGGGACGCCACCGCGCGGGAAATCGGGACGGGCGTTGACGGCGTGGCTGACGCGGGACGCCGCCCGCGACCCCGAGAGCCCGAGCTCCTGGCACCGGATCCCGGTGGGGCGTGGCGTGGAGCTGCACGTCGAGACGGCTCATCCCCTGGCGCGGCTCGGGCCCGACGACGCGGCGGTCGCAGAGGCTGTGCGGCAGGCCCTCGCGAAACTCCTGCCATCGACCAACGCGTAAAGACAAGCGTAAACTCACTTCGGCCAGGAGCTAACATGGGCGGCTCGCTCGTATTGCTGATCGTCCTTGTCGTCGTGGTAGGATGGCTGATCGGCGCGTATAACGGGCTCATCTCTCTCAAGAACCAGACGCTGAACGCGTTCAAGCAGATCGACGTCCAACTCAAACGGCGCCACGATCTGATCCCCAACCTGGTGAACGCGGTCAAGGGAGCCATGGAGTTCGAGCGATCGACGCTCGAAGCCGTGATCCAGGCCCGCAACCAGGCGGTGAAGGTCAACGCCACGGGGCCCGAGGGCATCAAGCAAATCAGCCAGGCGGAGAACGCCCTGTCGTCCGCGCTCCAGCGCCTCATGGTCGTGGTGGAGCAATATCCCCAGCTCAAGGCCACGGGGAACATCGGCCAGTTGCAGGAAGAGCTCACGTCGACGGAGAACAAGGTGGCGTTCGCGCGCCAGCTGTACAACGACACAGCCACCCAGTACAACACCAAGCAGCAGCAATTCCCGACCAACATGGTCGCCGGGCTCGCCAAGGCGCAGCCCGCCGATCTGTGGGAGATCGAGGATCAGGCCGAGAAGGCCGTCCCGCAGGTCGATCTCTCGATGAAGCCGAAAGTGTGAGCGACGACACCTCGCTCAACCTCTTTCAACAACAGGAAGCCAATCGCCGGCGCACCGTCCTGCTGGTGATTGGCTTCGTCGCATTCTTCGCGTGGCTCGGGTTCGGCGGGGACTACATCTACTACCTGTCCACCCGCGACGCGCCGAGTACCGCGTACCACCACGTCTTCCCCTGGTTCGGGATCGCGCTCACCGTCGTCGCGCTGCTCACGGCCTGGTATGCCTACGCGACGGGTCCCGAGAAGGTCCTCTGGTCCACCGGAGCGCGCGCGATCGTCGACCCCACCGATCCCCAGGAAAAACAGCTGGTCAACGTGGTCGAGGAGATGGCCATCGCCGCCGGAATCCCGCGGCCTGGGATCTGGATCGTGGACGACCCCGACCCCAATGCGTTCGCGACCGGCACCGACCCGCTGCACGCGCACGTCGCCGTGACGCGCGGTCTGCTCGACCTCTGCAACCGCGACGAGCTCCAGGCGGTCGTGGCACACGAGCTCGGGCACGTGAAGAACCTGGACGTTCGGTTGATGACGATGCTCGCCGCGCTGGTGGGGGCCGTCGCCCTGATGCACGACGGCGCGACCCGCGTGCTGCGGGGCGGCACCAATCTGGGAGGGGGGAGCGGGGGAGGCTCGCGCGGGGGAGGGAAGAAAGGCGGCGCCGGCCCGCTGCTCGCCATATTGCTCGTGGTGTGGCTCCTCTCCTGGATCCTGGCGCCGATTATCACGCAAATCCTCGCGCTGGCGGTGAGCCGCAAGCGCGAATACCTGGCCGATGCCATGAGCGCGCAGTTCACGCGCAACCCACTCGCACTGGCGGGCGCGCTCCAGAAGATCGAGGGCGCGGTCGCGCCGACCACGGCCATCAAGCGCGGCGCCGCCCACCTCTGCATCACCGACCCGCTGGGACGGCGCCTCACCGCGCACGAAGGCCTCTTCGCCGACGCGCTCGCGACCCATCCCCCCATGGCGAAGCGCATCGCCATCCTGCGCGGCATGGGCTACGCCCAGCTCAAGAAGGAGGGAGGGGGCGTCGCGTGACCGGGTGGCTCGGACGTCGGGCCCTCCGCACCATCCACGAGTTCCGCACGCGCCTGGCGCGCTACCATCTGCAGCACGCCCGAGCCGCCAAGCTGGCGCTCACCGCCGATCCGGTCGTCGAGAGGGCGGTCCTCCACCACGCACAAGAGCACTCCCTCACGCAGGCCGAGGTGCGGCGGCAGGTCGAGCAGTACGTCGACGAGATCGTGCCGCAGTTGAACGTCCTGTCCTACTACAAGATCGGCTACAACCTCGCCAAGATCGTGCTCAATCTGCTGTACCGGGTGACCGTCGATCACCAAGACGAGGCGGCGCTGGAGCGCATCCCCAAGCGCGATGTCGTCGTCTATGCCATGAACCACCGCTCCAACGTGGACTATGTCGTGGTCGCCTACGTGCTGGCCTACGGCGCGCACGTGAGCTACGCGGTGGGCGAATGGGCACGCGTGTGGCCCCTCGAATACGTGTTCAAGTCGTTCGGATCGTATTTCATCCGTCGCGGTTTCCGGGAGCCGTTGTACCACGCGGTGCTCGAGCAGTACGTACGTCTCATCACCAAGAACGGCGTGACGCAGGGGTTTTTCCCCGAAGGGCGTCTGTCGCGCGACGGCCGGCTCGGCCCGCCGAAGCTCGGGCTGCTCGACTATATCTGCCGCACCGCACTCGACCCGGCGTTCGATCGTGACGTCTGGTTCGTGCCGGTCGCCATCAACTTCGACCGAGTGCTCGAAGATCGCGCACTCATCCGCGAATTGGTGGACGAGCGCGACCGGCCCCGACGCCTGGCGCAGCTCTGGACCGTGGCGACCTACGTGGGCAGCAACGCGCTGCGGCTCGTCACCGGGCGCCTGAAGCGTTACGGCCGCGCGGCGGTGAACTTCGGGACGCCGCTGTCGCTGCGGCAATGGCTGGCGAGCGCGCCCGGGGTGCTCGAGCTCCCGAAGGAGCGGCGGCTACCCGAGCTCGAGCGGCTCGCGGCCCTCCTGATGGAGCGCATCGGCGCGATCGTCCCCGTCACGCCGGTGCCGCTCGCCGCAGCGGCCTTGTTGTCGTTTGGACAGACGGTGATCCCCAAGCAGGCCGTGCTCGAGCGGATGGAGCAGCTGCGGGACCGGCTGGGCGCCGTCAACGCCAAGGTGGTGCGCGGCGGCGCCCGCATCCCGGAGGTGTGGGACCGCGCCTGGCGGATGCTCCGGATGCGACGCCTGGCGGTGGAAGACGGAGACACTCTGGTCGTGCTACCGCGCGGCCGGCCGCTGCTCGAATTCTACGCCAACTCGATCGCGCACTTACTGCCGATCCGCGGCCCCCGCGTCCCGTTCCACAAGACCCACGAGACCGAGACCGACCTCCCGACCCTGCGAAGGGAGAAGCCGCGATAACCGCGACACCGCCCGCTCCGCCCTATTGATCTGCTCGATCACGCCGAGCAGTAGCTCTCGCACCGCGAACTCGCCGGTGCCAAGCCCCGCCAGGCGGGCGGCGCAGCGAGCGGCGGCGAGGGTGCCGGCCACCTCCGCGATCTCGGCTTCGCGTCGCCGCGAGGCCGCGTCGGGCATCCGGTATGTCGGAGACACGCGCGCGAAGGTAGGCGCGTGTGCGGACAGACGAGTCACCCTTTTCTCCCGCCCCCCATCGCTTTTTAGGCGAGCTCGGACTCGAGCTGGAGCAGCCGCCACCCCGTCACCATCGCACCCAGGAGCAGTACTGGCAGCACTTGTAGCCCCTGCAGCGCCAAGCCGGCCGCGACCGCCTGCTCCGGCGCCACGCCGAACGGCAAGAGCGCCACCACCAGCGCCGCCTGGGTGACACCGACGTTCGCGGGCGTGGGACGCAGCAGCCCGCTCAGGTTCACGACGATGAGGGCCGTGAACGACGCGGCGAGCGACACCGGCACGTGGGTGGCCCGCAGCACGACATGATAGGTCGCCCATTGCGCGGCCCAATTGTAGAGCGCAAAGGCGGTCGGCCACACCAGCCGACCACCGGTTCCCATGGTTCGCAGCACAGCGAGCCGCGACTGGAGCGGTGCCGGCAGGCGGTCGGCGAGCGACGCCCAGCCGCGCCCCCAGGCGAGCAGCAGCACCACCACGAGCGCCACCCCCACTCCACTCTGCAGCGCTCGCAGCCGTGGCTCGAGCTGCAACACGCTCGGGGCCGTCACGAGAAACAGGGCAAGGGCCAGCCCCTCCGCCACGCGGGTCCACACGACCGACGAGACGGCGGCGCCGGCCGGCACCCCGCCCCGCTGCACGATCAAGTGCACGCGCGCCGCCTCGCCCGCCACTGCGACGGACAGGTCGTTCACGGCGGCGCCGACCAGGTTCGCCTCCTGCGCCACGCGCCAGCTGTGAGGCGCGACCGACTTCAGGATCAGGTGCCAGCCCCAGCCCTTCGCCACAAGCGACGAGAGGTTTACGGCGAGCGCGATGACCAGGAGCCAGCGATCGGCGTCGAGCAGCGTCGCGAGGGTCACGTGCCACGGGAAGCCGGTGAGGAATTTGAGCGCCAGGCCGACGCCCACCAGGGCAAGAAGCCATCCCAGCCAGCGCCCGGCCCGCGACTTCACGCGACCAGCTCCCCGAGTGCGCGGAACGTATAGCCCGCGGACCGCGCATCCGCGATGATCCCCGGTAGAGCGACCGCAGTCCGGCGTCTGTCGCCTTGGGGATCGTAGCCGTCGCCGTCGTGCAGCAGGACAATCGCACCCGGCCGAAGCTTGCGGCGCACGCGCGCCCGAATCTCCTCCGCCGACACGCGGGGGTCCGAGTCCCATACGCCGAACGTCCATCCGAACACCGTGTAACCGAGACGTCGGGTGGCGACGCCGACGAACGGGTTGCGGTAGCCGTGAGGCGCACGGAAGCTGCGCGGCACCCGGTCCGTCGCGTCGACGATGAGCTCGTGCGCGCGCTCGAGCTCTTCGCGGATCCGGCGCGGCCCGCGAAGGTGCAACTTCTGATGCCGCAGGGTGTGGTTGCCGACCTCGTGTCCCGCCGCGGCGACCCGACGGGCGACCGCGGGAAACCGGCGGACGTGCTCACCCACCAGGAAGAACGCCGCGGGCACCGCCGAGGCCGTAAGGGTCTCGAGAATCGGCTCCGTGGAGCCGGGGTTCGGGCCGTCATCGAACGTGAGGTAGGCCACGCGCTCCCGTGTGGGGCCCCGGCCGACCACGCGCCCGAAGAGGGGGCTGTTGGGCTCGTAGGTGCCGTAGGCCCAGGCGCCGAGCGCGCTGGCTGCGGCGGCGACGGGGAGAGCGATGGAAAGCGGCATGGGGGCATAATAAACACGAAGCCCCCGGGACGGCACGATAGGCCGCCCGGGGGCTCCACACATCGGTTACCCGGAGCCGGGGGATTGCTCCCTCCGTTCTTCATCCTGCCGCCGCCGGTTGACTGATACGTCGCTCGGTAGGGCGAACAGGAGCTCCGGCTTCCATCCCCAAGCAGCCTGGCCGGGCCGCAAGGTTC
>WNGK01004513.1_pt1 | contig 14855 bp, 13 predicted proteins | sample 5400601 | NCBI WGS metagenome assembly WNGK01 (sample SAMN13153376, study PRJNA577476) | soil metagenome | isolation source: 60 cm soil or saprolite under Garry oak tree replicate 1 | place: USA:California | collected 2016-06-15 | reverse complement strand
TGTTTTTTCGCTTCGCTCAAGACGTTGCTCATACCGAAGAAGGCTACTGCCTTGCGTCGGAATCAACGTCCCCGAGCCTCATTCTCGTTGGCCGGTTTTCAAGTGACCCTCATTGGCCGGTTTTGGGTGACCGCTGAGGTGCCTGTGGAATAAATAAAGTACAGCAGGTGAGCCACATCGCCAGATCACTAAACCACTTGGCAAATGCTAAGGGCTGGCGCTTGCGCCGCCTCCCCCAAGAAACATGCTTGCCCTTTCAAAAGCCGGGTGTCGGCGGACTTTTTCTGTCTGCCTCTTGAGGCGCGCCTGAAACGAAGTCCTCCGTGTATTGCGTGTGCAGTCCGCGGGTCCCAGCAGGTTAATTCTGCACTTGACAAGAGCATTTTATTAGGTCAATACTGACACAGTCATGAATGACCTAATCATCTTGGCGACCTTGCTCCCCGGCCCCAAACACGGTTATCAGTTGAAGCGGGAAGCAAGTTGGATTTTGGGCCAGCGCACGCTGCATAGCAACCTGGTGTATCCCCTGTTGCGCCGGTTCATGCAGGAAGGGTGGGTCACGAAGAAAACCGTGCCTGGAGAGCGCGGGCAAAAGCGCCATCAGTATGCGCTCACAGCGCTCGGGCGAAAAATGCTCATTCAGAAACTGAGTGAGTACACAGAGTCGGATGCCAGGTCGCCCGAAGAATTCATGACCCGCGTGGGACTGTTTCAAGCGCTCGATCCTGCAGTGCGGGAGCGGGTATTGTCGGGTCGCGCCGCGCACTTAGAAAAAGTCGACGAGCACCTTGACGGGATCAAGCAGCGCTTTGAACTCGATGCGTATGGTCAGGAAACCGTGAAATTCCTGAGGGCCCAGGCGCAAGCCGAACTGAACTGGATCCAGCACCTACGGAAGATTTCGAAGTAACCAGCTGAAAGGAGAAGTGTATGAACTTAGGAAAGACCATCTGCGTTGTTCAATCGTCGCTGTTGTGCGCATGCTTGAGCGCCCTTGCTCCTGCCCAGCAGCCGATGGAAAATATGCCCGGACATCACATGGAAATGTCCATGGGGCACGAGCACCACGGAACGGGTGTTCCCGTGACCTATGAAGAGTTAACGACGACTGCCGGAATGCTCGAGACCGCGCGGCAAGCTACCGTGAAGTATCAAGATGTGCGCGCGGCCGAAGCCGACGGCTACAAAGCTTATGGCCCGGACGTTCCGGGGATGGGCATCCATTACGTGGGGCCGCACTCGGGCCGGTTCGATGTTGAACGCCCGAATATTCTGTTGTACGAGAAAAATTCGGCGCTGCCTGGTGGCTATGCTTTGGTCGGCGTGAGCTACCTGCTAGCGGCGGAAGAGGGCGCGGATGGTCAGCCGGAGAATCCGCCATTTCCGAAGTCGCTGGCCAGCTGGCACCGTCACGAAAACATTTGCGTACTTCCGGACCGAAGCACTCCAACGGGACTGACGGAAGACCAGTGCAGAGTACAGGGCGGGAAGTTCACGCCGGAAACTCAGTGGATGATCCATGCCTGGATTTGGAAGGGCAGCCCGACAGGAGTTTTCAGTCCGACAAATCCGAGTGTGCAGTAAAGACAACTGCTTTACCAAAACCATGGGCGTTTACGCAGAACACATCCTCCCGCATCTCCTGGATCTTGCGATGCGGAACAAAGAGCAAACTCGCCTGCGCGCGGAATGGATTCCCCAGGCTCGTGGCGAGGTGCTGGAAGTGGGTATCGGTTCTGGGTTGAACCTGCCGTTTTACACACGGGAGGTGCGCCGCATTCACGGTGTGGATCCTTCGCTTGAACTCCAGCGGATGGCGCGCAAGCGGGCGGAGTCCGTGCCTTTTGAAGTCGACTTTTCCGCTCCATCAGCTGAAGGCAAAATTCCACTGGCAGATAGCAGTATTGATACCGCCGTCGTAACCTGGACTCTGTGTTCCGTGCCCAACGCTTCCCAGGCCCTACTGGAAATAAGGAGGGTGCTAAAGCCAGACGGACGTCTGCTTTTTCTCGAACACGGGCGCGCCCCCGATCCTGTAGTCGCAGTATGGCAAGACCGGCTCACCCCAGTCTGGAAGCATATCGCGGGCGGGTGCACTCTGAATCGCAAGATGGACGAGCTCATCGTGACAGCAGGATTTCGCGTCACTGAACTGATCACTGGCTATATGCGTGGGCCGCGCCCGATGACGTTTATGTACAAGGGGTTCGCGCAGCGTGCTTAATCTCGGGTGGACGCGTAGGTTGCAAACTCAGTGCAAAAAACGGCGGTGACACATCGTCCGAGTCTCTAGGTACAATCTGCGGATATGGGGGTCCGCGTGATGCTCGTTCCTTATGACTCCGGTTACTACCGAAAACGCATGGGCCTGGGTCCGGAGCGGGTATTTGCGAACGGCTTGAAAGACCTTTTCAGTTGGCTTGGGCTCCAGGTTGAAGTCGAAGAGGTCACGCTCGATGCGCCGTATCCGGCAGAAATTAGCGCCGCATTCCAGTTGTCGCGAAAATTAGCAGAGCGGGTGCGTGAATGCTGTAACCAGGGGGTTGTTCCGATCGTCCTCTCCGGCAATTGCAATGCTGCGCTCGGAACCGTAAGTGGCTGTGGTGGAAACGAACTTGGCATCGTGTGGTTTGATGCCCACGGAGAGGCCACTACGCCGGAAACCACCGTCTCTGGATTTCTCGACGGAATGCCTATCAGCACTCTGCTCGGTCGTGCATGGCATGCTCTAGCAAAGAGTATTCCGGGGTTCGCGCCGGTCGCCGGCAATCGCATTGTGCTCTTCGGCGCGCGTGATCTGGAACCGGCTGAACGCAGTCTGCTCGAAGCTGCCGGTGTGCAGCAGGCTGACACTATTGGACAACTGCAAAAACAGCTTCCTGTCCTTACAAGAGAGGTCAATCGGATCTACCTGCACGTTGATCTTGATGTTCTAGACCCCAAAGTGGCCACAGCCAATCAGTGGACCCCTCCAAACGGGATCACCCTCGATTGTCTGCTTGACGCGATTGCGGAAATTCGCAAACACACGAAAGTGGTGGCGTTAGGGATTGCCTCTTACGATCCGGAAGTAGATCATGACGGTCGTGCTCTGGCAGCAGCGCTCGCCGTTGCTGAGGCGGTATTTGCCAGAGGATGATCCAGTGACGTAGCAGATTCTGCAAGTCAGTGCTGTGTGCTTGAGGGCTGACGACAAAATAAAACGGCAGGGCCGCCCCCCTGCCGTCTCTTTTCTTGAAAACTGGTCTTACTTGCCGCGATTGACGGCCTTCTTCAGGTCCGCGCCTGCGGTAAACTTTGCCACCCGGCGGGCAGCGATTTTAATGGTCGCCCCGGTTTGCGGATTGCGCCCATTACGGGCTTTCCGCTGTGAAATGGAAAATGTGCCGAATCCAATCAAAGCAACGCGGTCGCCTTTTTTCAAGGCACCGGTGATGCTGTCTACGGTTGTGTCGATGGCGCTGGCCGCCTGCGTCTTGCTGATGCCGCAGCCAGCGGAGATGCGGTCGATAAGATCTGCTTTGTTCATCGTAGCTCCTGGGGGAGGTCCTTCTTGCTCATCGATAGCCAAACCCTACGCGATTCGTTGAGCGGAGACTCACCGGAGCTATTTAGCGCCTGCGTTTCATGAAAGTCAACTGTGAAAATCCGCGCCAGATGGCTAGTTTGGCAACCGTGAGCGACAGAAGGCGCGAAGGCACTGCGAATCGCGTTGGATGTCTTCGGAATTATCAAGTCAAAGGCTTAGAAACTTTAACTGCAAAGTTCGCAAAGGTGGCGCGAAGGACGCAAAGGGCGGAGCATTTTCCTCGATTGTCCACAAACTGTCCGACAACTCCACAGGATGTACACAGAGAGTCTCCTCTCACCCCTTGCGGAGAACCCGTCGCTCGGCGCACATTGGAATGAGAGTCGATGATGAAGGTTGCCGCTGAAGTTTGCTCCGTCTGTGGTGGGACAGGATGGAAGTTTTCAGGTCCGGATCGCCGTGTCGTGCGTTGCGACTGCCGATTGAAGACCCGCGCTGAGGCCCTGCTCGCCGCCGCGCGAATCCCCAAACGTTATGAACACTGCGAGCTTTCAAACTATGAATTCGATGGTCCGCACAGAAATCTCGCATCGGCGCGGATGGCGGCCTGCAAGTTTGTGGAGGAATACCCGCTGGATAATACCGGCTTGCTGCTGATCGGAAGCATCGGTGTCGGCAAGACGCACCTCGCTGTAGGCATTGTTAAAGAGCTGATTGTCAGTAAAGGGATTCCCTGCCTGTTCTATGACTATCGCGAGCTGCTGAAGCAAATCCAAAACTCGTATAACGATTCGGTGAAAGTTACCGAGCTTGACGTCTTGCGTCCTATTTTCGACGCTGAAGTGTTGGTCCTCGACGAACTGGGCGCTGTGAAACCTACGGAATGGGTTTGGGACACCGTTAGCTTGATCCTGAACACACGCTACAACGACAATCGCACGACAATTATTACGACGAACTACCCGGACGATCCTGCGCGCGACGCAAATACCGCTTCCGAGTTCAGTCGCGCTCAACGCGCCGCACGGTCTGAAACTCTCGGTGACCGGATCGGAGAGCGCATGCGCTCCCGTCTGCATGAAATGTGCCGAATCATAAGAATGGAAGGCGCAGATTTCCGGCAGACGTTCCGCAGCGCCAGCTTTCGGTGACGGAAGTCAGCCACGGATTAACCCGGATTTCCACGGATTTAATACGACTTGATGTTGATCCGTTCAAAATCCGAGAGTGCTACGAACGCGATTGGGGCCCAAAGCTCAAGAAGCTGACCTGTGAAATTGGTGCTTAGCTTGCCCCGGCGGCGGCGCTCTTGGCTTCGACCGATCCCGTCATGGTGGCGACAGCAATCCCGCTATAGTCTTGCAGCTTTTTGAGGGAGGTTTGGATTTCTTCCACCTGCTGGCGATGGCCACGCTGCGATGCCAGCGTGCACACGCGCTCGGAGTTCTCTGTAGCTTTAGTTGCGATTTCGAGCAGCGTCACCAGAGAGTCGGCGTGCAGCTTCCATAAAGAAGGAGAGTTGTTTGCGCGCTTGAGTTCTTCGAGCTCGGTGATGAGGCGAGCCGTTACTGCGACCAGGCGTAGCAAAACCCGCGCCACTCCGGCACGCAGACTCTTTTCTTCGAGGTAATCCGCGCAGTAGGCGTCCGCTTCCGCCGGCGTGAGTGTCAAATTGAAGAAGCGCATGGGCACGACCTGGCGAAATCTGGGGTTGGCGACGCGCACAAAAATTCTGACTGATTCTTCAACCTTCAGCAGCTTGGTTTCTTCCGCCGCCACCTGCTGAGGAGTCACTGCCTTGCGCATGGCTTTCAAATTGAACGGCGGCCTGGCCGCAGGGCTGGCAGCCTTTGCTGCCCGTTTGGGAGCGGGAGCGGAACGCGCCTGCTTGGGGTCCCGCTTCACGGGCGGCTTCTGTTCGAGGGTCTGTTTGAGTTTGGAGACGCGGCGGAATTTATCGAGCGCCTGACCGTAATCCAGCTTTAGCAGGCGTTCTTCGTCCATCGCTTTCACGTGGTCAACGGTGACATCCACGCCGTCCACGCTGCCGAGAATGGTGCCACCCTGGTCTTCCAGGTCACCCGCGAATTCTTTGATCTCTTTCGTCGCGGCGCGGAACAGTTCGTCAAATTTTGAGCCGAAGGTCGCGTTATAGGGCGCGATGGTCGCCAGTACCCCGGGGTGATAGAACGAATCTTCGAGCGTTTGTTTGAGCTGGCGCACTGTCTGAATGATCCCGGATTCCAGCAGTGCGTTCAGGTCGCGGATTCGCAAAACCTGTTCTTCAAGCGGATCGAATCGGCGAAGGACCTGAATATGCTCCTCCGGAAGCGGCGGCAAATCAGAGTCGGCGAGGATTTCGATGAGCGCGATTTCAAACGGCGAAAGCGGCAACGAGCCATCAAGGCCGTAGCCGCGCTGCTCCCACTGCCCGGGAACGCGCGGGTGACGATATAGAAAGGTGGACACGATATCCGTCTTGTCGCGGTCAGAATCGGCGTGGTCTTTCTTGCGCACGAAATAGCGCAGCATGGCCTCGGCGATCTCGGGATCAGTTTGTTCGGTGAATGCCCGGCGCAGCATGGCCGGAGAGATGGCCATGTCGAGAAGGCGCAGCCAGCGGCGCATAGCGCCCAGCATTTCCCCAACGTCACTGTCGCCTTGCAGGGAGACAGTTTCAAGACCTGCGGGGACGGGGACCTCGCCGTCCACGGCCTCCTGCAGGAGCTTCTCGTAGAAGCCCTGAACTGTAGCCAGAATGGCAAGCTCCCATTTGGGATCTTCAGCCAATAGTTTCCCCTCAGTGAAACCGGTTCCACAGTAATACTGCCAGAGCGAGGGGATTACGGGGTAGTTACCTTGGTAAGAGCGGATGGGCTCGCAGAAGCCAGTCAAAATCAGCCACGGATTTACACGGATTCGCACGGATAAAGCAATTCAGGATTGAAGATTCTTATGAATTTCGATCCGTGTTAATCCGTGTAGATCCGTGGCCGGTTTTGGGTTTGTCCTACATTAGGAGCCCTATCTACTCGAAAACCACGGTCTTGTTGCCGTATAGCAGAACGCGGTTCTCGATGTGCCAGCGGACGGCGCGCGAGAGCACGACCTTTTCCAGGTCGCGTCCCTTTTGGATGAGGTCGTCCACGGAATCGCGATGCGAGACGCGAACTACGTCCTGCTCGATGATTGGGCCGTCGTCGAGGACTTCAGTGACGTAGTGGCTGGTCGCGCCGATCAACTTGACGCCGCGCGTAAACGCCTGATGGTAAGGTTTCGCGCCGACGAACGCCGGCAGAAAAGAATGGTGAATGTTGATGATCCGGCGCGGGTAGGCCTTCACGAATTCGTCGGAAAGAATCTGCATGTAGCGGGCGAGCACGATGAAGTCGATGCCGTGACGTTCAAGCAGCGCCTGCATTTGCCTTTCAGCTGCTTGTTTCTCTCCCGCCTCAACCGGCACCAGAAAAAAGGGAATGCGGTAGAAATCGGCGATCGGCTGGCTGTCGGCATGATTGGAAACAATGCATGGAATTTCGCAAGCCAGCTCTCCACTTTGATGTCGATAAAGTAAATCAACCAGGCAATGGTCGTATTTGGAAACCAGAATGGCCATGCGCGGACGGACATCCGACGACGCGAGCCGCCACTGCATTTCGAAGTCATTCGCGATCGGCGAAAAGTGCCACACAAAATCGCTTAGCGGGAGATCCAGGTCGGCTGGATCAAATTCCACTCGCATGAGGAAAGTGTTGGAATCGCGGTCTCCGTGCTCATCGGCATGCAGGATGTTGCCGCCGTGCTGATAAATGAATCCGGCAACGCTGGCGACTACGCCTTTCTTGTCAGGACAACTGAGCAACAGAACCGCGGACTTCCTGGTCATCGCCGCGCCTTCAGGTCTTTGAGGATTTCGCGCGCGGCGTTGGCGCCGGAGCCTCCTGTGAGGCCTGTCCCAGGATGAGTTCCCGATCCGCAGAGATAGAGATTCTGAATCGGTGTCCGATAGCGTGCCCAATCCAGCATTGGACGCATGGTAAAGACCTGGTCAAGTGCAGGTTCACCGTGGAAAATGTGTCCGCCAGTGAGTCCATAGGTATCTTCCAGGTCAAGCGGCGTGATGATCTGGTGATGCAAAATTTTGTCCGGGAGATCGGGCGCATACTCCGCAAGGGTCTTAACGACCGTGTCGCCAAGCGCGAACCTCTGACCCTCATCCTGCCAACTATCGTTCTTCAGCTTGTAAGGCGCATATTGCATGTAAATGGACATTACGTGCTTGCCTTCAGGCGCGAGAGTCGGATCGGCCAGGGAAGGAATTGTAACTTCCAGGTACGGTGCGCGTGAAAAATTTCCATACTTTGACTCGTCGAATGCGCGCTCGAGGTAGTCAATCTCAGGCCCGATGTGGATCCGGCCCGTGAGCCCTTCAGGGTTCCCATTCAGGCCTTCGAATTTAGGGAGTCCTGATAGCGCCAGGTTCACCTTGGCGACGGTTCCATTCATCCGATAGTTCTGCAGGCGCTTGGTGAAGGTGGGCGAAAGCAGGGAAGGATCGGTGAGTTTTAAGAAAGTTCGCTTGGGGTCGGCGTTCGAGACTACAGCGCGGGCAAGAATTTCTTCTCCTGTCGACAGCACGACTCCCTGTGCCACGCCGTTCTTAATCCTGATTTCGATCACTTCGGCGCCGGTGCGAATCTCCGCTCCCGCCTGCTGGGCGGCTGCCGCCATCGCCTGAGTAATGGAACCGATGCCGCCGATAGCGAAGGAATTGCTTCCTGCAGGATTGGTATCCGCTGCGGCACGAAGCAGGAGTACGAGGCTTGTTCCCGCGGACCATGGCCCCAGAAAAGTTCCGAAGATTCCGCGCGCGGCAATCGTGGCACGAAGAAGGTCGTTTTCGAAAAACTCGGCAGCGAGATCCGCCACCGCCATCGGCGCCCAGCGCAGTAGGTTGTAGGTGTTGGCCTTCCCAAGTCCGCGTAGTGAGCGGCCGAGTTGAAACAGGCCGAACAGGTCGGACGTTGTCGGGCGCTCGATCTCAGGCGGAGTTTGTGCGAGAGACTTGCCGATGACACGGGAAGCTTTTTCAAGCGCAGGCTGAAATTGGCGATACTTCGCTGCATCGGCTTCTGAAAACTTGGCGATTTCCTGTGCTGCTCTTTCAGTATCCCGATAGAGGACTAAAGCGCGGCCATCTGGCGAGAGCGCGGTGACGCTAACATCCGGCGTGATTAACTTCAGGCCATGCTTCTCAAGCTGCATGTCGCGGATGACTTCTGGCCGCAAGGGACCGGCGGAGTGGGCGAGTACGGATGAACGAAATCCAGGATGAAATTCTTCGGTAATTGCCGCCCCGCCGACTTGGTTGCGACGCTCGAGGACGAGCGGCTTGAATCCGGCCTTGGCGAGATAGAAAGCCGTGACCAGGCCATTGTGGCCGCCCCCAATGATTACGATATCGCGAAGGTTCGGCATTCCTCTGTGTCTTCCTCCGTGCGCCCCTGTGTCCTCTGTGGTGAACCGAACTCATTAACCACAGAGGACACAGAGGTGCACAGAAGCATTCCTATTTCGCATCTTTCAATACCTCCAACGCCGACAGTCGACCGGGGGCTCCCATAATTCCGCCACCGGGGTGAGTCGCCGATCCGCACATGTAGAGGTTCTTGATAGGCGTGCGAAAACGCGCCCATCCAGAAACCGGGCGCAGGAAGAAAAGCTGCTCCAGCGAGAGCTCGCCTTGGAAAATATTGCCCTCGCTAAGTCCGAAGTCTCGTTCAAGGTCCAAAGGCGTGAGCACCTGTTTGTGCAGAATGATGTTCTTCAAATTCGGCGCGTATTCGGAGATCGTGTCTATTACCGTGTTGCCGAAGTCGTCGCGAAGCTGGTCCCAGTTCAGCCCTGGCCGCAGCTTGTATGGCGCGTACTGCACGAAGCAGGACATCACGTGCTTCCCTGGAGGCGCAACGCTTGGATCCGTGAGCGACGGAATCACCATGTCGATGTATGGGCGCCGTGAAAACGTTCCGTACTTCGCGTCGTCGTATGCTTTTTCCATGTAATCAACGGCAGGCGAAATGGAAATCGCGCCGCGCAGATGTGGGCCGACTCCGGGCATGCACTTGAAATCCGGGAGAGCATCTAAAGCTAGATTGACTTTGCCCGACGATCCGCGGAACTTGTAACGCCGCACTTCATCCAAGAACTCGCTCGGCAGATTTCCATTGTCGATGAATTCGATAAACGTATGCCGCGGGTCCACGCTCGACGAAATTACCCGGCCATAAATCTCGTCGCCATTCGCCAGGGCCACGCCCGAAGCCCGGCCATTCTTCACGATAATCTTCGCGACCGCCGCCTCTTTGCGAATTTCAACTCCTGCCTCAATCGCGGCTTCAGCAATGGCGTTCGAGATTCCTCCGGTGCCGCCGCGGGCGAAGCCCCAGGCACGGAATGCGCCGTCGATTTCTCCCATGTAATGGTGCAGCAGAACGTAAGCCGTGCCGGGTGAGCGCACACCGAGGAACGTCCCGATAATTCCCGACGCCGACATGGTGGCCTTGAGCACGTCGGTCTCAAACCACTGGTCGAGAAAATCCGCCGCGCTCATGGTCATGAGCTGCACCAGGTTGTAGCGGTCTTCGCTCGCGAGCTTCTGAAAACGCCGCGCCAGAAACAGCAGCTTCGAAAGATCTTTGGGATTGAATCCAGTTGGGTCCGGCGGGACCATGTTCATGATCGGCTTCACGAAGTGGCACATCGGCTGCATGGCCTTGCCAAACTCGTCGTAAGCCTCGGCGTCGAGGCGCGAGTGGCGGGCGATCTCGCGATGCGTCTTGCCATGATCGTTCACCCGCCACAGGTAATCGCCGCTGGGCATGGGGGTGAACGTGCCATCGAGCGGAAGAATTTCCAGGCCGTGGCGAGGAAGGTCGAGGTCGCGAATGATCTCCGGCCGCAGCAGTGAGACGACGTAGGAGCACACAGAAAATTTAAATCCGGGAAAAATTTCTTCCGTGACCGCCGCTCCGCCCAGCACATGCCTTCGCTCGAGCACGAGCACTTTCTTCCCCGCGCGCGCGAGATATGCTGCGTGGGTGAGGCCGTTGTGCCCTCCGCCGATCACGATTGCGTCGTAAGAATTAGCCATTAGCTCTTAGCCTTTAGCTGTTAACTTTCGGACGAGAATGCTCGTGTGGGTCGGACACTCCTGTCCGACGCCGTTGCTTTTGCTTTTTGACTTTGTTCGTGGACGCCACCCCTGCCCGACCTGCTGATTTCCAACCCACTTGGATGGTTTCGAAGTTGTCGGACAAGAGTGTCCGACCCACACGGCCACAGCAAGGAACTTACAGTGCCTCCGATCACATCGTATTGGTTGGAAACAGCCACTAGCGTTTAGCTCCTAGCTTTTAGCTTTTAGCTCTCAGCAGTCAGCTTTCAGACTTGTACAGAGTTTTGCTACGAAAAGGAATGATACTGCGAACAGTGCTTCGCGCAGCCGCGGATCAGAGTCCGCTAGGGAGGACGCTCCATTGGATGAGGCGGGACATTGGAAAATCAGATGTTAATTGTAGCCGAGAAATCAAAAAATCGTCTCTCCGAAACAAAGAGTCGGGCAAGAGGGTCCGACCACGCAGGGTGCCTTTGCTGGCTAAAGCGACGCCGCACTCGCCATCCGGCCGTAAATGCCGTGGGGGGGCAACTTCCACCGCCTGACGAAAATGGCCCTGCGCCTTCTCAGGGATTTTGAGTGCTTCGTAGGCCCTTCCGGCGTGATAGTGAATTTGGGCCAAAATTGGCCTGGTTCTTGTGCCACAGAGAGGAAACGCTTCAGTCAAGAGGGATTCGACTTCGCGAACATCGCCTGAGTTCGCCGCGACCCCCAGGCCAAAACCGCCAGATCCTCGCCTAACCTGGTATCGAGCGCCTCTTTTTTCATGCCCGTCGCGCGACGATCGATCTCCACCGCCTGGCGCGCGTGGTCCAGCGCCTCCGAAAGCTCACGTCCTTGACGTAGCCAGGCCTCAGCGATTCCGCTCTGGTTGGATCCGCGGTCCGGCCAAACCCGGCCAGCATTCTCATAGAATGCGATTGCTTCGGCGAATCGTTCTTGATCCATCAATATTGAAGCCAGGGTGTTATACCTGAGCGCCCGCCGGCGGCTGTCTGTTTCGAGAGGCAATCCTTCTCGCAGGCTGGCTTCCGCCTCGCTGAGTCGTCCCAGATGATGCAGCATCCCGCCTCGAAAGAAGCAGTACTCAGCCGTGTTTGACGAGCCATCCTTCAGGCGTTCGGCTTCCTTCAGCGCCAAGGCGTACTTCCCCGCGCGATACGCGGCCATGACGGCTTTCATAGCGTCCATCGTTCGAAAGGCCCGCGCAATTTCTCCGTTTCCCGTTCGGCCCCAAATCAAGTAGAGGACTAGAATTGCGACCGCTATCCAGATAATTAGGTTTGTGTGCATTTTGTGTTACCGTTTCCGGGTACAGCATTGTATCGCTGTCACCCAATTTATCGTTATTAGGGAACCCCCCTTGCCAATTGGAACCGCTTTTCACGAACGAACCTTCCCGCTCTGCCAGAGCCTGAACTACCGCGAGTGGTCTGGATACTACACGGTCAGCGTGTATGAGGTGCACCATGAGCACGAGTACAACGCTATCCGCAATGCGGCGGCGCTGATTGACATTACGCCGCTGTACAAGTACCTGATCACCGGACGCGATGCCACCAAGCTGGTGAACCGTATCATTACGCGCGACATCAACAAAGTGGCCAAGGGGCAGGTGATTTATTGCTGCTGGTGCGACGAGCAGGGCAAAGTGGTGGATGATGGCACCATCACGCGGGTGGACGAAAACCGCTATCGCTGGACCGCCGCCGAGCCCAACCTGCGCTGGTTTCATCAGAACGGGCTGAACATGGATGTGCAAATCGAGGACATCTCCGAGCGCACCGCGGCGCTGGCGCTGCAAGGGCCGACTTCGGCCCGGCTGCTGAAGACGGTGGCGGAAGCGGAGATTTCCAACCTGAAATATTTCCGCATGACCAGCGGCAAAATCGCCGGCGTCCCGGTGGACATCTCGCGCACTGGCTACACCGGAGACCTGGGCTACGAGATTTGGGTGGACTGGAAAGATGCGGTGAAAGTTTGGGATGCGATTAGCGCTGCTGGGCGCCAGTTTGATCTGCATCCGACGGGAATGCTGGCACTCGATGTCGCTCGCGTTGAGGCGGGATTGCTGCTGCTCGATGTGGACTACACCAGTTCGCGCAAAGCGCTAATCGCGGCGCAGAAGTATTCTCCGTACGAGCTGGGCTTTGGGAAGATGGTGCATCTGCAGAAAGAAAATTTTATTGGGCGCTCGGCGCTTGTGAAAGATGAGAAGCACGGAGTGGAACGGCAGCTGGTTGGCCTGGAACTCGATTGGCTGGAGATCGAAGCGTTGTACGAAAAACTGGGACTGACTCCAGCTGCGCCGAGTCAGGCCTCGCGCGTGCACGTGCCGGTCTATTCCGGCAATCGGCAGGTTGGAAAGGCGACTTCGACCACGTGGTCTCCGGTCCTGAAGAAGATGATTGCGCTGGCTAGCGTCGAGACTGCTCACTCGCAGCCGGGGACGAAGGTGCAGATGGAAGTTACGATTGAAGCAGTGCGGCAGAGGGCCTTGGCGACCGTGGCGAAGTTGCCGTTTTTCAATCCTACGAGGAAGACAGCGGTGCCCGTATAAGTGTGATGTCATCCCGAACTCGTCCGCTGAAAGCGGGCGGGAGTGGGGCCTCACAAGCGCATGTGGTGCTACCGGCGTGATCGAATCAAAACCGTGCCCCCTCCGTCAGGATTCGGCGTTGCAACACTGCATCGGTAAAACGAGCCGATGTTAGGTCGCCTGCTTTCAGCAGGCGCGTTCGGGATGACAGCGGTGGTTACGTGATATCTGGGTAGGGAGACGCAAAAAAATCCCCAGCTATGAACCTCTGGTGGCAGTCCGTGCACACCCAGTCTCTACCATTACTGAAAGCCGTGCCGTGACTCGTGTCCTCTGTTTCGAATAATTCCCAATGACAAATCGCACAATGATCTTTCTTCCAGCCGCCCGGCACCAGCACGAACTCTGATGAGTTTTCCGCCAGATTCAGGTCGCACGAAATCCCTTGCCATCCTTCTTCATGACGATATCGCGCGCTTTCCACGGTTTCTCTTCCCAATGCCACGCGTATTCCTTGCAGCGGCTCACGAAAATGCGAATGTGCTCGAGATTTCGTTTCACGCCATGAACCTCAACTGTGCTCGACGGCGCCGGAGGGCGAAGCACGGGAACGTTGCGTTCTCGCAGTGATGCCAGATCCCCGAGCGCTTCCACTTTCTTTCGCAGCGAGTCTAGGCTGGCGCCAAAGCGCGAGAGAAACTCGGCCGAGGCAAACTCTTTGTCGCGCACAAGTCCCAGCAACAGATGTTCGGTGCCAATATGCCGATGTTTCAGCCGGTCCGCTTCCTCTGCGGCATAGATAAGCACGCGCTTTGCCTGGTCGCTCAGAGGCAAATCAATACTCGTCGACGTTCGTTTTCCGGTCTTTATTCGCGAGGTAATATCCTCGCGCGGTTTCGAAATCCAGTTCGGCAAAACGTGGCACATGAGTTCCTTATTTTCACGAAGCAGTCCCAGGAGCAGGTGCTCGGTCTCGATCAAAGGCGAGCCGAACTGGCTGGCTTCGTAGCGGGCGAAGAAGATTACCCGACGCGCCTTTTCTGTATACCGCTCAAACATAAATCGATTCCGGGCGTGGACGAATTATCCCATGCCCAGTTCGTTTGCGGCTTCGAGCGGCGTTCCGCATTTACGACAAATGACCGCGCCGCAATCACCGCAGGTTAGCGGATCGCCGACTTCAGCCGCGCACTTCGGACAGTAGAGAGGCTCGGGTTTTGAGGGAGGTTCAGTGGACATCCGCACGGAACTGTAACACAGGAGAAAGCCCACGACTCCAACTTTTGGAATCTGCTTCCGGGGTGTAGGGACGGGCGTCTATGCCCGTCCTCAGGCCGCAGGGCTGAATTCTTTGAACCTCCGATTGCTGCTGTCAGCAGCCGACGGTCCGAACTGCGCTCGACTTGGACGGGCGTGGATGCCCGTCCCTACTATATTTCAACCAAAATGAAAAGGAAGCCCGACGCCAAGGGTGCGCGACTTGAAATTAGAGAAGTGAGAGGGCTTCTTTTTTGTGCCCTATTACCTAGCGTATATAGTACGCTAGGCAGGGAGGAGCCCATTATGCCAGAATCGTTGCCTGACCTCGAGAATCGGAAGGCTACCTT
>WNGK01004512.1_pt1 | contig 14858 bp, 15 predicted proteins | sample 5400601 | NCBI WGS metagenome assembly WNGK01 (sample SAMN13153376, study PRJNA577476) | soil metagenome | isolation source: 60 cm soil or saprolite under Garry oak tree replicate 1 | place: USA:California | collected 2016-06-15 | reverse complement strand
AGCACATCTGGCGGCGGCATCACTTCGGCTTCCGATCTGGTTCTTGACGTGGATTCTGTGACCGTGTCGGGAACCAGGTACCTGATTAGCACCGGCGATCTGGAACGGCAAGGTGGGCAGGGAGTGGGTGCGAACAAAAAGACGGCAATCATGGTGGGTGGTGGTGCCGCGCTGGGAACACTGATCGGCGCGATCGTGGGAGGCGGTAAGGGGGCAGCGATTGGCGCAGCTATTGGCGCCGCCGGAGGCGCTGGCACTCAGGTGCTGACCAAAGGTAAACAGGTACAAGTTCCAGCCGAGACCCTGCTGAGCTTCAAACTGGATCAAGATCTGCGTTTGCAGGCAGTGCCTTATTGACCAGCGCCGGCTCTGGGAGAATTACCGAGGATTCGAGGAGGGCTCACTCGTCCCCAAGCAATTCATGCGAATCGGTCTTTTCCCCCAGGTCCGTAGCATCGAGTTCTGCCGCGAGTTGAGACTTGAATCCGCGGCTTGCCTGTTCGAACTGAGCCTTCGCCCGGGCCACATGTCCCAACAAGGTGTGCAGCTGCTTTGGACCCAATAGCAACAATCCCAGCATAAGTACGAACAGGATGCCAAAACCCACGATTCACCCCTTAGTTAAACCGTGGTCATCAGTGACTACGGTTGTGATGCTGACCTGTTTCTCTTCTTCAGCTTTGATCGCGGACTTGAAGCCGCGGATGCCCTCTCCGATTCCTTTGCCTAGCTCGGGAAGTTTTTTAGGTCCGAACACAAGCAAGGCAATTCCGAAAATAACCAGCAGATGCATCGGTTGAAACAGTCCTTCAAACATGAGTGCTCCTTCAGATCGAGTGTGAACATCTCAAAAAGTGTTAATAAAAATGCAGGCGCTGCAACCGGTAATCTGGTACAGCGCCCGCCCAGACAGCAGGGGAGAGCTTGTAAACAAATCAAAAGCCGCGCCGTACCGAATCAGCTTCGATCGCCAGCCGGTTAACCAGGGTAAAGAACGCCTTCGATTGACCAAGGAACAAGAGGTCATCCGTGAAAGCCTTGATGGTAGCGACGGCTCCGCCGTTCTGGGTCAAGGTTGGCCGAATCACAGAGCAGGGAGGCAGACTCTTGCTGATAAATTCGCAGGGCTCAGGCAGGATCAGGTTGGTCTGGTCGAGTTCTGAGTTGGGGGCATTGAGATCCGGGAAGGTCACACCAGTTTCCGGATCAGTGACACCGGCCAAAGGCTGAGCTACTGCATTGCCTGCCTTGTCATGCCAGAGTCCGAAGTGATCGATCTCGAGTCCGCCAATGCTGATCAGGATTCGCAGGACCTCGGGGTCGGTCGCTTTGAAGGCTAGTGTCGGATACAGGCTCGCGCCACCCTGCTCGATGAAGGCAAAGTGAAATCCCGCGGTGTTCGCAATGGCTTGCATGCGAGCTTCTTGCTTGGTCGCAGGAGGGACCGGTTGCGTCTGATCGGGAGGTGTGTCGTTGTCGTTTAATGGTATGGCAGGCTGGTTCTCAATGGTGAACGGTCCTTTGAACTTCACCCCGAAGTCAGGGTTCTGCGTGCTGCGGTAGCGTGTATACCAGCTCAGGTCAACGTTGAGCTTAAGCAGGTTTGTCAGCCTTTTTACATCCTTGGCGCCAGTCGCTTTACTGCTGGGCAAGTTTCGGAACGGAAGCAGATCGACCGGCTCTTCTCCCTTGGAAATCAAGTAGGCGTTCAGAAAGGCCGCGTGACTCAATTCATCGTCGGTGTTATCAGAGATGTATTGCGGCATATCGCCATCCAGGTTGCTGAGGGCGGCGATGTAGGCCGGATTGCCTCCTTGGACGCCTCCCAGTTCGTTATATTGCTGCCACAGATCAGCCTCTATGATTTCGGCTGCCGCCGCGAACCGCAGGAGGGCGGCATCGCCTTGGGATAGCTTGCTTGCGCTCCGCGTGGTCTGCGCGTTGCCCTCAGTCCCCACTAAGGCGCCGGCTGACAGCGTTGCACCAGCAATTCCCAGGCCCTTGAGGAACGAACGTCTCTTGACCACACCCTGCCAGTGACGTTGAACAGCTTCTTCCGTCGAAGACTGACTTGTTGTTGAGTTTGTTTCGGAGACCACCGCAGATGAAGAATTCTTTTCTTTCATGGTTTGCGTTCCACTTCCCTTATCTATGATTTTGTTGCAACGTTACTGTGTCTTAGACACAACGAACAGACGACGAGATGCGGACAGGATGTCATTTGATTGTCAACTCTTTGCAACCTCGCGCTGACAACATCTGCGAGGTTTGGATTAGGGTGAGTCGATAACTCGCACGAAACACTCTTGCAATTCCTTTTGCTTAGGATTTTGTTCCAGCAATCTGTGAAACTCCGCTAGTCCACCGTTTATTCCCGACCTCCGAGAAATATTTCTCCCGACGAAGCGGTCTCTAAACGCCTTTCCTGCTGATCGGTTGGACGGTGGGAGCTGGACTGGACTGGGGGAGGAGCTTTACAGCGGAAAAGTGCAGCGCAGGAGCACTAGCGGAATGGCGCGACATACCAGGCGCAGTACGTTCCTACACCACTGAGCAGGACAATCGTCCACAGCACGAGCTCGGTGCGCATCCACCACTTCCAATGCTTGAACCGCAGCCACTGTGGAAGGAGGTTCGTGCCGGCCACGATGACGATATAAAGCCCCAGAAGCTCAGCCGCTATCCCCAATGCGGCGTGAATTGCCGCCGCCTCGTAATACCATTTATGAAAAACCTTAGACAGCGCCGGCTTCACTTGTTGCTGGAACGACGGCCACATCACAAGTCCGATCATCAGCAAATTCAAGAGAAGCACGGTGGTTTGGCAAATTCCGTGAGCTTTGTAGCGTTTTTGTTTTGCGAGATGAGCCCCCGCAAGCAGGGCTGTTCCCATGATGAGTTGCACGACGAGGTTGAAATCCGCCCCGAAGGTTGCGCCAGTGCCGAGAAAGCCCTTCATTGAAACAACACACCGCTAACCATCCGCTCTATCTACAGATTCCCGATTCTTAATAGCCTGCAAACTCTTCCGTCCGAATATCGTCTTCATCTACACCTACCTCACTGAGGGTTCGGCGCGTCGCCGCGACCATCGTTGGCGGCCCAGCGATGTAATAAATCGGGCCTCGCAAGGTTCCTATTTGTGTGGAAAGCATTTCCGAACTGATGTATCCGGTCTTCCCCTTCCAACCTCCGTTATTGTTGGCTGTGCGCGTGAGGGTCGGAACAAAGCGGAACCTTGGATTTGCACGCTCTAACTTCCAGAGCGCATCGATGAACGCGGCGTCTTCCAGGTAGCGGTTCGCGTAGAACAGAACAATAGGATGACGAAGCTTCTCCGCTGTTGCGTGAGAGACCATGCTGAGGAATGGCGTGATCCCGATTCCGCCGGCGAGGAAGACGGCTGGCCTGGCCGTATTGTTATGGAGACTAAAAGAGCCCATTGGACCCTCGATCCTCGCTCCGCTACCGATTGGGAGGGTGGATAAAGCCTGCTTGAAAAGTGTATTTCGCATGCGGGTCGTGACCAGGATCTCTTCGTCGGACGGACAACTTGCGATAGAGAAGGTATGAGTCATTCCGGTTGAAGACCCCGGCTGAGAATCTAATAGAGTCAAGTCTATGTACTGCCCGGCCTTGAATACAAAACCCTTTGGCTTTTCAAACTGAAATGCCATTGTGCCTTCGGCAACTTCTGTCCGACCTAATAACGTGCTCTGGTAGCCAATCATCGCGATCATCCTTTTGTTTGTCGAACTAGTCCCGAAGAGAGTCCATATCTTGATCCCGGGCGGCAGCAGTGTGTCTTTCTGCGAGTAACTCTGCTCGCGCAAAATCCGTCTGCTTGCTGAAGTACTTGTTCAGGAGTTCGCGAAGCTGCAACCGAACCCGCCATAGCCGCGCCTTCACCGCAGCACGACTAAGGTTCAGCACTTCTGCCGTCTGACGTATTGAGAGCCCCTCAATGTCCCGTAGTACAAAGACTGTCTGCAAGATCGGACTCACCTGTTCTAAGGTCTTGATTAGGATGTTTCGTAACTCAGTCGCCCGGTAGAGCTGTTCAGGGTTGGGAGCCCAATCAGTGACCGCCCTGGGAAGGATGTCTCCATCTGCGTGAAAATCCTCATCCAGGGACATCTCTCTTGCGCCGCGTTGCTTTCGCAGCTTCATCAGCGACTGGTTCAGAGTGATGCGAATCAGCCAAGTCGAGAATTGGGAATCCTCTCGGAATTCCGCCAATTTTTGGTAGGCCTTGAAGAAGGCCTCCTGAACCGCGTCTTGCGAATCTTCTCTGTTATGCGTGACGCTTTGAGCGATTCGGAGAAGTTGGCGATCGTATTTCTTTACGAGTTGCTCGAAAGCGGCAACATCGCCGTTCTTGCTAGCGTGGACAAGATCCAGGTCATCGCCAGCCACTGCCCTGACTTCGAATTGGGTTGAGTGCGCCATTTTGGTTATGTCGCTTTGGGCAACAACCGCCCTGTGAAAGCACTGCCGCGGCCACGAATGGAAAGCCGTATCCGTTGCAGTGCAAGCCACAACTCTGAGTCTTACTTCACCATGACCTGACCAGTCATCTTCGGATGAATCGAGCAGAAGTAGGGGTACGTTCCCGCCTTGGTAAACGTGTAGGAGAACGTTTCGTCCGTATCCCGCACCTTGGACTTGAACACACCGTCTGTGCTCACCACCGTGTGAGGAATATCATCACGGTTTGTCCAGGTAACTGTCGCTCCTACGGGTACCGTGAGCGTCTGTGGCCCAAAACTAAAATTGTCGATTTTCACCTCAGCGTTTGGCGCTGATGGCTGATCATTTGCTTTGACGCTCGGTGATCCCGCTGACAGCAGGACAATGGCAATCAGCAGCACCGCAGCGAAACTTGCAACCCACACGCTTTTACCCGTCATTGTTCTGTTCCTTTCTAATTTCGATCTTCGGGCGACGAGACCCTAGGCCCCTAGTGGCGAATCGACGATTGCCAGGCTGCGACCGCTGACCACATAGTTCACATCGGTAATACCCAACACCTGCTGCAACTGGTCGGCTGGCACCTTCATGGGTCCTGCAGAGGGAGCTGTTCCGGGCGCAGGTTGAGGGAACGCAGTCGACATCGCGGTGTGGAAGGAAACCTTGCCTTCGATCTTTTGCATGATCTGGTGAATATGTCCGTTCAACACCGTCACGGAACCGAAGCGCTTGACGTAGGACAAGGCTTGTTCGCTGTCGTCAGTGCCCCAGCCCCATTCGGGATAGATGGTCCACAGTGGAATATGTGCAAAGAGCACGATCGGAGTGCTGGCAGAGCGGCCTTTGAGGTCGTCCTCAAGCCACTCCAGTTGTTCATGACCGAGCGATCCCATGCCTCCAGCTTTCAAATTGGCGACATTCACCAGGCCGACGAAATGGACACCCTTTTGATCGAAGCTGTACCACCCAGTGCCCTTGGTACCTTTCCCATAGCGCTGGAGATATTGCTCGCCGTTGTCGTTCAACATGTCGTGCTCACCCGGCACAAAGTAGATCTGTTTCGCGGACGCTCCTTTTAATGCCTGGTCCAGCGTGTCGAACTCACTTGGCTTCGAGAGCTGACTCAGATCACCGGTGTGAATGATGAAATCCGGCTTGTGGGACATCGCGTTGATTTTGTTAATAGCCGTCTGCAGCGTAGCGGTAACGTCCGGATTGGCCGGCTTGTTAAAGCCGATGTGGCTGTCGCTGATCTGTACAAAGCTGAAGTCCCCGCCTTTGCCGGCGCTTTGATCAGCAGTTTTGGCGAATGCCCGAGACATTGGAATGCCACCGCTCATGGTCCAGACCAAGCCAGTACCCGCCCATGCCATGCACTTCAGGAATCCGCGGCGGTCGACGCCGTCGTTGTTGAGATTTTGCAACGTCTGATCGATAAGATCTTGCTTTTTGTCTGGCATCTGTCCTCCGTGCTTTGTGACGTTCTGGGTTGATAACTTGCACTAGTGGTTTTTATTCCAGCGTTTATTTCTACCAGCTAAACTTTTCGGACATCCGGATAGGAGCGTCTCTGGCGAGAACAAGAGCGGGTCAGCACTTTTTACGTAATTGACATCGCAGGAGCAACCGGCAAGATCCAACATTGAATGAGGCTTCGCAGGAAGACATGGTTTGGAGACTTCAGCGATTCGCGCTGAGTTCTAGCCAGGAGTGTTTACGCCGCTTAGAAAGCCGCCCAGGTATCCCGTCAAGGCGACGAGACCGACGCCCAGAAATTCAACCGCCAGGCGGTAGCTGGGCAAGACTTCTGCCTGCCGCCGCGCGTGGAAATGCACCCACCAGACCAAGCCAATCATCACGCTTGAGACACACGCAAGCACGAGGTGCAACAATAGGACGCCCTTCAATTTCTGACCATCGAGTTGGAACTGCCAGGCGAGAATACCCGTCGCGAGGACGGGGAATGTTGAGATCGCTGCCGCTAGCAGGTTGTAATAGGCGGTATCCGCCAAGCCGCCTCGCTTCGTCCATTGTGCGATAACGTCGAACGCCACTCCGGTGATGAACAGTGCGATCGGAAAGTGAATCAGTACAACGTGTTGTGCGTGCTTCGCTAAGAGTGCGGTCTTAAGATCGAAAGGATTTACCATCGCCTTGCCCCTTCTGAGATTGCGCGGGGATTGCTAGGGGGACCATGCTGCCTCTGCCGCCGATTAATTAGTCTTGCTCCCCGTGAGGCTCACCGCAGATAACGAACTTTCTGGCCTTTTATTCCGGTTCGATCAGGTAAATCGTGGTGTGGCACCAGAAATTGATTCCGCTTCCATGGAATATTGACTAGAGAAGCTGGTTGTCAATGTAGTTCGTATTGGGCGTGCTCTTATGGGATTCATGAGAAGCGGTTGTCATGCGACCCGCTCAGACTGCACTTCAGTTCCTGAAAATAATTGCTCTCCTGAAGGGAATAAATTCACCCTCCGGATGTTTTACCATGTGGGTGTGTCAGGAGTGGATCTTCAACCCGCCTCGTTCGAAGAACTGGCCATACCGCTCTTCGATCAGTTGTACAACTTCGCTCACTGGCTCACACAGAATCGCGAAGAAGCCGAAGACCTGGTTCAGGAAACCTACGCCAAGGCTTTGAAAGGGTTCTCGTCTTTCCAGTTAGGGACTAATTTCCGGGCGTGGATGTATCGCATCTTGCGCAACACCTTCTTGACCTCGCGCACGGGGTTGAAGGCGACAATGACCGTACCTCTCGATCCCGAGGAGGACGGACCTGAACTGGCAGTTGAGCACGAGACACCAGAAACGCTGCTGTTTGAACGCTCGAACCGCGAGCTTCTGCAGAGCGCGATCGATGAGCTCCCGGTGCATTTCAGGGAGATTCTCCTGCTTTGTGAGGTGGAGGAGATGTCATATCAGGAGATTTCCGAAACGCTTTCCGTTCCTATCGGCACTGTGATGTCGCGTTTATCACGTGCGAGAAAAACGCTACGCGATCGCCTGCGGCGACCACAGCCACGAGTAGGAGCAGCAACGGCGGCGATCACAAAGGGGACGAAACATGGTTTGTGAGTCTTGGAAGGCGAAACTCGACACCTACGTGGACGGCGAGCTTCCGGAGCAGGAGATGCGCGCCTTTGACGCTCATGTGCGCAGCTGCCCCGCTTGCTCGGCGGACGCTCTAGCGCGCGTACAGATGAAGCGCGCGATTCAAGTCGCTGGAAAACGCTTTACTCCCAGTGCTGAGTTTCGGAATCGGATACAGAAGAGCATTGCATCCAAACCGCAGCGCAGGTTCCGCCTGGGGTGGATGTTAGCTGCGTTGGCAGCCGTCATTCTTGTGGTTGGGACGTTGACCTCAGCCTATCTTGGAAGCCGGTCCGGCAGAGACCAGGTTTTCAGTGAGATTGCAGACTTGCACGTGGCGGCGCTGGCAAGCCCATCGCCGGTGGATGTGATCTCCACTGACCGGCACACGGTGAAGCCCTGGTTCCAGGGAAAAATTCCTTTCGCGTTCAATTTGCCGGAACTTCAGAACTCCGACTTTTCTCTGATTGGCGGCCGGATGGTCTATCTTGAGCAAGCGCCCGGTGCGCATCTCATTTACGATGTGCGGAAACACCACATTTCTGTGTTGGTATTCCAGGAACGGTCATTGCCAGCCAGTTTGGACAGGAGCCCCAAGAAGCTGCCATTCAACATGGAAACATGGAGTCAAGGCGGGCTTCGCTATTTTGTGATCAGCGACGCGAGTGCTGCGGACATCGATAGACTCGCAAAATTATTTAAAGCCGCGTCATAGACTTGGACGCCGGTAATTCCGATCGTACATCCGAGACAGGATCGAAGCGGCACTATTGCCACGCCGATGACCTCAAACGAATGGAGCTGACGCTCCTACCAAGGATTCCCATCGCCGGCGCCTGAAACAACGCCAGCCCTCCGTGGTGCTCTTCTCGAGTTGCAACACAGAACAAATGTCGCAACTCGCCCCGGACTCGCATGCCTCAGCAGTTATAAGCCTAGATTGGCGGGCAATTCGCGCAATGAAAAAGGGCGGCCCTAGAGGAAGGGCCGCCCCAGTTTCAGCTCGGATTGCGACCCTAGAACGTGATGCTCGCGTGCAACTGAATGGTCGCGGCGAAGCGTCCGCCCCCAGGAAAGAGGAACTTAAGGCTGGCGACTACGTCGTTGCGTCGTTGCTCGCAGACAACACGCTGCAACTCCGCGGTGAGGATGGGAGCGTTCAACGTCACGCAGAGGAAGATCGAAGATGCGAGGTAGCGATTTGGGAGGTTAATTTTTAGGGAGGCGGACAGGTCGTCAACTCGGTTCGATTCCATTCGAGAATCGTTGTCCTTGATGACGCCCTGTCCGAAGGGGAGGGGTGACCCGGAGCATATCCGAATGACACGAAACGCAGACTCGACAATTATGCCAAGGCGGGAGGCGCAGAGTTAAGAAGGTTGATTGACCAAGCGTGATGCACTTCACTGTTTACGACTACGGAGTTTGCGTTCAATGGTTCTCACCAAGGAATCAAGGTCGGCAGGCTTCACGAAATAATCGTCCACCTCATCGTGTAAGGCTTGCAACGCGCTCTCGAAGCCGGGATACCCTGTCAGTAGAATATTAATGCAGTGGGGATGAGAACTTCGCATCGCCTGCACCACAGTAAATCCATCGTCGTCTTTACCAATATTTAGGTCGGACAGCAGGACGTCGAAATTGTGAGTTCTCATCTCCAAGAGCGCTTCAGCTACGTTGGCGGCAACTCGTACATCAAAGCCGCGTGCGCGCAAGAGGAGAGGAAGCGTGGCCCGAATACCTTCCTCGTCATCCACGAACAGGAGTCTTTTGCTGAGGGGTTCCTGTGAGGACTTGCGGTCAGGCTTTACAGTCTGCTCGTCTAACGCTTCGGTGAGTTCTCGAATAAGGGCACGAAGTTTATCAGGGTCACGTTCATGTGCGGCTAGCTCCGCGAGTTTCTGCCACGTCTTTCGTGTCTCCCTCATGCTACAAAGTAGAGTACCTCATGCGGCAGGCGAGATTCCCTAAGCTTCGTCACAGCTAAGCAGATTTCTTGTGGAAATCCCATTGTTTTTCATGATAATTGCTGAAGTAATTCCTTGGCTTCTTTTGCGTCGAGCGTATCAAATCCTTCGCTGAACCAGCTGCAAACCTCGCCTAGGAGACATCGAGCTTCTTCCTTTGTTCCCCGTTTAACATGCAGCCGCCCGAGACCCACAAGAGCCCTCAGCTCCCACGATTTCGCACCCTGACTGCGAGCGGTCTGAACGGCTTGGCGAAATGATTCTTCTGCCTGTGATGGGTCGGTGCTTTGCGACGCTGAGATGTCGATCGGGTCAGTCAACATGAGCAGTAATTCGCCTTGCAGCCGATAGAGTTCCGCTTCGTAATAGCGCTCTCTTGTGCTGTGGCTATCCACCAAGGCCTGGGCCAGCGTATCCAACCCTTCTTGTACTTGGCCTTTTTTAGCAAGCGTCTCAGCGAGCAGAGCAAGATAGTGTGGTCGCGACATCTTGGAGCCGATGGATTGGTGAGCCGCCAAGCCTTCCCGTATATCAGAAAGCCCTTCGTCCACGCGTCCGAGCTGACCCAGTGCCCACCCACGAAAGGGGAGTGCCCACGCCCAGACTTGCGGAAGCCCGTGTTCTTGGGCGAGCGCGATAGCCGCCTCAGCCCCCTCCAGGGCTTTTTCTGCCTCACGGCGGAACTGATGGTGAATTGCAGCAAACACCAGCGCATGACCCAGACTTGGAGGATGTGACAATTTCCGGGCCGCGGCAATGGCGTTCTGACCGCGAGCGAGGGCCTGATCCGGAAAACCAAGCATCCACAGACTGCGAACAAACTCGCAAAGCATGAATACACCGGGGTCAATTCCAACCGCGTAAAGCAACTGATGACTGCGGTGCTTGTGAAGTTCATATAACGCGGATGCCTTCTCCAACTCTGGAAGTGCCGACCGAAATTCACCGAGATTGAAGAGTGTTGTTCCCAGGCGGCCGTAGGATTCGATGAGCAGCGCGGGGTCCTGCAGCGTCTGAGCCACTGTGAGGAACTGCTCGGCAAGATCCCGGCTGGCATCAACGTTCGCTCGAATTGTGTAACACGCCCACAGCCCAGCAATAATCGAAAGCCGTTGCGGAACGCCACCCCGCCAAAGCGACTGCGCCCGCAAAAGTGTTTCTTCCACTTCGGAGTGCGCATAGCCTTTGACTACGGCAAGCGGCGACGCCAGCGTAAGCAGCAACGCGAGTTCTTGTTCATCACGATCCGAGCTCTCCGGGAGCGTCCGCAAAGCATCCAGGCCCCGGCGTGCAAGGACAATCGCCTCGCGATTTGCAAACACGCGCGCTGCATTTTGAGCCGCGATAAGGAAATGATGGGACGCGCGCGGAAAATCTCGCGCCGCCTCAAAAAGAAAGCCAAGCTCGGAAGCGGACTCAGAGCTCCGCTCCCCCTGGTAAGCCAGAAGAGCATTAGCGACCGCCATACTCAAAATGGCCTTCCGCGTAGGCGCCAGTGAATCATAAAGAGCATTCTGGTAAAGGGCGTGGACGAAACGGTAACGTACCGTCAGCGTCTTATTTGGAAACTCTGTTTCTTCAATCCGCCGCACGAAAAAATGAATGCGGTCCAGAACTTCCAGCCGGTCTTCCACGTCAGCGGCATCCATGGCCAATGCTTGGCTAACAATTGCGGAATCGAACTCGTAGCCTTGAACGCTGCCAGCGACCAATAAACGCCGATCTTCGTCGCTCAGCTGATCAATTTTTTTCTGGATCATGCCGCGTATCGATTCCGGCAGTGCTTGCCGCACGTCTGGAAGGGTGCGCGCCAGTGCCCAGCGGCCTTGCTCCTCTGCAATGACTCCGCTATCTCGCAGGTAACGCAGCAGGTGCACCATGAACAGCGGGTTGCCTTCCGTCTTGCTCTGGAGGAGTGCCAAGAAATCCTGTGGGAAGCGGTGCCGCGGAAATTCCAGGGCGAGATACTTCTTAATATCGCCGCCGCGCAGAAACTCCAGGGATATCTCACGGCACACACCGCGCGCCTGTAAGTCGGGTTTGATTCGCAAAAACGGGTGTTTCGCAAGCAACATTTCAGAGGAGCGGAAAGTGACCATGACCAGCAAGCGCATCGATCCCAATTTAGCTGCGATATAGGCCAACAGATCGATGGTCGAGACATCTGCCCAATGCAAGTCGTCAAAGAATAAAACCAATGGCCGGATGCGACACACTTCCTGAAGCAATGCGCTGAGCTCTCGCTTCATCCTCTCTTGTGACGTGCCTTTCCAATCCGCGAATTCTGAGATCGAAGGATCGCCACTGAGCGCAGAGGAAAGCTGCATATACCAGCTCGGCGCCATTAATTTCACCAAACGGGCAAATTCGCCACGGAGCAGACTTTCAAGTGCTTCCAATATCGGCAAATAAGCTTCGGTGCCGGCCAATCGCTCAGAACAACTCCCACGGGCGATCGTGCAGGAGTGATCCCGGGAACTGAGCTCGCCGAGGAAATCTTCGACGATAGTAGTTTTACCCATCCCCGCTTCGCCCGCTACGCAGAGGAGCAGACCACGACCGCTTTCCGCTGATTCGAAAGCAGCTGAAAGCTGTGCCCGCTCCTTCTCCCGACCCACGATTAAGCCCTGAGCCTCAAGTCTCACCTGGACCGGACGGACTCCGACGCCAAGACTGTTGCTTTCAAGTGCAGCCAGCTTAGCCTCAACCTCGGCAGCGGTGGGACGAAGGCGAAAGTCTTTTTCGAGCATTTGAGTGATAAGACTCTCGAGAGCCGCTGGTATTTCCGGGTTCAGGCGCGAGGGACGCAGCAGCGGCTCTGACAAGATTGCATGCAGTACCCCGATTCCCGTGTCAGCTACAAAAGGATGCCTGCCGGTCGCCAACTCATATAAGACAAGCCCCAGCGAAAACACGTCACTAGCACAGCCAACTGTTTCTCCACGCATTTGTTCGGGAGACATGTAGCGTGCAGTGCCGATCAGCGCTCCGGAAACACTTATGGTGTCGGCGGCCAACTGTGTGCTCTTGATTGGAATAAGGCGAGCCAGGCCGAAATCGAGCACTTTCACATAACCATCGGCTCGCACCATAATATTTTCTGGTTTGATGTCGCGGTGAATGATTCCGACGGCGTGAGCAACGGCGAGAGCGGTTGCTATCTGCCCGCCCAGTTTTACAACCAGCTCGGAAGATGGCGGCTCAGCGGCTATCGTCCTCAAGGTTCGTCCCTGAACAAATTCCATGACGATGAAACAGCTGGATTCGGTTTCCACAATCTCGTGGACGGTAACAATGTTGGGGTGATTGAGCGCAGACACGGCCCGAGCTTCGCGGATTAATCGCTCCACCGCTGTCCGATCCAGCACGAGAGGTTCGGAGAGCATTTTGAGGGCGACAGTTCGGTCGAGGCGCTCGTCCAGAGCGCGGTAGACAATGCCCATGCCACCAGCCCCGACTGCGTCCAAAACCCGATAATGCGAGAGTGTTTGGCCAATCATGAGCAGCTCGCCAGGGGGCAATCTTAAGCCGAGGCAACAGGCGGGTCAACGCCGGGGCGTTGTTCGCAATTGATAGCTGTACAGTTGAATATGCAGCCGGCAAGCTGATTGGTCTGCAACAACACGCTAATCACGAAAGACTCTTTGCGCATTGCCACCCAGAGGGTCGCAGCGTAAAGTTAGTCGCTGTTTACGTTGACATTCCAAAGAGGCAGTATTGTCCGTTCGAAATACATACATGCGAAGTCGTAAACCTCGCATATTGATCGTCAATTGTTACTTTGACGATCTCCGGGAAAACATTCCCCGGACACGAAAGCTTCCCATGGCGATGGGTCCGGTATACCTGGCCGGCGCTTTCGATCGCAATTTCTGCGACGTGCGCCTTTATGACGAAGTCAGCGGGGGTGCGCTCGAAGATTCACAACTGTTGTCATGGCCCGACATCCTGGTGCTTACAGGGCTCACTTCCGGATTTGATCGCATGCTGCACATTACTGCCTATGCGCGGACTCTGAATGCACAAGTGATCGTGGTGGCGGGCGGACCCGCGATACGTTCGTTTCCGCGGTATGCAAGGAATTTCTTTGACTACTGTTGTCTGGGAGATATTGAGGAACTCTCCAGTGTAGCGCGGGAGGTGCTTGGTGACGATGCTGTTGCCGATGAGATGAACCCCCGCTTTGATCTCGCCTATTGGATTCGCAGTCTGGGCCATATCGAATCCAGCCGAAACTGCAATTTCCGGTGCTCGTTTTGCACCTTGAGCTCTGAGCTTAGGGGCTATGGGAAATACAGTCTGGAATATACGCGCAAACAAATCCTGGCAGTGGATAGGGATTTCTTTCTGTTTATCGACAACAATTTCTATGGCAATGACAAAAAGTACTTTCATGAGCGCATACATCTGCTAAAGCAGATGTATGAAGACAAGCTCTTTGCCGGATGGGCCGCGCTGGTCACGAATGATTTCTTTTATGACGACGCCAACCTTAAAGCTGCCCGGGAAGCCGGGTGCATCGCACTCTTCAGCGGAGTTGAATCATTCGACACTGCGTGGCTGCGGTCGATGAACAAAGCGCAAAACAATCGTCTGCCGCAGGTCGATATGATCGCCAAGTGTCTAAATGCGGGAATCGTCTTCCTGTACGGCATGATTCTGGATGTGACATCTCGAACTGTGGACGAACTCGAACGCGAATTGAACTTTGTGATGCGGGCGCCCGAAATCTCTCTGCCCAGCTTTCTGTCTTTGCCGATCCCTTTTCCCGGAACGCCATTTTTTCAGGAGTGCGTAGAAAAGCGGCGCCTGCTTCCGAACACCAGGGTCCGCGACCTCAATGGCACCATACTATCGCTAAAGCCGCTTGAGAGCATTGCTCGAGTACAACCCTTTATCGCGGCAACTCAGACTATGAATGGTTATCGCAAACGGATATTGAGCCATACGTTCAATTTTTATCGGCGCTATAGAACGGTATTAACAGCCCCGCAAATGCGGCTGTCCTTAATGAATTCCGGCCTGTTGTTTGCCCACGAAATGCTCACAGCGCCTGGGTGGATCGGACGTAGGCACAAGAGAACCCATATCAGTAGCTCTGAGCGACTGGATAAAGTGTACCAGCCCGCACTTCGAATCAATCCACGTTATGCCCACTACTTCGCGCCCACCATGCTTATTAATAAAGGTGGCGAGATTGCGGCGCACTTGCGGGACGATATCGGCTCTGCTTTGTTGTTTACGAGAACTGAAACAGCGTGAGCCTGATTCAGGCGTTCCAGACCATTTGCTGTAAATCAGCAACCAAGGTTAAGTCTGACAGAGTTT
>WNGK01004511.1_pt1 | contig 14860 bp, 17 predicted proteins | sample 5400601 | NCBI WGS metagenome assembly WNGK01 (sample SAMN13153376, study PRJNA577476) | soil metagenome | isolation source: 60 cm soil or saprolite under Garry oak tree replicate 1 | place: USA:California | collected 2016-06-15 | reverse complement strand
TTCGAGTGGCTCGAGCGCGCGCGCCGGCAGCGCGACGGAGGCCTGGCCGGCATGCGGAGGGATCCGCTCCTCGCAAACCTTAAAGGGGACCCGCGCTGGAATGCATTCTTGCACACGATTGGCCTGGCCGACGACCAATTAAGATGAGCGCTCTGAACAGTAAGCCCAACGCATGAGCTTCTTCGCTGAGCTGAAGCGGCGTAATGTTTACAAAGTCGCGATCGCGTATGCGGTCGTAGCGTGGCTCTTGATTCAGGCGGCGTCGATTTTCTTCCCGGCTTTCGACGCGCCGCCATGGGTGATGAAAATATTTATTATCGTCATCATCTTCGGCTTTCCGGTGGCGCTGATTCTTTCCTGGGCGTTCGAGATCACGCCGGAAGGAATCAAATTCGAGTCCGAGATCGAGCCGAACAAATCGGTCGCGCGCCGCACCGGGCGAAAGATTGTTGCCGTAACGATCGCGCTTGCCGTCGTCGCGGCCGGTCTGTTCGTGTACCAACTCGTGCGCTCGAAATCGGATACATCGGGATCGCCGATCACGGCCACAATCGGAAACAAATCAATCGCGGTGCTGCCGTTCGACAATCTCAGTCGCGATCCAGACAATGCTTACTTTTGTGAAGGTGTGCAGGACGAAATTCTCACGCGCCTGGCCAAGGTCGCCGACCTCAAAGTAATTTCGCGCACATCAACGCAACACTTTAAGAGCACGCCGGACAACCTTCCCCAAATCGCGAAACAACTTGGCGTTGCCCATATTTTGGAAGGGAGCGTGCAGAAGTCTAACGATCAAGTCCGCGTGAATGTGCAGCTCATTAACGCGCTAAACGATGCGCATCTCTGGGCCGACACCTACGACCGCCGTTTGATCGACATCTTCTCGGTCGAAAGCGAAATCGCCAAAACAATTGCCGACACTTTGCAGGCGAAGCTGAGCGGGTCGGAAAAAAGTTCGATCGAGAAAGCGCCGACCGCGAATCCGGAAGCGTACGAGCTTTATCTCAAAGGACGATTCTTCTGGAACAAGAGATCCGGCGCGGACTTGCGCAAGGCGATCGATTATTTCGAGCGCGCGATCACAAGGGATCCCAACTACGCACTCGCCTATGTTGGCTTGGCCGATTCCTACCTGCTACTTTCCTCGTACGCCAGCGTCTCGCCTCGCGAGTCACTTCCTCCAGCAAAAGCGGCGTTGAAAAAGGCGCTCTCGCTCGATGATTCGTTAGCTGAAGCCCATGCTTCTTCCGGTCTAGTTGCGACGCTTGAGCTCGATCTTCAGCACGCCATCGACGAACTTCAGCGTGCGATTAAGCTAAAGCCGAATTACGCGACTGCGCATCACTGGCTTTCCTTAGGGTTTACGACGCTGGGGCAGTTTGACTCTGCGATTTCGGAAGCAAAGCGCGCCGTTGAACTGGATCCACTCTCTCTGATCATCAACGCCGACTACAGCTGGGTCTATTTCAACGGGCGCCGTTACGACGAAGCGGAAGCGCAGGTGCGCAAGACATTGGAGATAGACCCGAACTTTTTCCTGGCTCATTACTATCTCGGCGCCATCCTCCAATTCAAAGGACACGTTGCACAAGCCGTTCCTGAATTCCAAAAAGCGTTCGACTTGAACGGTGATCCATACTCACGCGCGATGCTCGGACAGGCGTACGCGCGCAATGGTCAACCAGAGGAAGCGCGAAAGGTTGTCGCCTCGCTTAATGAACAAGCGAAATCAAAATACGTCGCGCCATACGCCTTAGCACTCGTGGATACAGCTTTGGGCGACAAGGCGCGCGCAATCGAGGAACTGGAGCGTGCCTATCAGCAAGGTGACACCAACTATCTTTTTGTCATCAAGACCGACCCTTTGCTCGATAGTCTGCGCGGTCAGCCGCGCTTTGAAGCGTTGGTGCAAAAGATTACCCGCGGGAAGTAATGAAGATCGACAATTTTCTCTCCGAGCTAAAGCGGCGCAACGTCTATAAGGTTGCGATCACGTACGCGGTAGTGGCTTGGCTGCTCATCCAAGCCGCGTCGATTCTGCTTCCCACGTTTGAAGCACCGACGTGGGTGATGAAAGTCTTCGTCGTTTTCCTCGCCTTGGGATTTGTCATTTCGGTGACGATCTCCTGGGCATTCGAAGCGACACCGCAAGGTCTCAAGCGCACCGAGAACGTTCCGCCTGACGCGGTCCTCCCAACTTGGAGTCCCCGGAAGTTTGCTACGTTCATTGCCACCGTCGCAGTAATCGCGACTGGTCTGTTCGCTTATCAATTTTTGCGTCCTAAGAGCACGCCCGCGCCTCGACAGAGCGAGACGGCGACCGGTTCGATTCCGCAGAAATCAATCGCAGTTCTTCCATTCGAAAATTTAAGCGAAGAGAAGGCCAACGCGTTTTTTGCCGATGGCGTGCAGGATGAGATTCTCACTGACCTGTCGAAAATTGCGGACCTGAGGGTAATCAGCCGTTCGAGCGTGATGCACTACAAGACCGGAGTAGAACGCAACCTGCACAAAATTGGGCAAGAACTTGGAGTGGCTCACGTGCTGGAAGGCAACGTCTAGCGCGCAGGTAACCGGGTTCGCGTGAATGCGCAGCTAATCGATACACGCAATGACGCGCATCTTTGGGCGCAGACTTACGATCGCGATCTCGCGGATGTGTTCGCCATTCAAAGTGAGATCGCAAAGACGATTGCTGACCAACTCCAGGCAAAGCTTTCGCCCCGCGAAAAGAGCGCGATCGAACGTGCCCCGACGAGCGACATCATGGCCTTCGATCTCTACACGCGCGCCAAGAATCTTTTTCTGACCTCATTTGGCAGCAGCACTGGAAGAGCGGATTTACTACAGGCAACCGATCTGCTGAACCAGACTATTGCGCGTGATCCGTCGTTTTTCGATGCGTATTGCCAACTCGCCTTTACTGAACTCACGATTTATTTTCTCGGCTGGGACCATACTCCAGCGCGCCTGGCCCAAGCCGAAGCGGCTGTCCAAACTGCCGTTCGCCTTCGACCCGATGCTGGCGAAACTCATCTGGCGCATGCGCGGAATCTCTACTTTGGATACCTCGATTATGGTGGTGCTTTGGCTGAACTCGAGGTTGCCCACCGCAGCATACCGGGCGATCCATGGGTCGCCGCGTTGCAAGGTTACATCGAAAGGCAGCAGGGGCGCTGGAACGAGTCGCTGCGAGACCTTGAGCGCTCTATTGAACTCGATCCGCGCAATATTTTCACGCTGCAGCAAACAGCAATAACTTACGAATTTCTTCGGCGGTATCCCGAAACAAAAGCGACGTTGGCCCGTGTGTTGACTTTCGACCCCGACAATGCTGTTGCGAAGGTCGGGCATGCGTTCGTGGATTTTGATTGGAAAGCCGATACGCGGCCGCTGCATCAAGTGATCGATTCTGTTCGCGCCACAAATCCTGCAGCGTTGCCAACGATCGCTAATTCTTGGCTTGGGTGCGCAATAGCCGAACGCGACGGCGCTGCCGCACATAATGCCTTACTTGCTGGAGGCGAAAATCCAATCACCACTTTAGGTGCGTCGGGCAATCTGAATTTTAATCGGCCGTTCATCGAAGGCCTGATTGCGCGTTTTATGAAGGATGATCTTAAAGCGCAATCGGCCTTCACTGCCGCACGCGCGGAGCAGGAGAAAATCATCCAGACCCAACCAAATTACGGCCCTGCATTGTGCGTGCTCGGTTTGATCGACGCCGGTCTTGGCCGCAAAGAAGAAGCGCTGCGCGAAGGCCGGCGCGCGGTCGAGCTTCTCCCTGTGGAAAAAGATACACTGGGTGGGATCGCACTGGTGAAATATTTGACGGTCATCGCTGCGTGGGTCGGCGACAAAGATCTCGCTTGCGAACAGCTCGCCATCGCCACGCGCCAGCCGTGCGACTTGAGCTATGGCCAACTGAAACTGCTGCCATTGTGGGACCCGCTGCGTGGCGATCCGCGCTTCGAGAAAATCGTCACCTCACTCGCGCCCAAATAAGAAAACGGTGATAAACGACAACTGTGGTCCTGCGCGCGAATTCGCATTGCTCCAGGTAGTTTTCGACTCCTAACAGGCGCGCCCCGTACACAGTTCTACGTTGCGTTCAGAGGCCGTTGCACTCAACTCTGAACGCCGAACGCTAGCTGGGCGGCTTGTCGATCCAGAAGCGGACCTGCCTACGCCTTGTCGTAAACGGCCTTGCCTTTGAACTTCTTCCCGTTCGCGTCTGTTCCGTTGATGGTGACCGTGCGCGATTTGCCATCCGCCGAAACCGTGATCCTGCCATTCCAGCCGATCTTTCCATCCTTCATCGCGGCGATGTCGTTGGTCCGATCGTTTACCACTCTGTAGGCGACGGAGTTATAAGGCAGATTCCCTTTTACGGGGTAGGCTTTCCCATCGAACTTGCCGACCCAAACGCTGTGCGTCGGTTTCCCATCCTTGTCTACGCCGTCCACGGTGATCTTAATTTTGTCCTTCTGCTCCGCGTAAGTGACCGTGGTGTTTTTGCCCATCCCAGGCACGAGCTTCGACTTCGCCTCATTGAGCTTCCATGTACCCATGTGAGGGTTGGCCGCAAAACAAGCTGCTGCTGCCGTAAACGATAGGGCCGCAGCCAATACTGTAATTCGAGTTTTTATCATGGGGCGATTCCGGCAGAAATACCGTTAGCCGTCAATAACAATTCGAGTGGGCAGGAGCAAACACTCAACCTCACTTGTCGCGCCGTAGCCTTAGCGAAGGCGGAACGCACAATTCCGAAGTGGCTTTTTCGTGCTCGTGCTCGTAATCGTGCTGAAGATCCATAACCATGAGCTCGGCTTGTTCCGGAAAGGTAAAGGCTACCGGCTGTCAACCTTGGAAAAACATTGACGGCAGATTCAATTTCCGGCTCGATGATACCATGAAAACAAAACCGTTAGTCCTGTCCGGTTGTTTCGCTCTGATTTCACTCGCACTTGCCGGTACGACGGCGGCGGCGGACACGAAGACCGAACAAGCTCTTCGCGACCTCGACGCCCAATGGTCCGCAGCTGCGGCAGCCAAAGACCTCGACAAAACACTCTCGTACTACTCCGAGGATGCCATTGTAATGCCGCCGAACGCTTCGGCGGCAAGGACAAAGGAAGCGATTCGGAAGGTTTGGGAAGATCTGCTCGCGAGCGCCGGTCTTGTCATCAGTTGGAAGGCCACGAAAGTGGAGGTCGCCAATTCCGGCGATCTGGCCTGCTTGAGTGGGACCTATGAGCTGACCATGAACGACGCGAGCGGTAAGCCGGTCAACGACCACGGCAAATACGTCGAGGTTTGGGAAAAGCAATCCGACGGCAAATGGAAGTGCGGGACTGATATTTGGAATTCCGATCTTCCGACCACGCCATCTGAGAAAAAGTGACACCTCAATGATTGACCCACTAAAAGAGGACATATGCCGATCACTGCCTTCAACAGTTTCACCGACGGCCTCGATCCGAATCGAAGGAGCCGCGAACACTTCATTGTCAACGTCAACCTGGAAGATGAGCGTCTCTGGGTGCCTTATGCGAATGGTGTCTGGTTCCAGCCCTGCTGCTTTAACGTCACATCCGGAGGATTCAGCGTCGTTCTGAAAGGTCTCCCCGGCTCCATGGTGGGAACGCACTACCACGTTGGCACCGTTCATGGCTATACGATGCGTGGTCACTGGCGATACCTCGAGCATGACTGGATTGCAAAGCCCGGAACTTACATCTACGAACCCGCCGGCGAGGCTCACACGCTGGTTATCACTGAAGACTCACCTGAGCCCATGATGACGCTGTTTGTAGTTGGTGGCGGCCTGATCTATCTGGACAAGGCAGTGGACGGTGGCTTTGCTGCCTACGAGGATGGATTCACTCTTCTCGAGCTGACTCGGAAGTACTATCGCGAGGCGGGTCTGGATGTGCGCCAGCTTGATCTGCTAGTTCGCTAAGCATCATTGATGCATTTCGATTTCACCAGCGCGCTTAATCTTGTTTCAACCGTCACGTTGATCGGCGCACCATGAACTGGGAAATGCTTGCAGCGATCGGACAGCTCGCGGCGGTGTTCGTCGGCATTCCTTCTCTTATTTATCTCGCTACTCAAATCCGAGAGCAGACAAAAGAACGCCGGCAGTCAGCGGTCCACGCTCTCACTGTGCAGTGGGGGGATCTGACAGAGTCCCTGCACGACAACGCTGAGACCGCAGCAATTTTTCTTCGCGGCATGCACTCTTTCACCGATCTCGACGCGGTATCCAAACTTAGGTTTAGTGCCTTCTTCAATCGTCTCATAAATATTTTCGAGGGAATGTATTTCTCTCATCGCCAGGGCATCCTTACGGGATCGTCGTGGGGCGCGGTCGAGCGGACGATGAGCGATTTAATTGCTTATCCAGGCGTTCAACAGTGGTGGGAAACGCGAAGACATTGGCACACCGAAGAGTTTGGCCACGTCGTCGGCGAGATCATCGCAAAAGGCAATAAGCCGAAAGCATTCTCAACCTACAATCTACGCGAGATCATGAACCAGAGTGACCAGTGATCAGTGACGAGTTAACTAGGTTGGAGGAAAACAACCAACAAGTGAGATGCTGACTAGTCCAATATTCGCTAACATTGGCCTTCCGACGGTCGCGCTCTACTTACCGTTCACTTGGTTTGCGCTGGTGCCAATCATCCTAATTGAGGCTGGATATGGCGCTCGACGATACAATTTTTCTTTTCGTCGGGCATTTTTAGCGCAAGCCACTGCGAATTGCTTGTCAACGGTGATCGGCATTCCCGCAACCTGGCTCGCAATTGTTTTACTTCAGTTCTTCACGATTCCATCGGGTGCCGGGCCGGCGTGGTTGTTGCCAGATCCGGGCTGGCGGACTGTCGCAGCAGCCATCGCAGTGGTGACAGTTCTGTTCTATTTCATGTCTGTCGCCACCGAAGGCTTTGTTGGTGCGCGGTTCTTCCGTGAAGTACCGCGAAAGACAATTCGGCGCTGGGTGATAGAGGCCAACGCAATTACTTACACGTTCCTCCTTGCGCTAATTCTTGCGGGATTTGTTGTACCAAACATTTTTCAACCACTGCAGAGGGTGATGGCACCGGTAAATGAAGCAATTATCGACAGCATTTTGGGCAGTTGATCGCGTCTCTGGTGACAAGAAAAAAGAGGCACCACTGATTCAAGCGGTGCAGGCTGGTGATTTGAAAAAGGCCAAGAAACTGATCGCCAATGGTACAAACGTAAATCAAACCGATGATGTCGGATTTCCTGCACTCTCGATCGCTGCTGGTCGCGGCGACGAGAACATGACGAAGCTCCTTCTGGACGCCGGAGCAAACGTAAATGCGCACTCGGCTACACTAAATGATACCGCATTAGCTCGTGCCGCCCAGACTGGCAATGGTTCGACAGTCCACGCTCTTCTGGCGGCTGGCGCGCATATCGATGATAGAGACGGGTCTGGTTGGACTCCGCTTTTCAACGCTGCATTAACGGGAGATGCAGACATCGTCGAGACTCTTCTTTCTGCGGGGGCGGATGTTAATGCGCGTTCATCGAACGGCTGGACCGCGTTGAAGGAAGCTCAGATGCGGGGCTATGGGAATATTGCGAGACGTCTCAAGTCGGCGGGGGCGATCGACTTTCCAGATGGTTCGAGATAGTCGAACGCGAATTCGATTCATGAATGATATGGAACAGTTGGACGAATTCGCGCAGCGTTATGCCAAGGCGTGGTGCAGCCAGGATTCGGAAAGTGTCGCGGCATTTTTCGCCGAGAACGGTTCGATCAGCATTAACAACGGGCCACCGGCGATTGGACGCGCGGCGATTGCCAGGGAAGCGCAAGCGTTCATGACAACATTTCCGGACATGATCGTGACGATGGACAACCTGGAGGCTCAACCAAACGCGACCGCATTCCATTGGACGTTAACCGGAACGAACACCGGACCCGGCGGCACAGGAAAACGCGTTCGCATCAGCGGTTACGAACTGTGGAAGATCGACAATGACGGACTCATTGCAGAATCGAAAGGCCACTTCGACAGCGCCGAGTACGAACGCCAGCTCAAGCACGGAGTCGATGGCTAGCCGTCGGTCCTGACTATGAATCTCAACGATCTCGCGAATCTCGGACAGATTATCGGCGCCGTTGGCGCAATGTGGCTGCTACTGCAGCGTGCGCCGACGAAATCTCCATCGTCCGCAATATCCTTGGACCCGAGGGTCCGTTGTACGTTGACGGCAACCTTTACTACGTTGGCTGGGTCTCCCACACGCTGTCGAAATGGGATGGCAAAACGACCACCGTGTTGAATCACACCCCGGGTTGCGGCCATAACGGATTGGCGCTCACGAAACAGAAGACATTCTTGCTCGCGTGCACCGAGGAGCATGGCGCCATCCTTGAACTCGACCTGACCGGCAAGCAGTTGCGCCGTTGGGATGCCGACAAAAAGGGCAAGCCATTCGACGGCGGCATAAATGATATTGTGGTGACCGCCAACGGCGGTGCTTATGCCACGGTCTTTGGCCCGTACAAGGATCTACCAACCGCCGTGGTGGGGAAAATTCTCTATCTTGCGCCTGGCAGCGAGAAATGGATCGAGGTAGCGGGCGAACTCAATTACGCCAACGGAATAGGCGTCTCTCCAGATCAAAAGACCCTCTACGTCAGCGAAACCGTCGGAAACTGCATATTGAAATTCAAAATCAATGACGACGGCTCGTTGAGCAACAGATCGAATTTTGCTCTGCTAAACCTTCTCACACCAAACAAGGTCGAATCCTGGTGGATTGGACCTGATAGCATGAAGGTCGATAGCAAGGGTAACATTTATGTTGCCCAATGGTTCGGCGGTAAGATTTTGAAGATATCTCCTGACGGCAAGCTTCTACACATATTTGAGATCGCCGCGGGTGATGGCACGACAAACGGTGTTTTCGATGTCGAGAATTACATATGACTCATAGTCCGGCGCTTGATAGAGGTTTCGATCCCAAGCTTCGGTCGCATAATCACGAAGCACACCCATAAGAACCTGATTCAAAGCTGCCTTAAACCTCTTCGCGTTTTCGGGATTTTTCTTAAGTGCTTGGCCAAATCTCTCGAACTCAGAGGTCTTCTTCGGATGAATGAGCTGGTCTAAAAGATCATCGATACTGGGCGACAGCGCAGTTAAAAACTTATCATACGTGGCTTCGCTCTGCGTCGACGTGAATTTTTCCGCAGTTTCATAGCTTGTCAAAGCTCGCGCCTTTGCCAGCAGGGATGCAATGTCAGGCGGTAAGCCGAACGTCATCGGCTGAAGCCTACCGATTAATCGGGCGCCCTTCGATTCCTGTCTCAAATCTGAGGAGTTGTTGGGCGGAACGACCGTCCGCCATAACTGCACTCCACCCGCGAGAACAGTAATGATCAGAGCTATCTTCCCAAATGCAGTCCAGAACTTGCTCGGACGATTTAATTCCATAAGGGGTCAGGGTTTTTCAGGTGGTACAGGCGTCAGTGGTCCCACCTTCTGAAGTTCAAACTTTTGGTGCTGCTCAGAGCTTCTGAGAATCGTAAACTTTTGCGAGCAAATCTTCGTCGAACGGTCGAATTGTGCACAAATGAATTGATCACCGTACATTCGGAGCACTACAGCGGACGCGGTATCCGCGGTCACCAAAAATTCGGTCTGATTCTTCGCTGCTGTTTCTCCAATTGCAAACCAACCGGACGCCCAAACAAAAGTCCAAACACCAACTTGAACGAGCCAGAGTAAGCCTCGTTCTTTGAGTCGATATATGGACACGAAAGGATATGTATTTGGTCTTGCGGCTACTTCGTCGAATTCTCTTAGCGTCTCTTCGGGATATCCTGAGATAAGTAGAAGCGAGAACACGCAGGCCGGCAAAAGAGTACCAAGCAAAAACCAAAAGCGGCCAGTCAACAGCCACAGGAACAGGCCTGCTACAATGAAAGGGCCATTCCCAAGCAAAACACGTCGCAAAATCGGATTCTTTCGACGTTGAAAGAAGTCTCTTAGCGACACATAGACAAACATGACGTAGAGCAGAAACCACAACACGAACCAAGCTGTTGCGGCGAATAAAAGCGCCGTCGAAACCTCCAGCTTAATCAAAAACAGCGGGACTTTAAAGTAGTGACAATAACCCGCTTCGAATATGTAAACAGTCAAATAAGTTGCACACGTGATGAGAAATATCAGAACCGCATCTCCTGCCAGGGTCCTGCGGAAATCGGCGAACTTGGGTTGCGAATCTTGTGGCGCTGGCGGGGTCGGTTCGGAGGGAACGGCCATAATCTGAATTACTCAACCACATCGAACTGGCCGACCGATCAATCTTTAAGAGCTGGCGTAGTCGGCGATGGCTTTGGCGACATCGAGCGAAGAATCTTTGCCGCCCTCGCCACGGCGAGTCCGTGTCGCCGCGGCGACCGGACATGTCGTACGTGCGGTGTCTGCTGTTTGGGCAATCAAGTGGCGTAGTCTGCAATCGCCTTGGCCACGTCTAATGTGGAATTTTTGCCACCCATGTCGTAGGTGCGCACTTTGCCTTCCGCGATCACGCGAGCAATAGCCGCTTCAAGACGCGTCGCCATTTCGGTTTCCTTGAGCCAGTCGAGCATCAGCTTGGCGGTTAGGAGCATGGCGATGGGATTGACCTTGTATTGTCCGGCGTATTTCGGCGCTGATCCGTGCGTTGGCTCAAACACGGCATATTTGTCGCCGAGGTTAGCGCTGGGCGCGAACCCAAGTCCGCCGACCAGCCCCGCGCACAAATCGCTCACGATGTCGCCAAACATATTCTCCGCCACCAGCACGGAGTAATCCTGCGGGTTCTTGAACATCCACATGCAGATGGCGTCGATGTTCGCGTCATCCGCGCGAATATCGGGGTAACTCTTGGCCACGTCGCGGAAGCAACGCATCATCAAGCCGCCGGTTTCGCGCAGCACATTTGGTTTTTCGATCAGCGTGACGCGCTTGCGGCCGGTTTTTTTGGCGAACTCGAAGGCTTGGTTGCAAATGTTGGTGCAACCTTGCTTGCTCATGATGCGGGTGGAAAGCGCGACGTTCTCAAGTCCCTTGTCGATCCACCTCTTCATTTTCGGATTCGCGCATAGCGCTGTGTAGACCGGCTCCGGCAGTGGGAAGAACTCGACGCCGCCGTACATGCCTTCGGTATTTTCACGGAACACCACTTGATCGATGGGAATGTCGGCGCCGCTGGGATCGGCGATCTTGGTGCCGCGATAATTCAACGGGTTGCCGGGATAACTTTTGCAGGGCCGCATGTTGGTATGCAGGTTGAACATCTGCCGCAGCCCCACGATGGGCGAGAAGTAAACGAGTCCTTTGCCCTGAAGCTCTGGAATCAATTCTTCCCTGGCTTCGCTCTGCGGCTTGCTGGTGATCGCCCCGAAGAGACCACAAGTGGTTTCCTTGAGCGCCTTGACCGTGCGATCGGGGAGCGCATTGCCTTCCTTGCACCAAAACTCCCAGCCAATATCGCAAGGCACATACTCGGCGTCGAGTTTCATGCGATCGAGCACGATGCGCGCCGCCTCCATAACATCATGGCCAACTCCGTCACCAGGCATCCACGCGATTTTGTATTTAGCCATTTGGTTGCGATTTTATCGGCGAGCAGCAGGACTCGCAAGTAGTTGACGGATGGTTGATAGTTGATGGAGCTGAATAAATGCATGGATGCAGGGAAAGGGGTGTCATTTATTTTCACATAAAGCATGATTGAGAAGTGCAATGAAGTGTGTTTCGGCTCTTATGTGAAACGTCTTAGACTTGGCTCCTCGGCAATCGAGGCGATCACCTATCACGAGAAGAAACGGACTTTAGATGTCGAGTTTCGTGAAGGCGGAATTTATCGCTATTCGCGCGTTCCGCTGTCTGTCTATCGCGCCTTGTTGAAAGCGGAATCGGCTGGTGCGTTTTGGAATCAAGTGAAGGATAAATTTACGTACGTGAAGCTCAATTGAGGATTTGGTTTAAACAAAGTGCGGTGCAATTCTTGCGACGTCGTTCTTAGACGGAAGCAGGTTGATCGTTGATCGTTGAGAGTTGATCCGCCTTCGCCAAGGCTACCGCGCGACAGGTGGTTGAGGGTTGAGGAAAATCATTGCGACTAGATTAGTTTCCGACGAAAATGTATCCATGGACGCAGTTCTGCCATTGGACCGAATGACAACGGAAGAGAAACTCAGAGCGATGGAACTGCTGTGGGACGATCTCTGCCGGAACGAGCAGCAGATTCCGGTCGCGGATTGGCAAAAGGAACTGCTCGATGAGCGGCGGCGTCAGGTCGAAGCAGGCGAGGCAAAGTTCAGCAATTGGGAGTCGGCGAAGAAACGGATCCGTGATCGGACCTCGTGACGATCGAGATTCTCGACAAGGCGGAGGACGACCTTGTCAACGGATTCGCATTTATGAGTCGCAACAGACTGGTCTCGGGCCGTATTTTCGAGAGAGCTTATCCGCCGATATAGAATCGTTGCGGATTCATGGCGGCGTTCATCGTGTTGTGTATCGGAATTATCACCGGACGCTTTCGAAGCGATTTCCGTTTGCAATTTTCTATACCGTTTCCGGTAACACCGTTTTCATCCATGCGGTCGTTGACTGCCGACGCAAGCCGGCATGGATCAAAGAACATTTGAAATAAGAAAATTCAGTGAAGTCCGCGGCGATGGCTGGGCGCCGTCGCCAACACGCCAGCAGCCAGATCAGTGAAGCGGAGCGCGCGAGCAAGTCCAGAAATTACACGGTTTTTTGCGGTTTCGCGCGAAGCCGGGTCGCTACCAGATTTTCGGCGCCGCCCGCCACGATCAATTCTTGAGCGGCGGGACTGAGCGGGGGAAAGGCGAATGATTTTTCATCGACGGTCAGAATAGATTTGGCGTAATCGATCGTGATTTCCGAGGCGACCGTGGTGGGCGCGTCCCGCAGTCGCGGGATGGAGCGCAAGTGCGTCACCAATTCCGGGCACTCAAACACCACGAAGCCGTTGTTGAACGCGTTGCGTTTGTAGGTTTCGGAAAAGCTGGCGGCGATGACGCACGGTATGCCTTTAAACTTCAGCGCCGTGGCAGCCTGCTCGCGACTGGAGCCGCTTCCAAAGTTAAGGCCACCCACCACAATGTCGCCCCGGCGATACAGCGTGTTGAAGTTCGGATCGTAATTTTCAAATGTCACCGCCGCCATCTGCTCGGGCGTCATATCGTCGCGGTAAGTGTGTTTGCTGCCGTAAATGCCATCTGTGTTCAAATTGTCTTTATCAATGAAGAGAACGCGACCGCGCACGCTGGGTGGAAAGCCGGCCATGATTTCCACAGACGCGGGCGGCTTCGGTTTGCTTTGGGCGCGTTGAACGGCAGTGCCCGCGGCGCGCTCTGCGAAATTTTTTGGCGCGCAAATAAATCCAGCCAACGCGCTGGCCGCCACCACAGCGGGCGAACCCAAATATACGTATGCCTCGCGATCGCCCATTCGGCCTTTGAAGTTACGATTGGTAGCGCTGATCGCGGTCTCACCTTTTTGCACCAGACCGCGACCCAGGCCAATGCACGCTCCGCAACCGGGCGGCAGCGGAATGGCACCCGCATTCACGAGAGTTTGCCAATCGCCAGTAGACTCGGACCTGGCTTGCACTTCGGCGCTCGCCGGGGCGAGATAAAATTCGACACCGTCGGCGACGTGTCCGCCCTTGGCGCGCACCACTTCCGCGGCGTCATGCAAATCCTCGAAGCGCGCGTTTACGCACGACAACAAATAGGCCTTCTGAATGGGCACATGTTTCCGCTGCATGTCCGTCAGCGACACCATCGTCTTTACTTCATTGGGACCGGACACATGCGGAACCACGGTCGCGAGATCGAGTTCAAGTTCGATGGCGTAGGACGCGTCCGGGTCAGCGCTGAGGTCGTTTTGATTCTTCCACCAGGCATCGATATTGCCGTTGCTGTAGCCGGAGCGACTCTTCGCGCCGCGCGTGCCCGGGCGTTTCGGATTGGTGAACTCGCCGACCCGCGAGCGCAAATAATTCACCGTCACTTCATCGAACGGAAATACGCCCGCCAGCGCGCCCCACTCGGTCGTCATGTTGGCGATGGTCATCCGCGCAGACATCGGAAGATTCGTCACGCCGTCGCCCATGAATTCGACGGCGTGATTGAGCACCTCATCCTTGTTGAAAAGCCCGCACAAAGCGATGATGACATCCTTGCCGGTAACTCCGGGCGAAAGGTTCCCTTTTAGCACCATCTTGGCCAGTTTGGGAACCTGCCACCACGTCACTCCGGTAGCCCAGATACTCGCGGCATCGGTCCGCACCACAGGCGTGCCCAGCGCCGCCATGGCGCCGTACAAATTGGAGTGCGAATCACTCGCCACCACCAAAGCGCCGGGAACAACGTAGCCTTGCTCCACCATCACTTGATGCGAAATGCCGGTGCCGGGCGGATAATAATCGATGCCGTGTTCGCGGGCAAACGCTTCGATCTTCGCGTACTTTTCCAAATTTTTCGGCGTGACATTTTGAATGTCGTGATCGATGGCGAACACCGGTTGCGCCGGATCCACGATCGTGGTGGCGCCGATCTGCTTGAACTTTGGAATCACCGCGCCGGTGTTGTCGTGCGTCATGACATGGCGCGGGCGAATTGAAATAAAATCGCCGGAGCGCACGACAGCGCCCGACGCTAGTCCATCGGCGTGGCGAGAGGCAATCTTCTCAACGAGCGTGAGACTCATATCAATTGTCCCCTAAAATAAAGCGCGTAACTGCCATATCAATTTTCTTCTGCAGAGTCGCCCGCAAAACA
>WNGK01005424.1_pt1 | contig 14864 bp, 8 predicted proteins | sample 5400601 | NCBI WGS metagenome assembly WNGK01 (sample SAMN13153376, study PRJNA577476) | soil metagenome | isolation source: 60 cm soil or saprolite under Garry oak tree replicate 1 | place: USA:California | collected 2016-06-15 | reverse complement strand
GATGCCAAGGCGATCGAGAAGATGATCAAGGCGCGCGTCGGCTCGATAGACATCGTGCCCTGGGTCTCGACCGAGGTCGAGTACCTGTCCGCCGACGAGGAGGACATGTACGGCATCGCGCAGGCCAACGCCGCGCTCACGCCAGAGAGCACGTTTGTAGACTCGCGCGTGCCGGCTCGGGCTCGTGGCGACTTCAAGATCGAAGAGATCCAGAACATCCAGTACATGGACGTGTCGCCGAAGCAGATCGTGTCGGTGGCGACCGCCCTGATTCCGTTCCTCGAGCACGACGACGCGGGCCGCGCCCTGATGGGCGCCAACATGCAGCGGCAGGCCGTGCCGCTTCTCGTCACGGACGCGCCGCTGGTCGGCACCGGCGTCGAGTACTACGCGGCCAAGGACTCGGGCGAGATGATCATCGCGGACGTCGCCGGGACGGTCGTCGACGTCGCGAACCCCAAGGACCTCAAGGCCGTCCACGCCACGCCGGTCTTCGAGATCGTCGTCAAGCCGGACGGGGGCGGACCGGAGCGGCACTACCCGCTGCAGAAGTTCGCGCGCTCCAACCAGGGCACCTGCCTCAACCATCGAGCCAAGGTCAAGCCCGGCCAGCACGTCGATGCCGGCGACATCCTCGCCGACGGTCCGGCGATCGAGGACGGCGAGATGGCGCTGGGCCGCAACGTGCTCGTCGCCTTCATGCCCTGGGAGGGCTACAACTTCGAGGACGCGATCCTTCTGTCGGAGCGCGTGGTCAAGGAGGACATGTACACCTCGATCCACATCGAGGAGCACGAGTCCGAGGCCCGCGAGACGAAGCTCGGCCCGGAGGAGATCACCCGCGACATCCCCAACGTCGCCGACGACGCGCTGCGCAACCTCGACGAGCGCGGCATCGTCTACATCGGCGCCGAGGTCCAGCAGGGCGACATCCTGGTCGGCAAGATCACGCCCAAGGGCGAGACCGAGCTGTCGGCCGAGGAGCGGCTCCTGCGCGCGATCTTCGGTGAGAAGGCGCGAGAGGTTCGCGACTCGAGCCTGCGCGTCCCCCACGGCGAGCGCGGCATCGTGGTCGACGTCAAGGTCTTCAGCCGCGACAACAAGGACGAGCTCGGTCCGGGCATCAACGAGATGGTCAGGGTCTACCTCGCCCAGAAGCGGAAGATCTCGGCCGGCGACAAGATGGCAGGCCGCCACGGCAACAAGGGTGTGGTCGCTCGGATCATGCCCGCGGAGGACATGCCCTACCTTCCCGATGGCACCCCGGTCGACATCGTGCTCAACCCCCTGGGCGTGCCCAGCCGCATGAACCTCGGCCAGGTTCTCGAAACCCACCTCGGGTGGGTGGCTTCGACCGGTCCCTACAGCCTCGTCACCCAGCAGCCGCTGGGCGGCAAGGCGCAGTTCGGCGGCCAGCGGTTCGGTGAGATGGAGGTCTGGGCGCTCGAGGCCTACGGCGCGGCGCACGTCCTCCAGGAGATCCTGACCGTTAAGTCCGACGACATCGTCGGCCGCGTGAAGGCATACGAGGCGATCGTCAAGGGCGACAACACGCTCGAGGCCGGCATCCCGGAATCGTTCCGCGTGCTGGTCAAGGAGCTGGAGGGGCTCGCGCTCGGGGTCGAGATCCTGAGCGAGGACGAGCGCCAGATCGTCTTGTCAGAGGAGGACATTCCCGAGATACCGCTTGACCTTGGAATCAGTCTCGAGCGCGAAGAGCTCGGGGAAGATTCCGCCGAATGAGGCGGAATCCGGGCATTCAAAAAGACGGAGTCCTCGCGAAATCGCAGATTTCGCGAGGTTCGGCGGAATAGTTAGGAGAAGAGGGAACACTTGCTGAAGCTCGAAAACTTCGATGCATTAAAGCTCTCGCTGGCGTCGCCCGAGACGATCATGTCGTGGTCGCACGGCGAGGTGACCAAGCCGGAGACGATCAACTACCGGACGCTGCGCCCCGAGCGCGACGGCCTTTTCTGCGAGCGCATCTTCGGCCCGACGCGGGACTGGGAGTGCCACTGCGGAAAGTACAAGCGCTACCGCTACAAGGGCATCATCTGCGACAAGTGCGGCGTCGAGGTGACGCGCTCCAAGGTGCGCCGCGAGCGCATGGGGCACATCAAGCTCGCCTCGCCCGTCAGCCACGTGTGGTACTTCAAGGGCATCCCGAGCCGCATGGGCTTGCTGCTCGACATGTCTCCGCGCAACCTCGAGAAGATCCTCTACTTCGCCAACTACATCGTCACCGACGTCCACGAGGAGGTGCGGGCGGACATGCTCGCGGCCCTCAACATGGACAAGGACGAGCGCGCCATCCGCCTGCGCGCCGACATCGACGCCAAGTCGAAGGAGCTTCGCGCCGAGCACGAGGGCAAGACCAAGAAGCTCAAGGGCGAGGTCGACGCCGAGGTCGCCAGGCTCGAGGATGAGCTCCAGGAGTCGGTCGACAAGCTGACCACCCAGGGCAAGAAGGCCACCGAGACCATCAAGGCCGGCATCGGCACCAAGGCCCGCCGCGACCTGTCCGTGGGCATCGACGACGACGAGGAGGTCGTGGTCGAGAAGGGCGAGACGTTCGCTCGCGAGATGTCGCGTGCCGTGCTCGCCAAGGTGCAGGAGAAGATCGAGAAGCTCGAGGCCAACACCAAGGCTGCGCAGAAGCGTGCCAAGGATCGCCTGGACGCCGACAAGAAGGCGCTCGAGGCCCAGATCGAGGGCGCGACGAAGACGCAGCGGGACGCCATCCAGGGAGAGCTCGAGGCCCTGCAGCAGGAGATCGAGGCCACCCGTACCGACCTCGAGGCGCTGCACGCCAAGCAGATCCTCACCGACACCCAGTACCGCGACTACCAGGAGCGCTTCGGCCGCGCGTTCCGCGCCGGCATCGGCGCGGAGGCGGTCCGCGACCTGCTGTCGCGCATCGAGCTGCAGTCGGAGATGTACCGCCTCCGCGAGGAGTCGAAGTCTTCGAGCGGGCAGCGCAAGCAGAAGGCGATCAAGCGCCTGAAGGTGGTCGAGGACTTCCGCAAGTCGAACTCCAGCCCGACGTGGATGGTGCTCGAGGTCCTGCCCGTCATCCCGCCCGAGCTGCGCCCCATGGTGCAGCTGGACGGCGGCCGCTTCGCCACATCCGACCTCAACGACCTCTACCGTCGGGTGATCAACCGCAACAACCGGTTGAAGAGGCTGCTCGAGCTCGGTGCGCCCGAGATCATCGTGCGCAACGAGAAGCGGATGCTCCAGGAGGCCGTCGACGCGCTGATCGACAACGGCCGCCGCGGCCGGGCCATCACCGGCACGGGCAACCGCAAGCTGAAGTCGCTGTCCGACATGCTGAAGGGCAAGCAGGGCCGGTTCCGCCAGAACCTGCTCGGCAAGCGCGTGGACTACTCCGGCCGGTCCGTCATCGTGGTCGGACCGGAGCTGAAGCTCCACGAGTGCGGCCTGCCCAAGAAGATGGCGCTCGAGCTGTTCAAGCCGTTTGTCATGCGCGAGCTCGTCAACAAGGGTTACACGACCAACATCAAGTCCGCCAAGCGCATGGTGGAGCGCAGCCGCACCGAGGTCTGGGACGTCCTCGACGAGGTCATCCGCGACCACCCGGTGCTGCTCAACCGCGCCCCGACGCTGCACCGCCTGGGCATCCAGGCCTTCATGCCGGTGCTGGTCGAAGGTTCGGCGATCCAGATCCACCCACTCGTCTGCGCGGCGTTCAACGCCGACTTCGACGGCGACCAGATGGCCGTGCACGTGCCGCTGTTCAGCGGTGCCATCGCCGAGGCCAAGAACCTGATGATGTCGTCGCAGAACATCCTGTCCGCGGCCGACGGCCACCCGGTCGTGGCGCCCACCCAGGACGTCGTCCTGGGCTGCTACTGGCTGACCGCAACCCGCGGCGAGATGCCGTCAGGGGATGCGGTCGAGAAGCTACGCATCTTCAGCTCGGAGAGCGAGGTTCTGCTCGCGCTCGAGAGCAAGGTCGTCAGGCTCCAGGACTGGATCCGCGTCAGCCGCAATGGCGAGCGGGTCGTCACGACGCCCGGCCGCGTGGTGTTCAACCAGCCGCTGCCGGTCGGCAAGGAGCCGCAGAGCGACCCTGGTGGCTCCGGCCCGTCGGACAGGGCGATCATGAAGCCGCTGCCGTTCCAGAACGCGCACTTCGACCGCAAGCTGTTGCGCACGCTGGTCGCCGAGCTCTACCGCCTCTATGGCAGCGACACCACCGCCAACGTCGTCAACGACATCAAGCGGCTCGGGTTCCGCTACGCGACCCAGGCCGGGATCACCGTCTCGGCGATGGACATCCCGCACCCCGAGTCGAAGTGGCAGATCATCCACAGCACAGAGAAGGAAGTCGCCGAGGTCGAGCGCATGTATCGTCGCGGCGTCATGACCGAGGACGAGCGATACCGCAAGGTCATCGAGCTCTGGCAGCGCGCCTACGAGATGGTCGGCAACGCCACCGAAGAGGCATTCGACAAGTTCAGCCCGATCTGGATGATGATGGGCTCGGGCGCCCGCGGCAACATCCAGCAGATCCGCCAGCTCGCGGGCATGCGCGGCCTGATGGCCGACCCGACGGGCCGGATCATCGACCTGCCGATCATGGCCAACTTCACCGAGGGCCTGACCGTGCTCGAGTACTTCATCTCGACGCACGGCACGCGCAAGGGCCTGGCCGACACCGCCCTCCGGACCGCCGACTCGGGTTACCTGACGCGCCGTCTCGTCGACGTCGCGCAGGACGTGATCGTGCGCGAGGAGGACTGCGGCACCACCAACGGCATCTGGGTCCGCGACGTCACGCCGGAGCGGGCCAAGAACGAACCCATCTTCGAGAAGATCGCGGGGCGAGTCGCCGCGGAGGACGTCTCCGTCGGCGGCAAGGTGCTGGTGCCCGCCGGCACCGCCATCAGTGACGAGGCGGCGCGCAAGATCATCGCCGCGGGAGTCGCGGTGAAGATGCGCTCCGTGCTCGTATGCGAGGCCCGCGAGGGCGTCTGCCGCACGTGCTACGGCCGCAACCTGGCCACCGGCAAGGTCGTCGAGATCGGGGAGGCGGTGGGCGTCATCGCCGCCCAGTCCATCGGCGAGCCGGGCACCCAGCTCACCATGCGCACGTTCCACACCGGCGGTGTCGCCGGCGTGGACATCACCCAGGGCCTGCCCCGCGTGGAGGAGCTCTTCGAGGCGCGCATCCCCAAGGGCAAGGCCATCATCTCCGAGATCGACGGGGAGCTCGAGATCATCCGCCAGGAGGGCACGCGCAAGGTGCGCGTGATCTCTCGGGAGGAGTTCGAGGTTTCTTACCCGCTCGAGGCGAAGATGACCCCGATCGTCAAGAGCAAGGACGATGTCATGGAGGGCCAGGAGCTCGCCCGCGACGCCAAGGGCAACGCCGTCCGGACCCGGCACGCCGGGAAGGTCACGGTTTCGGCTAAGGAGATGACGGTGCGGACGCTCGACGAGGAGATCCGCGAGTACACGATCCCGCACCAGGTCCGCATCCGCCCTGAGCTGGACCGCCGCGACGGCCAGAAAGTGTTCATCAAGGCCGGCCAGCAGATCACGGAGGGGTCGATCTCACCACAGGAGCTGCTTCACATCCTCGGCAAGGAGGCGGTGCAGACGTTCCTCGTGGACGAGGTCCAGAAGGTGTACCGGTCGCAGGGTGTCGATATCAACGACAAGCACATCGAGGTCATCGTCCGGCAGATGATGCGGAAGGTCCGCGTCGACTCGGCCGGCGACACGGGCCTGCTCCCGGGCGAGATCGTCTCGCAGTGGGAGTACGAGGAGGGGAACGCGAAGGCCCTGGCGGAGGGCGGCGAGCCTGCCACGGCGCAGACCGTGCTCCTCGGGCTGATCAAGGCTGCGCTGAACACCACGTCGTGGCTTTCGGCGGCGTCCTTCCAGGAGACCACCCGCGTGCTCACCGAGGCCGCGATCAGCGGCAAGGTGGATCGGCTGCGTGGGCTCAAGGAGAACGTGATCATCGGCAAGCTCATCCCCGCCGGGACTGGGCTCGACTACTACAAGAAGCAGCGCGAGCAGGCGGCCAGGATCCTGGAAGAGGAGCCGATCGACCTGGAGACATTGAGCGTATAGACGCTAGGGGTATGAGAGGGAACCTGCCGGTTCCCTCTCATCGCCGGGCGCTTCGCGCGCGGCTGCTCTCTTTCCCGCTGTTTGGATCAGTCGAATAGTCCCTCCATGCGGTGCTCGGTGCTGGAGTGAACGCTGGTTAGACGGCCTGGCGGAGCCAGGCCTACCGGCCACGCAATTGGTATAGACGCTAGGCCCGTTTTGGGTTAGAGTCACGCATACGTGCACAAGGGGGCGCCCGCCAGGGTTAGCCTCCTTTTTTTTTTATGAGAGGGAACCTGCCGGTTCCCTCTCATAGCCGCCACGCCAGCCATGATTTCGGGCGACCTGAGATGATGAAATCGTGATCCCAGGCTCCAGGCTGCTCCGCGCCTTGGCGCTGGCGGTGCTGGCGGCGGCCATGGCCACGGCCTGCAATCCCACCATGCCGATCACCCAGGGCCCCCGCCTGGCCAGGGACCAGGCGCTGCGTGTGCTGCTCGACGACCAGCCGCCGACCCTCGATCCGGGACAGACCCAGTACCCGTACGAGACGGCGGTGCTTCGTGCCATCTCCGAGCCCTTGCTCAAACCCACGGCGGACCTCAATGGCGTCGTGCCGGCCGCGGCGCTGAGCTACGAGGTCATGGGCGGCGGGACGGTGTTCGTCTTTCACCTTCGCCCGACCGCGCAGTACTGGGACGGCACGCCGGTCAGGGCGCAGGACTTCGTGTACGCATGGCAGCGTCTCATCGACCCCCGCCTGGCCGCCCCGAACGAAACGTTTTTCGCCGCCGCGGTCCTCAACGGGGACAAGGTGTCGATTCTCGATCCACAGCGAGACGCCTCGGCGATCGACGCCGCGCTGGGCACTCTCGGTTTGAAGGCCGTGGACGACTACACGTTCCGGGTCACGCTGTCGCACCCCGACCCTGCGTTCATATGGCTGGCCGCCATGCCGGCCGGCGCGCCGATCAGGCAGGAGGTCGTGAAGCAGTACGCGGACAGATGGGCGGCCTCACCCAGCTCCCTCATCACCAACGGGATGTTCCACGTCACGGAGATGGTGCCGAACGACCACCTGACCGTGGTTCCCAACCCGCACTACTGGGGCTCCCGGCCGAAGCTGACCGCGATCACCTTCGACGTCGTCAACGACGGCGCGGTGGCGCTGGCCAAGTACAGGAACGGCGAGCTCGATGAGATCGACGTGCAGCCTGCGCAGGCGGCGAGCGTCGCGGCCGACGCGCAGCTGAGCAGGGAGCTGCTCAAGACGCCGGCGCTGACCGTCTTCTGGATGACCTTTCGGGTCAACAAGGCGCCGTTGACCAACCTCAAGGTGCGGCAGGCCGTGGCCGAGGCGATCGACCGCGGCGCATACATCGCCCAGGTCTTCCAGGGTCAGGCGATTCCGGCCGAGACCTTCATTCCCAAGGGCATGCACGGGTACGCGCCGGAGCTGGCATCGACCCAGAAGTTCGACGTCGCCCAGGCCCGCGCGCTGCTCGCCTCGTCGGGTGTGACGCCCCAGCAGCTGTCCGGGGTGAGGCTCTCCTACGACCAGTCGTCCGATTTCGCCAAGGCCACGGCCAAGTTCGTCCAGGACCAGCTGAAGGCGAACCTCGGCGTGGACATCACGCTCGACGCTCTCGACGGCAACACCTACTCCTCGAACCTGGACACCGGTGATTTCCAGATCGCGGGACCGCTCGGCTGGGCCGCCGACTATCCCGACCCGTCCGACTGGTTCGGCCTTTTCGTCACCACCAGCTCGAACGACTTCGCCTTCTATCAGAACAAGCAGTACGACGGCTTCGTACGGGTCGCCGGCTCCGATATGCAGCCCAACCGGCGCGACCAGGAGTACGGGCAGGCCCAGAAGATGCTGGTCAACGACACGCCGGTGGCTTTCCTTGCCCAGCCCGTCACCTGGAACCTGGTGCGTCCCTATGTGCACGGCGTGGCCACGACCCCCGTCGGCGAGTGGCCCGGCGCCCTGTCGCCCGAGCAGATCTACATCGGCGCTCACTGACCCCACGAACAACTGTTCTTTTGTGACCCGGGCAGCTATGCGACTTGACACCCTATGGTGGCGAACAACAGAATTCGCTGATAGCCGAATCGTCTGAGTGAGTAAGACCTGCTGCCGGCGCACTCTCGCCCCGGGAATCGGCTACCGGGAAGAAGGCAGCGGGACTGATCTGAGAGGTAAGACGCGTATGCAGGTAGGTAATCGCATTCGAGCGATCGCGCTCGTATCGGCGGGGCTGTTCGCAGCCGCCGCGTGTGGCGGCAGCAGTGGCAACGGCGTTACGCTCGCGAGCACACAGGAGCTGAGGGTCAACATCGGCACCGAGCCGGCCAGCTTCGACCCCAGCCAAACGCAGTGGGTCTACGAAGCGGCTGTAGACCGCAACGTCTTCGAGGCTCTTCTCAAGCCGAGCAAGGACTTCAAGACCGTCGTCCCCGATGCGGCCGACAGCTACACGATCGACAGCACCGGCACCGTCTACACGTTCAAGCTGCACCAGGGCGCAAAGTGGAGTGACGGCCAGCCGGTGAAGGCCGCCGACTTCGTCTACGGCTGGCAGCGCCTGCTCGACCCGCGTCTTGCCGCGCCGTACTCCTCGTTCTACCTACAGGTCAAGAACGCGGCCAAGGTCAACGGGATGGACCCGAAGGACTCAGGCCTCGACGCGGCCATCCAGACCCTCGGTCTGAAGGCCGTCGACGACAACACGTTCCAGGTCACGCTCGAAGCGCCCGCGGGCTACTTCAAGTGGGTGGCCTCCTTGTGGACCGGCGCGCCGGTTCGCCAGGACGTCGTCGTGAAGAACGGCAAGGACTCGAGCGGCAACGACAAGTGGGGCGCCGTGGCGGCGTCCGCGCCGCAGACAGTGGTCGGTAACGGCCTCTACAACGTCTCCGAGGTCGTGCCCAAGGACCACGTCACGTTGACGGCGAATCCGAACTACTCGGGCGCCTCGCCGAAGCCGACCATCAACAAGATCACCCTGTTCGAGATCGATGACGAGACCGTCGCTTACGCGAAGTACAAGAGCGGCGAACTCGACATGGCCACAGTGCCTCTGGCCGACACCGAGGCCGTGCGCAGCTCTCCCGAGCTGCTGCAGGTCCCAGAGCTCACCGTGTTCTGGGTCGACTTCAACACGACCAAGGCACCGTTCGACAACCCCAAGGTTCGGCTGGCATTCGCCCAGGCGATCGACCGCGACTCGTACGCGAAGAACGTCCTCAAGGGTCGCGCCATCTCCGCCAGCACACTCATCCCCAAGGGCATGCGCAACTACCGGCCAGACCTGGGCACAGCCCAGACCTTCAACGCGGCGACCGCCAAGGCGACCCTCGCGTCCTCAGGCGTGAGCCAGTCTGCCCTGACCGGCCTCAAGTACACGTACAACAGCAACAGCCCAACCGGCAAGACGATCGCGGAGTTCGTCCAGGCCCAGATCAAGACCAACCTGGGCATCGACCTCGTGCTCGACGGCACGGACTCCAAGACGGAGAGCAAGCGCCTGCGCACGCTCAACTACAGCCTCGGCGGCCCTTCTGGATGGGGCGCCGACTACCCTGACTCGCAGGACTGGTTCGACATCTTCGTGACCGGCTCCGGCAACCAGTTCAACGGCTGGAGCAACAAGGCGTACGACGACGCCACCGCCGCCGGCGACTCGGCCGCCGACGACTCGAAGCGCGACGCCGCCTACGAGACCGCCGAGAAGGCTCTCGTCCAGGAGGCCCCGGTCGCTTTCCTCGACCAGCGCATCAACTGGTGGCTGGTGAAGCCATACGTCAAGGGGCTCTCGTGGACCCCGAACGACGACTGGCTTGGCGACTTCTACACTTACACCATCCAGATCGCGCAGCACTAGGAGACTCATTTGGCATTGGTGAGGGGCGCCCCGCTCAGGGGCGCCCTAATCCCGCTCCGGAGGCGGACTTCAGGCCGCGGTTGGACCCTCGGCCTCTACATCGCGCGCCGCCTCGTCTGGATGATCCCCGTCCTTCTCTTCGTGATCGCGATCACGTTCTTCCTCGCGCATATCGCGCCGGGGAGCCCCTGGGACAAAGAGGGCAGGCAGCTCTCGGCGGCCACATACAACGACCTGAATGTCAGGTACGGGCTCGACAAGCCCATCTGGACGCAGTTCGTGTTCTACCTGGGGAGCGTGCTGCACTTCGACTTCGGGACCTCGTACCAGCATCCCGGGCAGTCTGTGAACGCCCTGATCATGGCGAGCTGGCCCTACACCTTCAAGCTGGGCGCCGCCTCGTTCTTCGTCATCCTCCTGGTCGGGGTGTCGCTGGGCGTGATCGCCGCCCTACGCCAGAACAGCATCGTCGACTACGCGGCTGTCGGCCTCGCCACGGTTGGCGCCTCGGTGCCCAACTTCGTGGTCGGGATCGTCTTGATCATCCTGCTTTCGAACTATCTCTACAAGTTCACGAACGCGACGTTCTTCTTACCCACCGGGGGGTATCCGCAGGACTTGCTGCACATGATCATGCCGGTCGCGACCCTCAGCTTCCTGCCGATCGCGTTTCTGGCCCGCATCACCCGCTCGAGCACCCTCGACGCCCTGCGCCAGGACTTCGTGCGCACGGCATGGGCCAAAGGGCTGCGTGAGCGCGTGGTCGTCGTACGCCACGTGCTGAAGAACTCGCTCATCCCGGTCGTGACCATCGCCGGCCCGTTGTTCGCCGCGCTGATCACCGGCTCCGTGATCGTGGAAACGGTGTTCCAGGTGCCGGGGATCGGACGCTCATACGTGCAGGCGATCGACGCCCGCGACTATCCGATGATCCTGGGCACGACGGTGCTCTATGCGGCGCTGGTCGCCGTCCTCAACCTCATCGTGGATGTGGCTTACGTCTTCATCGATCCGAGGGTGAGGCTCGAGTAGATGGCCGCTCCCGCGCTCGTCCTCGAACAGCTCGACTGGGAGAATCCTGAGCAGATCGGCCTGTGGAGCGACGCCTGGATGCGGTTCAGGCGGAACCGGCTGGCCGTGGGCAGCCTGGCCTTCGTCGTGCTGCTGGTGACGCTCGCGATCACGGCGCCCATCCTCGAGCACTTCGGCCTGCTCCAGGACCCGACGGCGCAAGACGTGATCAACAGCTACGCCGGCCCCGGCACGTCGCACCACATCTTCGGCACCGACGACCTGGGTCGCGACGTGCTCGCCAAGGTCATTTTCGGATCGCAGGTGTCGCTCACGATCGGGATCGTGGTCCAGGCCATCGTCCTCGTCATCGGCGGCACGATCGGGCTGGTCGCCGGCTACTTCGGCGGCTGGATCGACAACCTGCTCATGCGGTTCACCGACATCATGTACGCGTTCCCAGACCTGCTGTTCGTGCTCATCATCGTGGCCGCGCTGGGCCCGACCCTGGTGAACATCTTCGTGGCGATCGGGCTCGTGAGCTGGGTCGGCCTGGCCCGCCTCGTGCGAGGACAGGTGCTGTCGATCAAGGAGAAAGAGTTCGTCGAAGCGGCCCGCGCCGCCGGCAGCAGCCCGTTCAAGATCATCGCCAAGCACCTGCTGCCGAACTCCCTGGGCCCGGTCATCGTGACGCTCACGTTCGGCATCCCCGCCGCCATCTTCACCGAGGCGGTGCTCGACTTCCTGGGAGTCGGCCTACGGCCGCCGCAGCCGAGCTGGGGCGTCATGGTGTTCGAAGGTTATGCGGCCGTCGACTCGTACCCGTCACTTGTCATCATTCCCTGTCTTGCACTGTCGATGACCATGCTTGCGTTCAACTTCATCGGTGACGGACTGCGCGACGCGCTCGACCCGCGCATGCGCCGTTAGCACACCCGTTGTCTGAGCCGATACTTCGCGTCCAGGACCTGAGGACGCAGTTCTTCACATCGCGCGGGGTGGTCCACGCCGTCGACGGCGTGAGCTTCTACGTCGACGCGGGCGAGACGGTGGCCATAGTAGGGGAATCCGGTTGCGGCAAGACCATGACCGCGCTCTCGATCCTGCGCCTGGTCCCAGAGCCCGGACGGATCGTTTCCGGGAAGATCCTGTTCAAGGGCCGCGACGTGGTCGAGATGGACGGCGACGAGGTCCGGAACTACCGCGGCAACGACGTCTCCATGATCTTTCAGGACCCGATGACCTCCTTGAACCCGGTGACCAAGATCGGCGCCCAGATCAAGGAGGCGATGACGGCGCACGACCGGTTCTCACCCGTGCAGGCGGCGCAGCGCGTCGTGCCGCTGCTGAAGCGTGTGCGCGTGCCTTCGGCCGAGCGACGCATAAGCGACTACCCGCACCAGTTCTCGGGCGGGATGCGCCAGCGCGCGATGATCGCGATGGGGCTCGCCAACGAGCCCTCGCTGCTGATCGCGGACGAGCCGACGACCGCCCTCGACGTGACCGTGCAGGCGCAGGTCATCCAGCTGTTGAAGCAGCTCAACCGGGAGCTGGGCACCGCCATCATCCTGATCACGCACAACACGGCGCTGGTGGCGAGCATGTGCCAGCGGGTCATCGTCATGTACGCGGGGCGGGTGGTGGAGGAGGGGCCCGTCGACCGCATCTTCTCCAGGCCTGAGCAACCCTACACCTGGTCGCTTCTGCGCTCCGTGCCGCGGGTCGACGAGGCTCGCAAGGGCAGGCTGGTCTCGATTCGCGGGCTGCCGCCCGACCTGGTGCGCCTGCCTCCGGGCTGCAAGTTCCATCCTCGGTGCCTGTTCAAGGTCGACAAGTGCATGAAGGAGGAACCGCCGCTCGAGGACGTCGCCCCCGGGCAGGTGGCACGCTGCTGGGTGATGATGAGCACCGTGTCAGAGGAGACCCGAGAGGCTGCTCAGGCGAGCGAGGTCGCGTTCGACGTCGCCGCCGAGATCAAGAAACGCATGCGCGCCGACGCCAAGACCTGATGGCGCGAGGCCAGGCGGCGACCGCGGTCCAGCTGGCGCAGGTGCCTGCCGACCGCGACATCGTCCGCGTCGAGGATGTAGTCAAGCACTACCCAGCGGCCGGAGGCGCGGTCGTGCAGGCGGTGGCCGGCGTCAGCCTTTCGATTCGCCGCGGCGAGACGCTGGGGCTGGTGGGCGAGTCGGGCTGCGGGAAGTCGACCCTGGCCCGGCTGATCACCGCCCTGCAGCCGGTGACCTCCGGCCGGATCGTCTTCAACGGCAAAGACCTGTCCAAGCTTCGGGGACGGCGCCTGCGGCGGGTGCGGCGCGACATGCAGATCATCTTCCAGGACCCGTTCGCTTCTCTGGACCCGCGCATGACGGTCGGCGACATCATCGCCGAGCCGATGGACAACTTCGGGCTGGCCCGTGGCAAGGAGCGGCACACGCGGGTCCAGGAGCTGCTGCGGCTGGTGGGCTTGAACCCGAACTTCACCAACCGGTACCCGCACGAGTTCAGCGGAGGCCAGCGGCAGCGGATCGGGATCGCGCGCGCCCTGTCGGTTTCGCCGTCGTTCATCGTGTGCGACGAGCCGGTGTCGGCTCTGGACGTATCGATCCAGGCGCAGATCATCAACCTGCTGCAGGACATCCAGCGGGAGTTCAAGCTGACCTACCTGTTCATCGCGCACGACCTGGCGGTGGTGCGGCACCTGTCGGACCGGATCGCGGTCATGTACCTGGGGAAGGTGGTGGAGATCGCCGACCGGGTGGACATCTACGAGCACTCCCAGCACCCGTACACGAAGGCGCTTTTGTCGTCGATTCCGGTGCCGGACCCGGTGGTGGAGAGGTCGCGGGAGCCAATGTTGATCAAGGGGGAGATACCCTCGCCGGTCAACCCGCCGTCGGGGTGCCGGTTTCATACGCGGTGTCCGATCGCGAGGGTGCCGGGGGTGTGCTCGGAGGTGGAGCCGCCGTTGGAGCCGCATGGGCATCGGGACCAGGAGGCGGCGTGCCATTTCGCCGGGGAGGCGTAGGGCGTAGGGCGTAGGGCGTAGGGCGTAGGGCGTAGGGCGTAGGGCGTAGGTCTGGCGGGCCCTCCCTTTTCATTTGGGCCCCTCCCCCAGCCCATCGCACCTGTCGGTCTCGACCTTAATAGCGCGGGTCGGCGTCGCCAACCCTGGTCATTAAGAAGCCGGCGACGCTGGAGGTTGCAAAGCACGGACCGCCAGGATGCGGTAGCCCTTTTTCGACTTGACCCGTCGCACGCCGTAACCCTGCGCTGCCAGCCATCCCGCCAGCGAGTCCGAGCCCAGGTTGCGCTGGACCACCAGGTAGGCGTTCCCGCCTGGCTCGAGCCGCGGCAGCCACCTCAGCAGCAAGGCGTGCAGTGGCGCCTTGCCGACCCTGACGGGCGGGTTCGAATAGATCGCCGCAAAGCGAATCTCGTCCGGCACCTCGTCAGGTAAGGCCGCAGTCACGTTGGCCGTCCCGGCCGCGCGCGCGTTGGCCCGCGTCAGCTCCAGCGCCCGCTCGTTGACGTCTACCGCCCAGACCCGAGCCTCGGGGGACCGCCTGGCCAGGGTGATCGCGATCGGCCCGTAGCCGGAACCGAGGTCGAGGATCTCCCCCGCCGTCGGCGGCGCGGGGGCCTCGCCGAGCAGCGAACGGGTGCCCAGATCGACACCGCGCGACCCGAAAACCCCCCTGTCCGCCTGCAGCTCGAGGTCGAGGCCCCGCAGGTGCAGGAAAACCGTCCGCGGCCTCGACGGGACGGCGGGCGCCGGATCGAAGTAGTGGCCCGGGCGCCGCGTGTCTGAAGGGGGCCTGTTTTTGGGTATACTCATCGTTTGTCGCCCAATCGGCTATTGCCGCGTGGGATTTGAAC
>WNGK01031502.1_pt1 | contig 14867 bp, 11 predicted proteins | sample 5400601 | NCBI WGS metagenome assembly WNGK01 (sample SAMN13153376, study PRJNA577476) | soil metagenome | isolation source: 60 cm soil or saprolite under Garry oak tree replicate 1 | place: USA:California | collected 2016-06-15 | reverse complement strand
GCGGCTCCGCCAGGGAGAGGAGACGCCTGGACCAAACCACAGAATCAGGCGCGCTCCGGGCTCGTATTCGCGCGTGCTGAGGAAACGCAGGCCGTCGGGCGAAACGTCGAGCGTCATCGCTTCCTCGAACCACGGCGAATATTCCGGCCGGACACGTACGGGCACGGCGAAGGGGCGGCGCACGCTGACGCGGCGCTCCTGCGCGGGAATCTTCGCGTTGTGGCCATTCCGGGCGTGCAAAGACGCGGGTTCAAAGCGCAGGCCGAAGCGCGGTTCGCTGCCCGGCACACGTTCGGAGCGGACCACGCGTGCGGGAACTTCCGGCTGTCCATCTGGAATCGAAGAATCGTATGGGAACGTTACCCAAACGCGCGTGCCCGGCTCCACGGCCGCAGCTGAAGGAATCAGCAGGCCGCCACGAGAAACGTCCAGCGTTTCACGCACTTCGATGCGTTGCTCAAAGGGGGTACCCCAGCGGATGCGCGCCGGCAGGCGCAGGCGCACTCGGTAATGTTCACGGCGCTCCATTGCCCGAGAGTTTGCCAAAGCCTAAGCGGGACTTAATGGCATAGTACTCCCCGCACTGCGTAAGGGGCAAGTTGCTGAGGAAAAAACGTACTATTACCTTTTTCCTCTTTGCGAACCGCTGCTCTGATGTTATTTTTTCCTTGAATCTCTCCAGCCGGGGGCGTGATGGGAGACATTTCCGACCGCCGCGAAGCGCGTCGATTCAACATGGCGCTGCCGCTGCGTCTTATCCCGGATGGAAGCGGCCGCGAACTCAGCGCAGAGACCCGCGACGTCAGCTATCGCGGCCTTTATTTCCTCGCGGACCGGATCTTTGAGATTGGAAGCGAAATCGATTTCGTGATTACCCTGCCGCAGCGGGTGACCCGTTCGGACGACGTCCACATTCGGTGCAGCGGACACATTGTCCGGGTCGAGGAACAAAGCGGCCGAATGGGCGTCGCCGCCAAGATCGATCGCTACGAATTTCTTCCCGCCGCTGCCTAGGCGCAGATTCCGCGAGTACAATAGCCGGAGAGATCGCTTCCGCAGGGGGCAACATGTATCACTACGACGCGAAAACCGCTCTCGAAGAACTGCAGGAAGACGCGGTTCTGCCGCATCCAGTCAAGCTGCGCGACATGATCCTGCGCACGAGCCACGCGCCGGTCGAGGCGCAGGAACTCAACCGTGAATTCCAGGATTATCTGACGCGCTTTGGGGAGCTGCAGCATGTGGCGCGCAGCATCCTGGAACGCCTGACCACCAGCCAGCCGAAAACGTGATGGCGCGGCCGCATGCCGCGGCCGAGATCGCAGCGGACTCGCTGAAGTTGGTGAAGAGTCAAGCAACGCTGTGAGACCGCTGCGCCGTCCGTGGCGCAAAGGCCGGGCCAATCAGCGAGTATCGATCCGCATCGAATTGGCTGTACACTGAAGCTTCATCCGCACGCAAAAGCCGAGAGTGACCCTTCATGAGACGGCACACGCTGCTCATCGACGCCGACGACACGCTGTGGGAGAACAACGTCTTCTTCGAGAAGCTCATCGAGGATTTCATCTCTCTCGTCGAGCCTTACGGCTACCCGCGCGCGTACATCCGTCACATCTTGAATGAGACCGAGCGGCGCAACATCCGCCAGTACGGCTATGGCGTGCGCAGCTTTGGCCGCTCGCTTGAGGAGACGTACGTGAAGCTTGCCGATCACATGGCCAAGCGGGAGATGGTTGTACAGATTCATGAGCGCGTGGCGGAACTCGAGCGTACGCCGCCTAAAATCCTGGACGGAGTGCCCGATACCCTCGCGTACCTCACGCAGCGGCACCGGCTGATCCTGTTTACAAAGGGTGAGCCTGCCGAACAGGCAGCGAAGGTGCAGCGCTCCGGCCTGCAGGGCTTCTTCGAGGCGATCGAGATCGTGATGGAGAAGGACGCAGCGACGTATCGAAGCCTGGTCAACAAACACAAGATCGTCAAGACGCAAGGCTGGATGGTGGGGAACAGCCCCCGAAGCGACATCAATCCAGCGATGCTGGTGGGATTGAACGCCGTGTACATTCCCCACCAGCATACTTGGCAGATGGAGCAGGAGGCAGTAATGAGCGGCTCGGGGAAACTGGTGATCTTGCCCGCGTTTCGCGAACTACGGGCCCATTTTTAGTCTTCCTCCGCCTTTATCCAAGATGGAGGTTGCGCCCGGTCGAACGCGACCGAGAATAGAGAAGCAACTTCGGTCTCGAGGGACACGGGAAAATCTTCATGGCAACTGCAATTAGCCTGAAACCCACCGATTGGCGGCAGGAATGGTTCGAATTTGAGGACGCAGCCTATCTGAATGCGGCCGGGCAGGCGCCAATGCCCAAGGTTTCGTTGCGGGCGGTCCAGGCTGCGCTCGAATGGAAGAAATTCCCGCATAAGATGCCGGATTCCGCGTATTTCGAAACGCCGAACCGCGTCCGTGCGTCGATCGCCAAGCTCATCGGCGGCAAACCGGAAGAGGTCGCGCTCACGACCGGAGCGAGCGGCGGGCTCGCGGCCGTTGCCTACGGAGTCTCGTGGAAGCCGGGCGATGAAATCATCACGGCAAAGGGCGAATTCCCGGCGCAATTCACGGCGTGGAAGCCGCTCGAGGCCCGCGAGGGAGTTCGGCTGCGGGTCGTGGCTCCGCGTGAGCGTTTCCTAACAGCGGACGACCTGATTGCCGCGCTCACACCGAAAACGCGGCTGGTCTCCGTGAGCCTTGTCCGGTTTGATGATGCGTCGCGGCTCGATGCCTCGCGGACCGCCGAGGCGTGCCACGCGCAATGCACGTACCTGCTGCTGGACATAAGCCAGTGCTGCGGCGCAACTCCTCTGGACGTGGGGAAGCTGGGTGCTGATTTTCTGGTTTGTGCGGGCTACAAATGGATTCTCAGCCCGTATGGCACCGGGTTTTTCTGGGTGCGCAGCGACCTCATTGAAACGCTTCGGCCCGGACCGTTCTATTGGATGGCGCTCCAGGGCGCGGAACGCTTCCACTCGCTAGTCTTCGATGATCCAAAGCCCGCCCCCGGCGCGGCGCGCTGGGATTCGCCCGAAACCTCCAGCTTCTTCAATCTGGCTGCGATGGACGCGTCCCTCGAGTTTGTGCTGCGAGTCGGACCGGAAACCGTTGCCGAACACAACCGCGCATTGATCGAGATGATGTATGAACGCCTGCCTCGCGACCGTTGTATCGCGACAAGTCCGCTCGACCCCGCGCGCCGCGGGCCTTATGGCTGCTTTGCGGCGCCCTACCTTTACAACACCGAGCGCGACATCGACCGGCTCATCGCCGTAGCCACCATCTGAGCTGCGGCTTCTGCCTGAATCCGATGGAAATCCTCGGCGCGCACGTACCAGGCGTGGCAGAATTTCTTTCCCATGGCCGAAGCAAAGAAATGGCCGCGAGTTGCCGTCGTGGGCGCGGGGGCAGTGGGCGGCTACTTCGGCGGCATGCTGGCGCGCGCGGGCGCGCCGGTGATCTTCATCGGACGGCCGAAGTTCGCCGATGCGGTGAAGCAGAGCGGCTTGCAGCTCGACACTCTGCAATTTCACGAAACCCTGCGCGTGGAAGCCGCTACCGAGTTCCGCGCGGCGCGCGGTGCCGAGCTGGTTCTCTTCTGCGTCAAGACTACCGACACGGAATCGGCGGCGAAGGAATTGGCGCCGTTTCTCTCGCCGCAAACGCTCCTTCTCAGCCTGCAGAACGGGGTGGACAACGCCGAAAGAATTCGCGCCGCGTCCGGGATCGAAGCGCTGCCGGCCGCGGTGTACGTGGCCGCCTCTGTGCCGGAACCGGGCCGTGTCATGCACGTGGGTCGCGGAGACCTGGTCATCGGCCCGCGCTGCGAAAGGACAGAAATGCTGGCTACTCTGTTCGGGCGCGCTGGCGTTCCCTGCCGCATTTCCGACAATCTCGAGGGAGAGCTTTGGTTGAAATTGACCATGAACTGCTCGGCGAACGCCATCTCCGCGCTGGCGCGCGTCACATATGGGGAGATTGTAGCCAATGCCGACGCGCGCAAACTCGTTGAAACGGTTGTGTACGAGGTTCTTGCGGTCGCTCGCGCGGCAGGAGTTCGCGTGCCCGGGATGGAAAATCCCGAAGCAGGGATCGCGACTGCCCTGAAGCTAGCGCAACAGATGAGCCGCGCGACGTCGTCCACTGCGCAGGATCTGGCAAAGGGCAAGCGGACCGAGATTGATTCCTTGAATGGCTACATTGCGCGGCGCGGCGAAGCACTCGGCGTGCCCGTGCCCGTCAATCACGCGCTTTACACGCTGGTCAAACTCGCAGAAGGCCGCGCCTGAGTGCGGCGCGGCATCCTTGTTCGCCCGAGGCTACTCCGGTGCAACGGCGCGAAACGGGATGTGCACGATGGCTTCTAGCTCGACCGGCTCGCCCTGGCGTTCGGCCGGACGAAACCTCCACCGCGCCAGCGCTTGCATGGCGTTCTGGTCGAGCTGATCGTCGATTCCACGCACAAGCTGGATGCTGTCCACCGAACCATCTTTCCGGATCACCGCGTAAAGCACCACATCGCCCTCGACGCGCTCGTTCCTCAGTGCCGGCGGGTACTTCGGGTCCACTTTGTGAAGCGGCGACGGGCCGGTCAGATCACCGGGGGGAGCGACGCCAAGTCCGGGAGCGTCTGTGCGCATCTCGGAAAAATTCAGGATCCAACTCCCCGTGACGCTGTTGAGATTTGGCATGTTGATGTAAAGCGTATAGACCCGCTTCGCTCCGAGAATCGCTTCGGGCTTTGCCCCTGGCGGCAACGCTCCGAAGTTCTGCGTCGCCGCTTGCGAGGGAGCGTCATCGGACTGGCCGCGTGGCTCGGGCTTGGAGATGAGAGGCTGCGCAGGAGCCACTCGGAGCTTCCCAGAAGTTTCTCCAAGGCCGGAAACGCCGGAAGTCTTCCCTGGCTCGCCGCCGCTGATGCTCACGGAGATTGGATTACCTGTGGGAGTGGTGCCCGAACCGCCGTTGCTTCCGGAGCCCCCAGGCGGAACACCCTCTGCGCCTGGCACACCGTTCGCGACGCCGCCGGGAACTCCCCGCTGCGTCCCTTCTGGCGAAATCGAAACACGTGCGGCAAGATTGCCTTGGGGGACTTGCACGCTGGGCGTAGGAGGAGCGGGCGTAGCGGAAATGGCGATGAGCGTCACGGGCATACCCGCCGCGGTCGCAGGAACCGCCGAAGCTACTTCCGGCGCGGGCGCTGCCTCGCCACTCTGCGTCCGATTCGCCACGCGGGGAACGCTTCCCGCGTTGATCTGCAGATTTGGTTTTTCGGGCGCGTGGCTGAATGCCACAAGGTTCATTTCACGTACCTGAGGTGTGAAGTTTTGCGCCTCCGTCAGGACGGGCGCCTTCTCGGGAGAGACAGTCGCAATGCGCCGATCGCGTGGGCGGAGTTTTGCGAGCGTCTCTGGACTGATCTGCAAGCGCGGCCGCGCCGGCACCGCGCTCGAACCCAACTGCACGATGTTCGGGAGATTCGTGAGTATCTTGGGTGGTTCCGGTAGCGAAGCGGGCTGGATGAGGGTTTGCCGCGGATGCGTCGGCCGCACAGGATCGGTGAAGATGCGCTGCCGCGGATGGAAAGCATCGGCGCCCTTCGGAGGGAGGGGTTTGTCCGGCTGTGCGTGCGGAATGGCCTTCAGTTTCGGCCCCGGCAGATCAAGCTCGGGGAGATCGTTGATGGGACCGGACCAGGTTAATTCGATATTGTCGAACGCCGGATTGCGCCGCGGGGCCACAGGAAAGTCCGGATAAGGCATGACGAAAATAGCGACGTGCCAAAGCGCCGCGGCAACAACTGCGCGCCTGGGGGCTCGGCGCTCAATCCATGAGTCTTTGAAAAACTCGCCCGGGCGAAATGGCTTCGCTGCAGCGGGGCCGCCGATCGCAGCCACGACCACACTCCAAAAACTCTGCCGGAAGCTGCCCCACGCCACGTCGAGCTGTGGCGCCCTGCCGGCCGGCCGACGCACGGCCCTGGTGGGTCCTCGGCCCAAACCGAGGAGTTCAGCAGCGCTGCGCCCCGGTGCCGAGGCCCCAGGATTCCTCGCGAGTCGCGAAAGATCGAAGGCACTTTGTTCGTGTTCGGCCGGCATGGAAGTTTCGATTATACCTTCGGCGCGGGAGATGCCCCGGAGTAGATTTGGGGACGGAGGATCAGTCTACTCCACTATTCCAAAGATAAAAACTCAGGGTGGCATCTCCTTGTCTGAGCAGGCGGATGCGATGCAAATTGCCGACCGTTTCCGGCAAGTTTGAATTTCGGCGATGCTCCACGATGACGCGGCCGTCTTTGGCACGCAGCCCGGCGGTTCCCAGGAAGCGCAGCACGCTCTCGTATTCCTTGGCTTCCGCATACGGTGGATCGAGAAACATGATCTCTGCCGCGTCTCCGGGTTCGGATTGCCGCCAGGCCTGGAGCATCTCAAGTCCGCGAAGCGCATCCACCGCGAGCAACGTCGCCCCAGAAGTAATGCCGAGCGAATCAAGATTCTGCCGGATCAGATTCGCAGCGGTTGCATGCTTTTCGATGAAGATGACCTCGGCTGCTCCGCGGCTGAGCGCTTCGATGCCGACGGCTCCGGTGCCCGCATAAACATCGATGAATCGGGCGCCTTCGATGGATAATCCAATGACGTTGAAAAGAGTTTCGCGCAAGCGGTCGCTGGTCGGGCGCAGCTTCAACCCGCGAAGATTTTTCAAGACGCGGCTGCGATATTTTCCCGCGATGACGCGCATGGTCAGCCGACCCGAGCGAGATGATAACGTCTCTGCCAGTGCGCCGGGAGAGCGCCTAGGATCTGCTGCAAAAGCGGGCCCTGATTTGTATCTTCGACCAGCTGGAACGCCTCGCGGCGCGCCAGTTCCAGCAGCCCACGGTCGCGCAGCGGATTCGCGACGTCGAAGCCAAGGTCGCCGTGCTGGCGCGTTCCGAAGAATTCGCCTGGGCCACGAAGCTGTAGGTCGGTTTCGGCGATTTCGAAACCGTTCGTCGTGCGAACCATCGTCTCCAGCCGCAGCCGCGCTTCGTCGCTCATCCGCGTCGGCGCAATCAGGATGCAATAGGACTTTTCCTCGCCGCGGCCGATTCGCCCGCGCAATTGATGAAGCTGCGCCAGCCCGAAGCGCTCGGCGTGCTCGACCACCATCACGGTCGCATTGGGCACATCCACACCGACTTCAATTACGGTTGTTGCCACGAGCACCTGAATCTCGTTTCTGCGAAATCCTTGCATCACCTCTTCTTTTTCGTCGCTCGAGAGCCGCCCATGGAGCAGGCCGAGTCGCAACTTGGGAAAAACTTCTTTCGAGAGGCGCGCGAATTCTTTGATGGCCGCTTTCAGTTCGAGTTTCGTCTCCTCGATGACCGGATAGACGATGTAGGCCTGGCGGCCCGCGGCCACTTCGCGACCGAAAAACCCCCAAACGCCGGGAAGATTCTGCTGGCTCGATATGCGCGTTACAATTGGCGTGCGGCCGGGCGGCAGCTCGTCGAGCAACGAAACGTCCAAATCACCGTAAAGTGTCAACGAAAGCGTGCGTGGAATCGGTGTCGCGGTCAGCACGAGCACATGCGGCGCAATGCCGTGCACCGCTGCTTTGTCCATCAGCCGCTTGCGCTGCAAAACGCCGAAACGGTGCTGCTCGTCGATGCAGACAAAGCCGAGCCGGTTAAACTGAACGTCCTCTTCGATCAGCGCATGCGTGCCGATAACGAGCTGCGCCTCGCCCGTGCGAACGCGCTCGCGTGCGGCCGCTTTCTCGGAAGGATTCAATCCGCTGATGAGCAGTTCGACGCGGTAGCCCACGCGCGAAAGTATCCTTCGCGCGGAGAGAAAGTGCTGAACGGCGAGAATTTCCGTCGGCGCCATCAGGGCCGCCTGGCAGCCATTTTCGATGGCGATGACCGCAGCCTCGAGCGCAACGATCGTCTTGCCGCTTCCCACATCGCCTTGAAGCAGCCGGTTCATCGGCACCGGCCTTTCGAGATCGGCGGCGATTTCTGCCAGAACGCGCTTCTGCGCGGACGTCGGCTTGAAAGGGAGGATGCGCTTCAGCGCCTCCCGGATGCGTTCTTCGCGCACGGCAAACGCGATGGCGTTCTCGCGCCGTATGGCGCGCCGATTCAGCCCCAAACTGAGCTGAAAAAGGAAAAACTCTTCGAAGACGAGCCGCTGCTGCGCCGGCGAACGGAACGCATTGAGCGCGTCGAGCGATTCATCAGGCGGAGGGAAGTGCGTGCCATAAACTGCGCGTCGGATCGCCCGTGAGCCAAACATACCGATAGCCTCGTAAATCGGCACGATTCGTCCGACTTCGGTCGAGTCCATCTCTTCGCCGCGAAGCAGCTCCATCTGAGGATTCACCATTTCGATCCGCGCGGGGCGCAACCTGTCGACTTCTACCTTGCCGTGAAGAACCAATAGCTGACCGGGTTTCAGCCTGCCTTCAAGGTAGCCTCCGTGGAAAAACTTGCAGGGGAGCGAGCCGGTCGAATCCTGCACCAAAAGGTGGTAAATCGCGTCGTGCTTGCGATAGCGCACGGACGACGGCACGGCGCTGCCGCTCATCACGCGTGCCCGAACCGTATAGGTGCCGCCGGGCTGCAAATCGCGGATATTGCTGAAATGAATCCGGTCTTCGTAACGAAAGGGCAAATAGCCAAGCAGGTCTTCGAGCGTGTGGATGCCGCGCTTGGCCAGGAGTTCGGCGCGCTGAGGGCCGACGCCCTTGACCATGCGCACTTCCGTTGTCAGGCTCAGCTCCATGTCGTTGTCTTTATATCATTCCTGCCGCAAGGCACGCGGGCACGAGTGATACTTGCGGACTCCGCGTCGCTATCGTTAGAGTGGGCGTCCTGCTCTGCGCGCAAGGAAGGAGTTTCCCGTGGATTCTTCGCCGCCTTCGGCAAATGAGCATCTGACGAGCTCCGACCGCCGCGCGTTGTTGCTGTGGCTGGTTTTGGGTGTGGCCGGGGCGCTCTTTGCGTTCAAATATTACTTTGCCGCATTTCCCGAAGCCGCCGTGAATTTCCAAGTTTCCCGCGCGGAAGCGCTCGAACGTGCGCGACACTTCGTCACCGGGCTGGGCGAAAACCTGGCCAGCTATCAATCGTCCATCGTGTTCGACGTGGATGACAATGCCAAGACCTATCTCGAGCGCGAACTGGGCCTCGCGCAGGCGAACCGCGTGATGGCCTCCGAGATCAACATCTGGTACTGGGAGGTCCGCTTTTTCCGCCCCCTGCAGGAGGAGGAATATCGCGTCTGGGTGAATCCTGCGGGACGCATAGCGGGCTACGACCACAAAGTCGCCGAGGCAAGCCCCGGGGCAACACTCGCGCGCGCCGCGGCGGAAGAGAAGGCGCAGAAATTCCTCGTAGCTCAATACCAAGCTCCGCTCAAGGATTGGGAATTTCTGCCGGAGGAAGCCAACTCGACACTGAAGCCAAAGCGGCTCGACTGGTTATTCACCTGGGAGAAGCGCGGTTTTCGCGCGAAGGATGCTCCCTATCGCTTGAAGGTGACGGTGCAAGGCGGCGCGATCGGCGGCGCGCGGGAATTTCTAAAGGTGCCCGAGGCGTGGGAGCGCGACTACAGACATCTGCGTTCGACGAACATCTTCTACAACCAGGTCGCTTTGATTCCCTACATCCTCCTGCTCGGTGCGGCACTCTGGGTGGGTATCCTGCTGACGCGGCGCGGGCAGACGCGGTGGAGCGGCGCCATCAAGCTCGGCGGCTTTGTGGCAGCGGCTTTGTTCTTGATGCAGCTCAATCAATGGCCGATATCTCGCGCCGCCTACGACACACATTCTTCCTACAGCAGCTTCGTGGCAATTCAACTCGTGAATGCCCTGTTGTTCGCCGTGGGCTCCGCGCTGACGGTGGCGCTTGTGCTTCCCGCAGGCGACGCGCTCTACCGCGTGGCGCAGCCGACCCGCCTGCGACTCGCCAAAGCGTTCACGCTACGGGGACTGCGCACCCGCGAGTTTTTCAACTCCGCCGTGGTAGGGCTCTGCTTGGCCGCAGCGCATATTGGCTTCGTCGTCGCCTTCTACCTGATCGGCAGCCGGGTGGGCGTCTGGGCTCCGCAGGAGCTGAACTACGAGAACTCGGTGAGCACTACGTTTCCGTGGATATCCGGCGTTGCGATCGGGCTCTTCGCTTCCACGAACGAGGAATTCCTCTTTCGCCTGTTCGCAGTTCCGTTCCTCGAGCGTGTCACCCGTTCGCGCTGGCTGGCCGTGATTCTCCCGGCATTCTCCTGGAGCTTTCTGCACAGCGCCTATCCCCAAGAGCCCGGCTACATTCGGGGGATAGAAGTTGGGATCATCGGCGTCGTGGCGGGTCTCGTCCTGCTGCGCTGGGGCATTGTCGCTACACTGATCTGGCATTACACCGTGGACGCGCTCCTGGTCGGACTTCTGCTGATTCGCTCCAACAGCTTGTACTTCAAGATTTCCGGAGCGGCTGTAGGCGCAGCCGCCGTCGCACCGCTTCTGTTTGCAGGCGCAGCCTACCTCCTGCGAGGCCGCTTCGAGACGGATAAATCGCTACTAAACAGCGCGGAACCTTTGCCGGACGTTGAATTGGCAATGCCTGTGGCCGCCACAACTGCGCCGGCGGCACCGGCGCGGCACTACGACGCGCTCATGCGGAGCACCCTCGGATTTCTCGCCTTGTGCATTGTTGTAGGCGGAATTCTCGCCTGGAAACTGAAGCCCAAGTCTGTGGGCAACTACCTCACCCTCCGGGTGAACGCACGCGAAGCCCGGCGCATTGCCGACCAGACGCTGCGCTCCCGCCCGTTGCGACCCGAAAGCTATCGGGCGGCCACAACATTTGTTTCCCTCATGGACCCTCTCACGAATGAGTTCCTGCGGCGGCGTATCGGCATCGCCGGCATAAACAGAATCTATGACAAGGAAGTGCCGGGCGCGCTTTGGCGCGTGCGTTATTTCCGGGACGGTGATCCGGAAGAGTACGCCGTCGTCGTCCGTCCAGATGGTTCTCTCCACGCAGTCCGGCATACGCTCGCCGAGGCCGCACCCGGCGCATCGCTCAGCAAAGAAGAAGCCATCTTGCGCGCGGAGACATTCCTGCGCGAAGCGAAGAAGATCGACCACAAGCAATGGCATCTTGTGGAGACAAATTCAGAGAAGCGCCCTCATCGGATCGATCACACGTTGAGGTGGGAGCGGACGCGACCGCTTGACGATGCACGGGCTCCCACGGCCCCCGAACGTCTCTCTCCGGACCACGCCTATGCTCGCATCGAGGTGCAGGTCCTCGGCAACGAAGTGACCAATTTCCGAACCTTCATCAAAATTCCCGATGCATGGCGCCGCGCGCAGCAAGAACGAAGCCTGCCGCGAGCGCTCTATTTCATCGGGCGCAGCCTGTTTTTCGTGGGCCTCTCGCTGACGATGCTCATTCTCTTCCTGAAAAGGCTGCGATCGGAAGCTGCTTCTACCATTCCTTGGCGACGGCTGGCGAAATGGTCGCTCTGGGGTCTGGGGGGATTTCTACTTGCATTCTTCTGCGGTAGCGCCATCCCCGACCTGTTGTCCGCGTATTCGACAGAAGTCCCGATGAAGATATTTCTCGGAGAACTCGGAGTCGGCGTATTGATTTTTTCCGCGCTAGTCTTTGGCGGCTTGGCGCTCGTCCTGGGTCTGGCATGGTATTACGCCAGCTGCGCGTTCGGCATGGAGCACTTGCCAGGTTGGAACGGCATGCCCGCATCGTACTACCGGGACGCTGTGTGGATTGGCCTGGGGGGAATCGGAGCGCTCGCCGGTCTCGATCCGTTGCTTACGAAACTCGGGGAGCTATGGCCGACACTTCACAGGTCTCTCGATGCCTCGGTCGGAATGGACTTCGATGCGCTGCTTCCGTTCGGGGGCATCCTCGGCGATGCTCTGTCGCGGGGGCTCCTCTACACCGGTCTGGTCGCTTTAATCGCTGCCTTCATCGTGTCCGAAATTCGCCCCGTCTGGCTGCGACTATCCTTATTCGGCGCGTCTTGCCTGGCGTTGATAGGTGGCTGGGGCAATGCTGCCGATTTTGCCAAGGAGCTTCTAACCGCAACACTCGGGCTGGCGGTCATCGTCTTCGGCGTGAGGCGTTTTGTGCGATTCAACCTGCTCGGGTGCTTCCTCATCGCGATGGGCTCAAGACTGCTGGAAGCGTCGGGTGAGCTTTTCGGCCAGCCTGACGCGTTTTACCGCGCGAATGGCTATGCTCTCCTCATAGCGCTGGCACTTCTTTTCGCGTGGCCCCTCGTAATGTGGCGAGTCCAATGCGGGACGAGCACGCAGCAACAGGCTTGAAATAGGCCCCTCAGAATTGTCTCCCTTCGCCCCCGGCATCTGGAAAGACAGGCAACTTCCCGGGGACCTACTGCTTCGGAAACATTTAGGGTTCCTGTTTCGTCTTTACAGCGGAGGGCGGCTGCTTACCATTAGAGGGGACGTACGTCCATAATGGATGGTCTTCGCCATGACTCTCCGCGGGCAGAATGGTCTTCGGAGAAAGCCGATGCCCCGGTAAGCGCCAGGGGGCCCGTAAGCGCGAAGAGAAAGCGAAATATGCCGCTTCCACGTTGGGCGTTGGCTTTCCCCAATGAGGCAGGCCGGACCGGCTCGATCGATGCCGCCCTGCCAACGGTGGCATCTTTGTCCCAGATTGACGAACGGTCCCTGGTCGCCGAAGCCCAGGCGGGCAACCGCGCCGCTTTCGAGGAACTTGTCCGCCGCTACGATCGCCACGTCTTGCGCCTGGCGTTGAACGTGATGCGCCGGTCGGAGGATGCGCGGGACGTCTATCAGGAAGCCTTTCTCAAAGTCTATCGGAATCTCCACCGCTTCCGCTTTGAATGCAGCTTCTACACCTGGCTCTACCGGGTCGTAACCAACCTCGATCCGGAGCGGCGGCTGCTCGGCAAAGAGATCCAGGCAAGGCTCCTGCAGGCCATGCAACGCCTCTCGCCGCGTGAGCGCATCGTCTTCGAGATGAAGCACTATCAGGGATTGAAGCTTCGCGCAATCGGCGAGGCGCTCGGGACCACAGAGGAAACCGTGAAGAACTCGCTTTTCCGCGCCACGCGCAAGCTGCGAAGCCAATTGGGAGAACTGCTGTGAACGGCCCGGCACAAAATCAGGGCCCGCGGGCGACGAATTGTCCGGCGATCGCTCCGCTGCTGCCCTTCTATGCCTGCGACGAGCTGAACGCAGCCGAGCGCGGACAAGTTGACGCGCACTTGGCGCAATGCGCCGCGTGCGGGGAACAACTCAAACAGGAGCGCAGACTGCTCGAAGCTTTGGACGAGATGCTCCAGCCGGCCGATCGGCTGAATCCCTCGGACACACTCCTCGCGCAATGCCGCAGCGAACTCGCAGAACGGCTCGATGATCTGGCTTCACCGCCGGCTCCGGAACATTGGCAACCCTTCGGCTGGCTCCGGCGCTTGATCGCGCTGCGTCCTGCGTTGGGGGGGGCCTTGCTCGTGTTTTTTGGCGTGGTGTTGGGCGCCCAGGTTCCCGGTTGGGTTGCCAGCCTCGGCCGCGCGCGAACCGCGGATCCCACGGTGAATGTTCGGGCGACGCCCAGGCTGACGGAAGACCAGCTCGCGCAGATGTCTGTCGCAGGCATCAATTTCGTGCCGTCCTCGGACGCGGCGCCCGGGACAGTCCAGGTGGAACTGCGCGCCGAACAGCCGCTCATCATCTCCGGCAGCGTGGAGGATGGCGACGTGCGCCGAGTCCTTACCTACGTCATCGAAAACGGGCATCGCTTCGACGCCGGAGTGCGGCTTGACTGTCTGGACGCCCTGAAGTCACACACGACCGATGCGGATGTGAGGCGGGCGCTGCTTGGCGCGGCGCGCCGGGACGAGAACCCCGCCGTCCGCTTGAAGGCTCTGGACGCGCTGCGCGACTCGGCAGAGCAGCCCGCTGTTCGTCAAGCTCTGCTCGATTCCCTCGAGCACGAGTCAAATCCCGGTGTCCGCGTGGAAGCCGTGAATCTGCTCGTGCATTCGTTGCGGCAACTGGAGGAAAACTCCACACCGGCTTTGGCGCCTGTTCCCGCGTCGCCTCGTACCACGGCACCCAAGTCGGCGTCCTTACCCACGGACCCGTCCGTGGAGAGAGTCGTGCGCGCTCTTGAGGAGCTGACTCGCAAGGACCCGAGCCGCTATGTGCGCTTGCGGAGCGCCGCGGCCCTACGCCAAATCGGCCCGCGCGAGGTCCAGTAGCGATTGGCGGATTAGCCTGCACGCGAAAGTATCGACAACGTTTCGCAGCTCATGATTCTGACAAAGAACAGCCCCTGGCTCCGCTGGATGCTGCTTGGCGGCATCGTCCTCACCATCGCGCCAGCCGGGGCCGCCCGGCGCAAGCCGCACAATCCTCCGCCTGCGGGCGACCCGGGAATCCCTCACGCGGCCGCCGACCGCGTGGGTTTCGTCCAGACGTTAGAAGGACAAACGCTTCACCTTTCCGCGGATCTCGGTACTGTGCACATCTTCACTCTCGAGCCCGGCGCCGCGCCTATGGTGCGCTACAACGTGCATATCGAAACCGACGTGCGCGCTCCGCTGGCGGATCATCTTCTCTCTCAATACTCGCTCGCCGCGAAGTCCTCATCTTCCGGTGTGCAGATCATTGGCGCATTGCCGCCGCAGAGTGCCCATGGCCGGGCGTCGGAAGCGCAATTTTGGGTGCGTTTCGATGTAACGATTCCGCACAACTACAGCGTTGAGGTCTCGACCGGGGCGGGTGACATCGAAACAGTGGACATCGGCGGCACGGC
>WNGK01010413.1_pt1 | contig 14873 bp, 6 predicted proteins | sample 5400601 | NCBI WGS metagenome assembly WNGK01 (sample SAMN13153376, study PRJNA577476) | soil metagenome | isolation source: 60 cm soil or saprolite under Garry oak tree replicate 1 | place: USA:California | collected 2016-06-15 | reverse complement strand
ATGGAGCAGCGCATTGCTGACTCAGTCGCTCCGCGGCGCTTCAACATGTTTCTGTTGGGTCTGTTCGCTGCTTTGGCGCTGATTCTGGCGGCGATTGGAATCTACGGAATCATGGCGTTTTCGGTGGCCCAACGTACGCATGAGATCGGCGTTCGCATGGCCCTGGGCGCGCGGCGCGCGGACGTGCTGAGGTTGGTACTGCGGAATGGTTTTAAGTTGGCCCTGATCGGCATTGCCCTGGGACTGGCCATTGCCTTCGCGGCGACGCGTTTGATGTCCTCGCTGCTTTACGGCATCAGCCCGACTGACCGGACGACATTTCTGATCGACGCCCTGGTGCTGGCGGGTGTCGCGCTGCTTGCTTGTTACATCCCCGCGCGCCGCGCAACCAAAGTCGATCCGCTGGTGGCGCTGCGTTATGAGTGACGTGGCAGAAGCCCGACCGTAAGGGAGGGCTCCCGCTAGTTCAATGCAGTTTCTGTCTGAGTATCAGAGCCCTTGCTTACGCGCGGGCTTCTGGGTTGGAAAAACGGAGACGTACCTATGCACACACTGTGGCAGGACATTCGCTATGGCGCGCGAACGCTTATCAAGAAGCCGGGCTTCACGATCATCGCGCTGTTGACTTTGGCATTGGGCATCGCCGCGACAACCGCGATCTTTACGGTCGTCGACGCAGTGCTGCTGCGCAAGCTGCCCGTCAATGATCCCGCACGCGTGGTGGTGATACACAACCAGTTGCCGAAGCTCAATCTGCCGCGCACGCAGGTGTCCGCGCCGCAATACCTCGACTACAGCCGCGAGAACGCCTTCGAATCGACGGCGGCGATGACGGGCCGAAATTTCAATCTCACCGGCACAGGGGTTCCCGAGCGTTTGCAGGCAGGCAGAGTTACCGCCAGCTTTTTCTCCACGCTGGGAATCAATCCTCTTGCCGGACGCTTTTTCACTCCGGAAGAAGACAAGGTCGGAAACGAACGCGTCGTCGTGCTGAGCTTTGTCCAGTGGAAGCGACTCTTCAATTCAAACAGCAGTGTTCTCAATAGTCCGATTCAACTCAACGGAGACAGCTATCAAGTCATCGGCGTAGCGCCGGAGGGAATTGAAGAAATCTATCCGCATGTCGACCTCTGGATTCCGATGGCATTCTCGGCGAGAGAGCTGTCGGAGGAGCGCCGTAGCAGTCTCTCATACACGATGCTCGCGCGTTTGAAGCGCGGAACCAACATAGCCCAGGCGCAATCAATTATGAGCGGCGTCGCGCGAAGTATCGCGGGCCAGGTTCCCGATCCCGAGAGCTTCAACATCGAAGTTCGTTCGATGACCGATGAATACGTGAGCGACGTGCGAAAGCCGCTGTTTGTTTTGCTGTGCGCCGTCGTCGCCGTTCTCTTGATCGCCTGCGCGAACGTAGCAAATCTCTCGCTGGCGCGCGCCAGCGTGCGTACTCACGAGATCGCAGTACGCGCTGCTTTGGGCGCCGGACGCAGTCGCATCGTTCGCCAACTGCTTACCGAGAGTGTATTGCTTGCTGCTGTCGGCGGGGCCTTCGGGATTCTGCTTGCTTCGTGGGGCACTAAGGCATTGCTGGCGCTCGCGCCGACTAATCTGCCGCGCCTCAACGCCGTTCATCTGGATCTAAGAGTGCTGTTGTTCAGCTTCGCGATCTCGCTTGCCTGCGGCGTGATTTTCGGCCTGGTGCCGGCGCTGACAGCTTCGCGAACGAATCTGGTCAATTCGCTGAAGGAGTCTGAAAGAACGGACTCGGCCGGCACCACTCGCAATCGGCTACGCCGCGCGTTTGTAGTTGCCGAAGTCGCGATCGCGCTCGTGCTCCTGATCTCCGGCGGACTGTTGGTGCGCAGTTTTAATAAGTTGCTCGATGTGCGTCCCGGTTTCGACCCGCACAACGTCTTGACGCTGCGTCTTTCGTTGCCGGGCGCTCAATACGACAACGCTGCGCGCACAGCCCAGTTTTACGACAGTTTGCTGCCACGCATCGCCGGCTTGCCGGGTGTGACGCATGCGGCCGCCTGCTTCCAGACTCCTTTCACTCCCGGCGGCGACAATTCGATCTTTTCCATTCGCGGTTGGCATGCAAATCCGAATGATCCGCCGCCGCATGCGGATTACGCGTTCGTCTCATCTGATTACTTTCACGCGATCGGGCTGCCAATCCTGAAAGGCCGCGACTTTCAACCTTCAGACATGCGCGCCGGTAATTTCTTTGCGCCCAACTCTGTCGCAATCGTCGACGAAGAGTTGGCAAAGCGCTTCTGGCCCAATGGTGATGCGCTCGGCGGGGGCATCAGTTGGAGTCGCGAAGGTCCGTGGGCCACAGTCGTCGGCATCGTTGCCACCGCGCAATTAAAAGACTTGGCCGAAGAGTCGAAAGGCACCTTCTATCTGCCGGCGTACTTCTCGGCTTCGACACTTGTGGTTCGCACGTCAGGTGATCCGCGGCCTTTGACCCAGGCCATTCGCGAGCAAGTGCTCGCCGTCGACAAGAATCAACCGGTTTACGATGTCAAGACGATGGACGAGTGTGGCCGTCACCCTCGAGACGCGGCGTTTTGCCGTGGTGCTGCTCGGCATCTTCGGGGGTCTTGCTTTGCTGCTCGCCGCGATCGGTTTGTACGGCGTGCTCGCGTTCGCCGTGACGCAGCGCACCCATGAGATTGGCATTCACATGGCGCTGGGAGCGCAAGCGCGTGACGTTTTGGGCATGGTGCTCAAACAAGGAATGTCACTGGTCTTGTTCGGCGTGGTCCTCGGCGTGGCGGGCGCCTACGCGCTGACGCGCCTGATGCAGAGTTTGCTGTTCGAAGTAAGCGCGACCGACCCGACAACGTTCGCGCTCGTTCCCTTACTACTGGGGATCGTTGGCTTCGTCGCCTGTTACATTCCGGCACGGCGCGCAACGAAAGTCGATCCACTGGTTGCGTTGCGCTACGAGTAGCCGGAGGAGGAAAAAGGATGCACAACCTGTGGCAGGATTTGCGCTATGGCGCGCGTATGTTGCTAAAAAACCCCGGCGTCTCGGCAATTGCGATACTCACGCTGGCATTAGGTATTGGCGCGAACACGGCAATCTTCAGCGTCGTCAATGCAGTGATGCTACGTCCATTGCCTTACAAGAATCCTGATCGACTGGTTTCTTTGTGGGCAAATGTGCCCGAGCATGGGCGTTGGCGCACGACGCCCGCAAACTTTTTTGACTGGAAGAAGCAAAACACGGTCTTTGAAGATATGGCCGCCTTCGGCGCCTGGACGATGACCTTAACCGGCGATGGCGAGCCGGAACAATTGCTGGGCACGCTGGCTGGCGCCGGATATTTCTCAGTCGTCGGGGTTGAGCCGATGCTGGGCCGCTCGTTTCTTCCGGAAGAGTACGATCCGGGCAAAGGGCAGGTCGTGATCCTGGCGCACGCCTTCTGGCAACGCCGTTTTGGTGGGGATCAAAAGATCATCAACAAGGCGATTACATTGAACGGGACCAGCTACACAGTTACCGGTGTGATGCCTCCTGGAATCTATCCAGTATGGCCCACCACCTCGGGACAGATCTCCTTTGATCAAAGCCAGCAGCAGTTTTGGACACCGATGTCTTTCAACGCTCAGTGGGCGGCGGTCCGCACGGCGCACGTGCTCGGCGTCGTGGGCCGCCTCAAACCCGGCATCACAATCGAACAGGCACAGGCAGAGATGAACACGATCGGCGCCCGGCTTGAGCGGGAGTACGCCGTCAATAAAGGAGAAGGGATTATTGTTAATCCATTCATGAATGAGGTCGTTGGGAATGCCAAACCGGCGTTGCTCACATTGCTGGGCGCGGTCGGTCTTGTGCTCTTGATTGCTTGCGCCAACATCGCCGGCCTCTTGTTGGCGCAACACGCTGCCAGAAGCAAAGAGATTGCTATTCGAGCCGCCCTGGGTGCGGGGCGCGCCCGGCTTGTGCGCCAGTTCTTCCTCGAAGGTTTGTTGCTTTCTCTGCTGGGCGCTGCGGCGGGCATTGGGCTGGCCAAATTTGGCGTGGACGCGATAGTGAAGCTCATACCGCCGCAGTTTCCGCGCTTCAGTCAAACACAACTTGATTTGCGCGTACTCGGCTTTACCCTTCTGCTTTCGCTCGTCACTTGTTTGGTATTTGGTCTGGTGCCCGCGTGGCACGCCTCGAAGCCCGACCTGCATACAACCCTCGAGCAAAGCGGTCGCACTTCCGGTCCGGGAGCGGGGCGCCAGCGCTTTCGTCAGTTGCTGGTTGTCTTTCAAGTCGGTATGGCGGTGATGTTGGTGATTGGCGCGGGACTGCTAATCAAGAGCTTCTGGCGCTTGCGCCAGGTAGATCCCGGTTTCAAGCCGGAGCACGTCTTGTCACTGAGCCTGACGCTGCCGCAATCGAAGTGGGGCGACACGCAGCAGATCAATAACTTCTACAACCAACTGATCGAACGCATCTCTAGTCTGCCGGGCGTGCAGGCAGCGGCGATTGGTTACGATCATCCGTTACAGACCAACTGGGTTGACAGCTTTGCGATAGAGGGAAGACCCGCTCCCGCAGCAGGTGAATCGCCTTCAGCGAGTTTTAATCCGGTAAGCTGGGATTACTTCCGAACGGTAGGCACGCAAATCATCAGCGGCCGGCAGTTCACGTCGCAAGACGATCAGGATCATCCCGGAGTCGTGATCGTCAACGAGGCCTTTGTCCGCCGCTTCTTCCCGCACGAGAACGCGCTTGAGCAACGGCTCCGGCTGAGTCCGCCAGCAAGAATCTGGAAGAACCAGCGCCTGACCTCGTTTGAGATCGTCGGCATTGCACGCAATGTGAAATCCGCGGGCTTGAATGCTGACTCTGAGCCCGCTTACTACGTCCCCGCGACGCAAGCGCCTTTGCCGGACATGAAGATTCTGGTGCGCACACTGAACGATCCAACCGCGCTCGTTCCAGCACTCCGCAAAGCCGTGTGGTCCATCGATCCCAATCAGCCGATTGCGGAGGTCAGCACCATGGAAAAGATCGTCTCTGACAGCATTGCGCAACCGCGTTTGAGCATGATGCTGATGGGATTGTTCGGAGCGTTGGCATTAATCCTGGCGGCCGTAGGCATTTACGGTTTGCTTTCTTATGCGGTAACGCAACGCACGCAGGAGCTGGGCATTCGGATGGCCCTCGGCGCCCGAACGCCAGACGTGCTGACGCTGGTTCTGAAACGAGGGATGACGCTGGCGCTGATCGGTGAAGCGGTTGGACTGGCAGGGGCCTTCGCGCTCACGCGCTTGATCAGGACGTTGCTTTTCGGAGTGACGCCCACTGATACGACGACCTTCATAGCTGTGGCCAGTGTATTGACCGCCGTTGCGCTACTTGCTTGTTACTTCCCCGCGCGACGCGCGACAAAAGTCGACCCGCTGGTGGCGCTGCGTTACGAGTAGCACGATTGATTTGTAGGGGCGGACCTGCGTGTCCGCCCGCACCTGGAATTAACTCTCTTATCTGGGACCCAGGGCGGACACGCAGGTCCGCCCCTACAAGCGGAGCCCGTCATGGAAACGCTATTCAAAGACATTCGCTACGGAATCAGAAGTCTGCTGAAGCGGCCTGCCTTCACATCAATCGCCGTGCTTACGCTGGCGCTCGGTATTGGCGCCAACACGGCGATCTTCAGTGTACTGAATGCTGTATTGCTTCGTCCTTTGCCTTACGTTGATGCGGATCGCATTGTGCGGATCGATGAAACCGAGGAGCGCGGAGGCATGGGTGTATCGCCGCCTAATCTTCTGGACTTTCAGCAACAGAATCACTCCTTCGAAAATATTGCCGGATACGCTGAAGGCAGTTTCATCCTCACCGGGGCCGGGGAGCCTCTGCGTCTTCAGAGTGTCAACGTTTCGCACAACATGTTTTCGGTCCTCGGAATTAAGCCACTCCTGGGAAGAAGTTTTTCGGAAGCCGATGAAAGACAAGGACAGAATCAGGTAGCTTTAATCGGCTACGGTCTTTGGCAGCGGCGCTTTCGCGGCGAGAAAGATTTGGTTGGACGCCAGATCACTTTGGACGGCAAGAGCTACTCGGTCCTGGGCGTGATGCCCCGCGAGTTTGAGTTTCCGATCCAGACTGAACGAGTCGAGGTGTGGGTTCCGTTATCGTTGCCGGAGGATATGAGCCAACTGAGAGGCGCTCATTATCTTGATGTCGTCGGCCGCATCAAGCCCGGCGTATCGGTAACGCAAGCACACGCGGATCTGGAAGGCGTTGCTCAGCGAATCTCCCAACAATTCCCGAAGCTCGTATCGGGAAAAGTCACAACCGTTGGGTTGAAGCAGGATATGGTGGGCAAAGTTCAAGCGTATCTGCTGATGTTGGCCGGCGCGGTCATGCTCGTCTTTCTAATTGCCGCAGCGAACGTCACGAGCTTGATGCTCGCTCGGGCCGCAGAGCGTCAGAAAGAGATCGCTTTGCGAACGGCGCTTGGCGCCAGTAGAGCTCGCCTGCTAAGACAACTTCTCACGGAGAGCCTGATACTGTCTCTGCTCGGCGGCGCCGGTGGTGTGCTGCTGGCAACTTGGGGCACGGACTTTCTGGTAACAATTGCGCCTCGTGATTTGCCGCGCTTGCAGAGCGCGCATATAGACGGTTGGGTGCTGCTGTTCGCCTTAGCCACGTCTTTCGTCTGCGGCATTCTTCTGGGACTGATTCCCGCGTGGCGCGCTTCCGTTCCGGACTTACACTCGACGCTCAAAGAAGGGGAGAGCAGAAGCGCGACTGCTCCGCGCCAATCCTTGCGCAAGGCGCTGGTGGTTGCTGAAGTCGCTTTGGCGCTCGTGCTGTTATGCGGCGCGGGCTTGCTGATCAAGACACTGTGGAAGCTGAACGCAGTGGACCCGGGCTTTGATCCAGAGAAGGTCCTCGTGGCGGAAGTAGTTCTGCCAAAGACGAAGTACCCTGACCAAGCGCGTCAAACGGCCTTCTTCCAACAACTCCTTGAACGAATCAAATCATTGCCCGATGTGGAATCCGCCGGCGGTACCAGCAATCTTCCGTTGAGCGGAACGAACATGGTTTTTCTGGCGTCGGTCGAGGGGCGACCGACAGGCGCATTTCCGGCCAGCTTTCGTGCTGTTAGCCAGGACTACTTCCGCACAATGCGCATCCCGCTGCTGAAAGGACGTTGGTTTGACGATCGGGATACGGCGTCGAGTCAGTCCGTGGTGGTCATCAATAAGACGATGGCACGCCAGATTTGGCCCGGTGAAGAGCCGCTGGGAAAACGGATTAAGCACGGCTTCAAGGAACAAGTGGCGGAGGTAGTCGGCGTGATTGGCGACGTAAAGTATGGCGGCCTCGATCAGCAAACAAAGCCGGAGATGTACGCTCCGTTTTCTCAACGCTCCTGGCCCTTCATGCGCATTGTCGTGCGGACAAAATCCGATCCGATGAATTTGGCCGCCGCCATCCGCACCGAAGCTCAAGCTATCGACAAAGATCAACCCATAGACAAGCTAACGACGATGGCATCAGTGGTCGGTGCTTCGATCGCCACGCGTCGCTTTTACGGTCAGTTGCTCGGAGCCTTTGCGGTACTGGCGTTCATTCTGGCTTCGGTGGGGATTTACGGAATCGTGTCCTATTCGGTCGCACAAAGGACGCGAGAGATTGGTATTCGCATGGCGCTGGGCGCAAAGCAAAGCGATGTGCTGCGACTCGTGCTGGCCGAGGGCTCCTGGCTGACGATGCTCGGAGTGATCTTGGGTTTGGCAGGGGCGTTCGCCGCCACGCGCGTTCTGACAAGTTTGCTGTTCGAGGTGAAGCCAACGGATCCGGTGACCTTCATCGGACTTTCGATTTTGCTGGCGACGGTTGCGTTATTGGCCAGTTACATTCCCGCGCGACGCGCGACGAAAGTCGATCCGCTGGTGGCGCTGCGCTACGAATAGCGCTGACTTTCAAGCAGAAGCCCGCGCGTAAGCAAGGGCTCCTGAGTAGTGATAACCAGCCCTCCCTAACGGTCGGGCTTCTGCCAGGAGGAGAACATGCACACACTGTGGCAAGACGTGCGCTACGGCGCGCGCATGTTACTGAAAAATCCCGCCATCACTGCGATTGTGATTGTAGCGCTGGCTCTGGGCATCGGCGCGAACACGGCGATCTTCAGCGTCGTCAATGCAGTGCTGCTGCGTCCCTTACCTTTTGAGGAGGCCGAACGGCTGGTGTTCTTGAATGAGACCAGCAGGGTCATGGACGAGATTTCGATTTCTTATCCAGACTTCGCAGATTGGCGCAACCAAAACCATGTCTTCGAGTATGTCGGTGTCTACAACCGCAACAGTTATAACCTTACTGGCTATGGTGATGCGGAGCGCATCCTCGCGGCGCAGATGTCCGCCGATATCTTTTCCGCTCTGCGCGTGAACGCCGCTATCGGCCGAGTGTTTACGAACGAGGAAGACAAACCCGGTGGCCCGCCGGTCATCGTCTTGAGCTACGGGTTATGGCAGCGCCGGTTTGGCGGCCAGTCAAGCATCCTGAATCAAGCGCTGACCTTCAACGGAAAAAGCTATAACGTCATTGGGGTCATGCCGGAGGGCTTTCAAATTCCGAGTCGCGTCGAGATGTGGGTTCCCGTCGGTCAATTATCAGGCGATGCAAATTGGCAACAGCGAGGCAATCATCCTGGCTTGTACGGAGTCGCGCGCTTGAAGCCCGCAGTAACTCTCGCGCAAGCGCAGGCGGAGATGACAAACATTGCCGCCAATCTTGAAAAGCAGTACCAGGACTCAAACGCCGGCACCGGCGTCAAGCTGCAGCCGCTGCTCGAAATCTATGTCAGCAACGTCCGCCGGACCCTGTGGGTGCTATTCGCAGCCGTGGGCTTCGTGCTTTTGATTGCCTGCGCGAACATCGCAAACCTGCTGTTGGCTCGGGCCAGTGCGCGCCAGAAAGAGATGGCGATTCGCGCCGCGATGGGCGCCGGCCGTTGGCGCATCGCGCGCCAGTTGCTGACGGAGAGCGTTCTGCTCGCTTTAGTCGGCGGCACGCTCGGACTGCTCGTGGCGCGTTGGGGTATTCAATTCATTTTGTATATAAGTCCCAACGCTATTCCTCGCGCGCGGGAAATCGGTCTTGACTGGCGCGTACTGACCTTTACGATTGGGGTCGCATTTCTAACCGGCATTCTGTTTGGTCTTGTGCCCGCGCTCCAGGCCGGAGTGGTTGACGTTCATGAAACTTTGAAAGAGACGGGCCGCGGCACGACGGGACGACATTGGCTGCGCAGCTCGCTGGTAGTCGTGGAAGTGGCAACGACGCTGGTGTTGCTGATCTGTCTCGGTACCGCAAAAAAAATATCCCAACCTCGAGCAACGCGAAGCGTTTTTCAAGCGGCTGCTGGAAAACAGCCGTGGCTTGCCGGGGGTTGAAGGAACTGCCGCCGCTTCCGGGCTACCGCTGGGCAACAACGGCTGGCAAACATCATTTACGGTGGAAGGCCAACCCCTCCCGCCGCGCAATCAGACACCACTGATGGAGGCCTGCCTGGTCACGCCCGATTACTTTCGCGTGATGAACATTCCGCTGAAGCGCGGTCGCTATTTCAACGAGCACGACGATCGATCATTTCTAGCCGGGAAGGACCTCAGCAAACTCGACGAAGACCAGAAAACGATGGCCGGCGTCAACGCGATCATCATTGACGAAGAGTTTGCGCGCCGCTATTGGCCCAATGAAGACGCCGTCGGCAAGCGGATCAGACTTGGCGGCGCGGACCCCAAGGCGCCGGTGCTTACCGTGCTGGGTGTGGTGGGACGGGTAAAGATGGAAGGCCTCAGTCAGGATTCAAATCGTGTGCAGGGGTACTTTTCATTTGCCCAAATGCCATTTAGCGGTATGACGGTGATTACCAAAGCTGCGGCTGATCCAAATCAGTTGGTCGCCTCGTTGCGCCAACAGGTGAAGGCCATCGATCCGGATCAGCCCATCTACAACATTCGCACCATGGATGAGATTCGCGCGGATTCAGTAGCGCCCGAGCGCTTGAATCTAACGCTGCTCAGCCTCTTTGCCGGTATCGCTCTGGTGCTGGCCATCGTCGGCATATACGGAGTGATGTCGTATTCGGTGACGCAGCGCACGCATGAAATAGGAATTCGCATAGCGATCGGCGCGCAACCGCGCGACGTCTTTCGGATGGTCCTTGGCCAGGGAATGATACTGGCTCTAATCGGCGTTGCTATCGGATTGGTTTTGGCTTTCCTTCTTACGCGGTTGATGACCACGATGCTTTTCGGCGTCGAACCAACCGATCCGGCAACGTTCGCGAGTATCGCGGTGTTGCTGACCGGCGTGGCGCTGGTTGCCTGCTACATACCTGGGCGACGCGCCACGAAGGTCGATCCAGTGGTGTCGCTGCGCTACGAGTAGTCAGAACCACCTGCGGTAGCGGGTGGGTGAGATAGGCATCGGAGTCGACCAGAACGAAACCATGACCCACCGGCTACCGCAGGTGGTTCTGACAGGAGCGACTATGCACACATTCATTCAGGACCTTCGTTACGGCATTCGGATGCTGGCAAAATCGCCGGGCATCACTATTATTGCCGTGCTCGCACTGGGGTTGGGGATCGGCGCGAACACCGCGATCTTCTCGGTTGTCAACGCAGCGCTCTTGCGACCTTTGCCTTATGCCGACCCGGACAGACTCGTGCGGCTTTCGGAAGACAGCCCGCAGGTGCCGCAGATGTCTATCTCGTATCCGAACCTCCTCGATTGGCGCGAGCAGAACAAAGTCTTCGAGCGTATCGCGGGGATGCAGTTTCGCAGCCTCAACCTGACAGGCAAGGACGAGCCGGAACGCCTGGCAGGCAGAGGAGTGTCGGCGGAGTTCTTCGACGTACTCGGCGTCAAGCCCGCGTTGGGACGCAGCTTTGCGGCAGATGAAGATCGCCCCGGCGCCAATCCCGTCTGCATCATCAGTCACGGCTTGTGGCAGCGTCGCTTCGCTTCTGACCAAAACATAGTCAGCAAACAAGTGACGTTGAGCGGCACGAGGTACACGGTCATCGGCGTGCTTCCGGAGAGCTACGCCTTCGGCACGCCAACCGACATATTCGTGCCCATCGGGTTGCGCGCCGACGAGATGAAAGAGCGCGGCAGTCATCCCGGCATCTACGCAATCGCGCGCTTGAAACCGGGCGTAACGGTCGTGAAGGCGCGTGCCGAGCTCATCGCATTGGCGGAACGTATCGCCGCGCAATACGGCATGAAAGGAAACAGCGCAACGCTCACTCCGCTGCGCGAAGCATTCGTCGGCGACATCCGCACTACTTTGCTCATCTTGCTTGGCGCCGTCGGTTTCGTACTCGCCATTGCATGTGCGAATGTTGCCAACCTTTTGCTCGCGCGCGCCGCGACCCGACAAAAAGAGATGGCGATTCGCACGGCTCTCGGTGCGGGACGCCTGCGCATCATTCGGCAACTGCTCACGGAAAGCGTGCTGCTTTCACTTCTGGGCGGCATTGTTGGTTGCCTCCTGGCGTTCTGGGGCCTCGACCTGCTGCGCTCTGCCAGTGCCGACAGTTTGCCGCCGACGGCGGTGATCAAATTGGACGGCCGCGTCCTCATCTTCACGCTGCTCGTCTCGCTCTTGACCGGCATCATCTTCGGTTTGGCTCCAGCGCTGGGCGCCGCGAAAACGAATCTGCATAACACGCTCAAAGAAGGAGGCCGCAGTTCGACGGCCGGCGGGGGACGTGCTTGGTTGCGCAGCGCGCTCATTGTTGCCGAAGTCGCCCTCTCGCTCGTGCTTTGGTCGGCGCCGGACTGCTCGTCAAAAGTTTCATGCGCATTCTAGACACCGACCCCGGCTTCAAGCCGCAGAATCTACTCACGATGCAACTTGCGCTCAGCGCAAAGAAGGATGAAGGCGGCAAAGTCCTCAACTTCTTTAACGACTTAAACCGGCGCATCGCCGGACTGCCCGGCGTCGAGGCGGCGGCGTTTTCAAACGGCATACCGCTCGGACTAACAGTCGATACATCGTTTGCCATCGTGGGACGACCGAAGCCCGAACCCGGCAAACAGCCGCAGACAATGCTCTACATCACGAGTCCAAACTACCTGCAAGCGATGGGCATCCGTCTCGTCAAAGGCAGATTCTTCACCGTCCAGGACACGCAACACAGCCCGCACGTCGCTGTTATTGACGAGGCGTTTGCGCGCGCACAATTTCCTAACGAAGAGCCGCTCGGACACTACCTCGCGGGCGATGGCAAGGATAATCCGGATGCCGAAATCATCGGTGTCGTCGGGCACGTCAAGCACTTTGGCCTGGATGCTGTAGAGCGGGTGCAACCACAACTCTATGTCCCGTTCAATCAAGCCCCCGACGAATTTCTTCCGATGCTCGCCACGCGTATGAACCTCATCGTCCGCACGACGGCAGACACTTTGAACCTGACCGCGGCGGTGCGCCGCGAAGTGCAAGCACTTGACCCGAATCAACCCGTCTACAACGTGAGTACGATGGAGCAGACGCTTGATCAGTCGCTGGCCACCGAGCGGCTCTCAATGAGGCTGTTTGCGCTGCTCGCCTCGCTCGCCTTGATCCTCGCGGCGGTTGGCATCTACGGCGTGATGAGCTACACGGTCACGCAGCGCACACACGAGATTGGCATTCGCCTGGCGATCGGCGCGCAACCCGGCGATGTCTTTCGCATGGTGATCGGACAGGGAATGAGGCTGGCTCTGATAGGCGTGGCTATCGGATTGGTTGGCGCTTTCCTGCTTACCCGGTTGATGACCACGATGCTCTTCGGCGTCGAACCAACCGATCCGGCAACCTTCGCTGGTATCGCGGTGTTGCTCGCCGGAGTTTCACTGGTTGCTTGTTACGTGCCCGGCCGACGCGCAACGAAAGTCGACCCCGTTGTGTCACTGCGCTACGAGTGAAGTCATTTTGCGATTGCCGATTGCCAATTGCCGATTGACCAGCAATCGCAAGCCACTCGCCGGAAAGGGGCGCCTGGATCGGCAACCGAAAGCAATTGGAAATCGGCAATTGGAGATTGGAAATGTAATCATGGACTCACTGTTGAAGGACATTCGTTATGGGATGCGAGGCTTGCTGAGACGACCGGCGTTCGCGATCGTGGCGGTGATCATCCTGGCGTTGGGCATAGGCGCCAACACCACGATCTTCACTTTGATCAATGCGGTGCTCCTGAAGCCGCTGCCGGTAAGCAAGCCGGAGGAGTTGGTCCTGTTCGACGACTCACCAAGTGAGGGAACTTCCACGGGCGATCCGACGACGGGGCGGTGGCGTCTGTTTTCATATTCCGCCTATCGCTATTTCCGCGAGCACGATCGATCATTTCAGGAGCTCAGCGCATTCCGCAGCGGTGAAAGCCGGATGAGCGTGCGGCGGACAGATGCTCAACCCGGTGAGCCCGCCCAGCGCGCGTGGGGCCACCTCGTTTCCGGAAACTACTTTGCGGTTATGGGCGTCAACCCGATGCAAGGGCGTGTGCTCACCAACGAAGACGACTCTCCCGGCGCACATCCCGCGGCCGTCATAAGCAATGGCTATTGGATGCAAGCATTGAACGGCGATACGCAGGTGGTCGGCAAGGATGTTCTGCTCAATGGGACTGCTTTCACGATCGTGGGCATCATGCCGCCTGGGTTTTTCGGAGAGCGGGTGCGGCGTTCGCCTGATTTCTGGCTGCCGCTTTCCTTCCAGCCACAGATCGAATTGCGGAATTCCTTGCTCGATGACAAAGACGCTTATTGGCTCAAGCTGCTGGGTCGGCTAAAACCCGGCGCCCAAATTGAACAGGCTCAGGTTAGCGTCAACATCGGGTTGCGGCAATTCCTCAGCGACCGGGCCGGAAGCCAGCTCACTGACGATCGCCGCCGCGCCATTGAGAATACCTACGTTCAACTCACCCCGGGTGGGCGCGGGCTTTCGGGCCTACGATCTTTCTATTCACAAGCGCTGCGCATGCTGATGGTGATCGTCGCGCTGGTGCTGCTGATTGCCTGCGCCAATGTGGGGAATCTGTTGTTGTCGCGGGCAGCTGCCAGACAAACGGAGTTCTCTCTGCGCCAGGCGCTCGGCGCGACCCGCACTCGACTGGTTCGTCAACTGCTCACGGAGAGTTTGTTGCTGGCCGTAGTCGGAGGCGTGAGCGGCATACTGCTGGCTCAATGGGGAGTCAGCTTGTTGGTGACACGCGTTGCCGGAAGCACGCCGTTGGACGTCAAGCCGGACCTGTCGGTGTTGCTGTTCACGATCGGGATTTCGCTTATTTCCGGAGTTGTTTTTGGCGGGGCGCCGGCCATCCGAGCCACCAAGACCGATCTAACTTCGGCGTTGAAAGAGAAAGTTAGCCGGGGCCGGCGCGGCCGCTTTAGTTTGGGATCCGCGTTGGTGGTTACGCAGGTGGCCGTCTCTCTCGTCTTGCTGGTAGGCGCGGGGTTGTTTGCTCGCAGTCTAATGAAGCTGCAACAAGAGGACCTTGGCTTCAACCGCGACAACGTGCTGCTCGTCAACATCGAGTCGCGTCTCGCCGGTTACACGCCCGCCGAGCTCGCGCCGCTGTACCGGCAGCTTTATGATCGTGTGAGTGCGCTGCCTAATGTTCGCTCCGCCACTCTGGCCAGCTACAGTCCGATGAGTGGGCGCTCCAGCACCAGCAGTCTTAACCTTCAGGGATACACGCCCAGGCAAGGCGAAGACCTGGTGGTCTCTGACATTCTGATCGGGCCAGGCTACGGCGAGACGCTTGGTCTGCCGCTCTTGCTCGGCCGTGAGATTGGATTGCAGGACACTGGAGCTTCCGCCAAAGTTGCCTTGGTTAATCAAGCCTTGGCGCAATCT
>WNGK01008615.1_pt1 | contig 14875 bp, 19 predicted proteins | sample 5400601 | NCBI WGS metagenome assembly WNGK01 (sample SAMN13153376, study PRJNA577476) | soil metagenome | isolation source: 60 cm soil or saprolite under Garry oak tree replicate 1 | place: USA:California | collected 2016-06-15 | reverse complement strand
GCGATCACGATGACTTCCCAAGGTCAGACGTGTGTGAACACGCCGATCTTGGACACTCTTCGCCTGCCAGTCACGGACCAAGGGGCGGCGTGTCGTGACATGCCATGACCTGCACCGAATAACCGGTCATCGATCTAGGTTCGCAGCCCGGCTGGCCGTTCGGTCCGGTGGTCAGTTCATCAAGCCGGTCAAGTAGCTCCCGGAGCGTGTACCTGGTGATCACGGTCTCGCCGTCCGGTTCGGGCCTGCACGGTGCCGAATCCGCCGTCGCCGATGATCACCTCCGGGTGCGAGGCCCTGAACTGTGCTAGGCGCAGCAGCTGGTCCGGCTCGCCGAGGGCGCCTGGCAGCCCGTGCCGGGCCAGCCGGATGCCGAAGCCGCTCATGTGCGGCCCCGTGCTGCCGGAAGGTGCCCGGTGTTGATCCCGGTCAGCTCGCGTGCCCGGCGCCTGTCGAGTGCGAACAGCACTGCGCGGAGTACGACGCCGTAGTCCCGGTGGAACTGGTGGCCGATCGCGGCGACTAGCTCGTCGCCGGTGCCGGCTGGGTTCTGGTCGCGCCAGGCGGTGACAGCGGAGCGGGCCCGGGCCAGGTCCGCGGGGTTGTCTTCCCGGAACCTCACGGCCAGCCCCATAGGCTGCTGCTGAATCCTGCCGTCCGTTCCATTGCGGACGCCTCCTCGCCATCGCGCGCCAACGTGGTTACCGGCAGCGTGCCGCGCGGCGAGCATGCGGGTAAAGGAAGTTGACAAAAGTTGACGAGCAATTAATCAGGGTCGGCAGTCAGGTCGCGGAGCGCGCGGCCGATCAGCCGCCGAGCGTCGCGGCCGTACAGCGCCGACTGCTGGAGCAGCTCGAAGACCCGGGCGTACAGCGTGATATCGCGCGGCTGGGTGACGGTCAGGCTGGCCGAGACGGTCTCGATGCGGACCCGCGAGTCGTCGAACATCCAGAAGCTCCCCTGGGTCAGGCTGTGCCGCTCGCCCGCGGCCGGGATGATCCCGATCCTGACCCTCGGCAGCGACATCACGGCGAGCAGCCGCTCCTCCACGACGACCTGGAACTCGCGCTCACCGGCGTACAGCACCCGCTGGCGGTCCATCCGGGCCTGGACCGCCGCGTCAACATCGTCGGCCAGGCCCATGAACCCGGTCCAGAACCGGAACAGCGCGGCGGCGTATTCGGCCGTGGTGAACAAGCCCGGGACGACCGTGGTGTCGTAGATCCGGAACAGGGACGTCTGCTCGTACAGCGGGACCGAGGACTCCGTCAGGTGCTTGAGCCCGGCCTGCATCTGCCGCCGGTACTCGTGGTACATCGCCTCGATGTGCCGGACGGAGGCGATCAGGTCGGGAACATGGCCGGCCGCTCCGCACGCGGTGCACCAGGAGCGGATGTCCTCCTCGGTTGGACTGCGCGCCCCGTTCTCGATCTTGCTGATCTTGGTGAAATGCGAGCCCATGGCTGCAGCGAGCGCTCGTGCTGTCAGGTTGGCGTCCTTGCGGATCTCACGCAGGCGGGCACCCAGCGCTTCCCGGGCCTGCTGGACTGGCGTGGTCACAGTCAGGACGGCGTGTACTGGCTGTGCGGGATCGCGGCCCGCCAGGCGGCCTCGAACGCGGTCACGCACTGGGCGACCAGTGCCGCCTCGCGGGTCAGCTCATAGCCCTGCACCGCGCCATCGCCGGACAGGTGGGTGAACACGACCGTCTCGCCGTCGAAGCTCCACAGGTCGTTACCGGGCAGCAGGAGTGCGGACGCTCGCTGGCGCGGCAGCCACCGCACCTCCTCGCCGGCCTTGACCAGTTCGTCTGCGTCCTGCCACTCGAACCGGATGTAGTTGGTCACCGGCTCTGAGACGACCCGCAAGCGTCGCAGGGTCCGGCCTGCCTCACGGTGGCCGCGCATCATCTCGCGCCATGGCCGCCACCACTCCTCCTCGGCCGCGGGATCCAGCCGCTCGCCTGCGAGCCAAGTCCGGAACCTGCCATGATCGGCCGCTGCGTACAGGTCGCGCATCTCGAGGTGCAGGGCTTCGCGGCTGAAACCGGCTATGAGGCTGTCGCGCAGCTCAGCGGTGACCCTCTTCATGCTGCTGCTCCTCTGGCGGCAGGTACTTCATCAGGCGCTTCGGCACCTCGACAACCGTCTCACCGTCAGGGATCCGAATCTGCGCCAGGGCCTCTGGGTCGGTCACCGTGTAGCCCTGTACGAGGTATGTGTCCCGGTCGGTCGCGTACAGCGTCGGCGAGTCGTTCGGCGTGCTGTCCTTGCCCAGGAAGGTTAGCTTCATGATCGGCACCTCGCGATGCGATGTTGACAATAGTTGTCCACCAGTAATAGTGAGTGCCGGACAGAGGGGCGTCAAGCCCAACGCAAGCGCCGAAACGCAGTCTGCCACTGCCCCGAGCATCCTTGGCTGCAGGTCTGGATCGGCCTTGGATGATCATTGACACGCCGTAGAAGTTTGCACCGGCCTGGCCTGGGTGGCGGACGGTTCCCGGGTTCCCGGGCAGGCCAGTTAACGCCCGGGTACCAGCCGCTGCTGCCACGTGGCGTTCAACAGCCCGGCCCCGAGTCCAGCGTGACCACGGCGACCTAGCGCGGGTCGCGCCGACCGGGTCAACCCCGGTTACGCTCGCACCCCTCCAGGCACCCGGCCAGGCCCCGGGCATGGGCATCGATCGTCCGCGGTACCCGGCCGAGATCAGCCCAGATGCTCAGCCACTCGGCCGCGCGCTCATGCCGCCCCAGGACAGGCCATTTGTCCCAGGCCCAGGCTGCAGACATCCGCCGCAACACTCCCATCCCCATCGACTTGCAGGGACGCCACTGCGGACGGCCGGGCCAACCGTGACGACACGCCGGGGTGATTCCACGTGATGCCCGATGCCAGGACTTGAGTGGGGCCGCTACGGTGGGTTGCGTGGCACGCCGGGGTTGCGTATGAGTAACTCACGGCGGGGGTTCTTCCGGTGAGGGAGCGTATGACCACGGCCAATGCACTCGATCGGGGCCGGGGGGCCTTTGCTCGGCGGGCCTGGGCGGATGCGTACTCCGGGCTGTCTGCCGCGGATCATGAGGCACCGCTTTCGCCTGAAGATCTTGAACGGCTTGCGATGGCCGCCTACCTGGCCGGCCGGGACGACGACGGTGCCGACATCTCGGCGCGGGCGTATCACGAACTGCTGCACCTTGGTGATGCGCCGCGGGCCGCCCGGTGCGCGTTCTGGCTGGGTTTCACACTTTTGCACCGGGGTGAGTTCGCCCGCGGCGGCGGCTGGCTCGCCCGGGCCCGGCGGCTGATTGACGACGGCCATCTGGACTGCGTCGAGCAAGGGTATCTGCTTTTGCCGGCCGCACTGCAGAGCATGGCGGGCGGCGATGCCGCGACCGCGTGCGCCACCTTCGGCCGGGCCGCCGAGATCGGCGGGCGTTTCCATGACCCGGACCTGGAGACGCTGGCCGGTCTCGGCCGGGGTCAGGCGCTGATCCGGCTGGCAGCGACGGCCGAGGGTGTCGCATTGCTCGACGAGGTCATGGTCGCGGTCACTGCCGGTGAGGTGTCCGCGATGGTTGCCGGGATCGCCTACTGCGGTGTGATCGCGGCGTGTCAGGAGATCTTCGATCTGCGCCGGGCACAGGAGTGGACCGCGGCGCTGGTCCGCTGGTGCGATTCCCAGCCGGATCTGGTGCCCTTCCGCGGTCAGTGCCTGGTGCATCGCGCCGAACTCATGCAGCTCCACGGCGCGTGGCCTGATGCCATGGACGAAGTGCGGCAGGCCCGCGACCGGCTTTCTGATCCCCCCGGCCCACCGGCGGTGGTCGGCATGGCCTACTACCAGCTGGCCGAGCTGCACCGGCTGCGCGGGGAGTTCGCGCAAGCCGAGGACGGCTACCGGCAAGCCCACGAGTCGGGACGACAGCCGCAGCCGGGTCTTGCGCAGCTGCGGCTCGCCCAAGGGAGGGGCGATGCCGCGGTGGCGGCGATCCGCACCGCGCTGGACGAGGCGCGGGACCGCGTGACCCGGTCTAGGATGCTCGCCCCCTACGTCGAAATCGTCCTGGCCGCGGGCGACGTCCAGGCGGCGCGCGTCGCCGCGGATGAGCTGGCCGAGATCGCCGCCGATTTTGACGCGGCGTTCCTGCATGCCGTGGCCGCCCATTGGCGGGGTGCCGTCCTGCTCGCCGAGGGCGACGCGCGGGCCGCCCTGGTGGTGCTGCGGCGCGCGTGGATGGCTTGGCAAGAGCTGGAGGCGCCGTACGAGGCCGCGAGGGTTCGTGTCCTGGCCGGGCTTGCTTGCCGGCAGCTTGGGGACGGGGTCACCGCGGAGATGGAGCTGGATGCCGCCCGCCGGGTGTTCCAGGAGCTGGGCGCGGCACCGGATCTGGCCTGGCTGGCGAAGATCTCCCGGACCGCGCAGGCCGAAGCGGCGGGCGGGCTGACCAAGCGCGAGGTGCAGGTGCTCGCTCTGGTGGCGGCCGGTAACAGCAACCGGGCGATCGCCGCCGAGTTGTTCCTCAGTGAGAAGACCGTCGAGCGGCACCTGAGCAACATCTTGACCAAGCTCGGCGTGGGCTCGCGCACCGCCGCTGCGGCGTACGCGTTCGAGCGCGGGATCTGCTGAGGCACTGCATGGAATCACCCATGGCGCCGTGCCCGGCGTTTGGGTGGTTTCCCCGAAGCCGCCACACCTCCCGTCTTCCTAGCGTCGAAGCAGCAGTCACGGCGCAGGAGGGTGAGATGAAGCAGATCGGTGATCAGGCGGTGGTTCTCGGGGCCGGCATGGCCGGTCTCCTCGCCGCCCGGGTTCTGGCCGATGCATACCGGCGGGTGACGGTCGTGGAACGCGACCCGCTCCCGCAGATGCCTGCGAATCGGAAGGGCGTCCCGCAGGGCCGGCACGCCCATCTGCTGGTGCCACGAGGGGCGCAGATCCTCGACGAGCTCTTTCCGGGTCTGCTCGGCGAACTCGTAGCAGAAGGCGCGCCGATGATCGGGGACTACGCGGAGCTCCGCTTCGCCCCGGGCGGTCATCTTCTCCGCCTCGAAGGCCGCCCCGCACCGCCCTTTATCTGCCAGGCCAGCCGGCCCTACCTGGAAGCTCACGTGCGCGCCCGGATCCGGGCACTGCCCACGGTCGAGATCGCCGACGAGTGCGACATCCTCGGGCTCGACACCACCACGGCCCGAGACCGCGTCACCGGAATACGGATCGCACGCCGGACCGCCGGTGGCGCCGAGGACACCCTGGGCGCCGACCTCGTCGTGGACGCGACTGGGCGCAGCGGCCGCACGCCGGCCTGGCTGGCGGCGATCGGCTATGACCAGCCGCCGGAGGAGCGGGTCGGCATCCACCTCAAGTACGCCACCCGGCACCTGCGGCTGCACCCAGGGACGCTGGACGGCGCGAAGGTGATCGGCATCGGCGCCGAACCATCCCGGCCCACCGGCTTGGTGCTGTTCGCGCAGGAGGGAGACCGATGGATCCTGACGGCGTTCGGGTACAGCGGACACCACCCGCCGACCGACCCCGAAGGATTCCTCGGCTTCGTCCAGGCCGCCGCCCCGGCCGACGTCTTCGCCGCGATCCACGACGGCGAGCCGCTCGACGACATTGTCGCCTACCAGTTCCCGGCCAACCTGCGCCGCCGCTACGAGCGGCTGCGCCGCTTCCCGGCCGGGCTCCTCGTCATCGGTGACGCGATCTGCAGCTCGAACCCGGCCTACGCCCTGGGCATGTCGGTGGCCGCGCTGCAGGCCGCCGCCCTGCGCGACTCGCTGGCCCGCGGCGACCGCGACCTGGCCCAGCGATTCTTCCGCTCCGCCGCGAAACCGGTCAACACGGCCTGGCAACTGGCAGTCGGCGCCGACCTCTCTTTGCCCCAGGTGAAAGGGCCACGGCCACTGCCAGTCCGGATCATCAACGCCTACGTCAACCGGGCACTGACCGCGGCTGAGCACGATCCCGTGGTGGCTGAACGGTTCCTCCGAGTCGCCTCCCTCCAAGACCCGCCGCCGCGGATGTTCCGGCCCACCACGGCACTTCGCGTCGCTCTCGGCTACCGGCGTCGGCGCCGGGCACCAGCGATTGAGGCCACCACAGGGATGCCAGCCAGCGCCCCACGCGCCTGAGACCTACGTGCTCGGCCGGATGGCCGGACGGCGGATCCGCCCGTTGGACGCCGCCCCCGTGATCTCGCTCGCATGGTTGATCGGCCGCGACGCCCGCAAGGCCACCCGTGGGCGGTGCGCTGTTCACCGCCGATGGTGAGTGCGCGCACAGCAAGCAGACGTGGATCGGCTGGAGACGTGACGGATGGCCACGCCAACGCGGCGCCATGGCGCGCCGGCCCGGGGAGGACATGATGATCTCGAGAAAAGCGATGCCCAAGATCGTGCCAGCTCACGTGGAACGATCGACCTTCGTTCTCGCCGCGACAGCCGTGCTTGCACTGCTGTTCTGGCAGTGGCGGCCGATCCCGGCGGTCGTGTGGCAGGTGGACGCTGAGGCCGCACGGTTCGTGTTGTGGGCGGTGTTCGCGGCGGGATGGGCTCTGGCCGTAGCCATGATATTCGCCATCGACCACCTCGACTTCTTCGGGCTGCGCCAGGTCGGCCACTACCTGCGCGGGCTCGCTCAGACGCCGCCGGCGTTCCGTCATCCGCTGCCCTACCGCTTGGTCCGGCACCCGATGATGGCCGGCTTCTTCCCGGCGTTCGTCGCGACGCCCACCATGACCGGCGGCCATCTGTTGTTCGCCCTGCTAAGCCGTAGTTCCCCCCGGTAGTCCGCGCGTTTGGCTGTTGACCTGGGGTTTTCGTGTTGTGCGGGGCGGGCTGCTGACTACGCGACCCCGAGGCGGTGGCTGACGCCGAGGAGCTCGAGGGCCTGCCGCTGGAGGGCGGTGGGAGTAGTGAGGAGCTGGAAGCCGGGCAGCGCGGGGTCGGCCGGGGCGATGGTGTTCAGGCCGATCGTGCCCAGGTCGGTGAGCAGGCTGCTGAAGCTGTGCACGGGCAGGGCGGCCGGGGTCTGCTTGTGGCGGCTTTGGCCAGGGCGCGCGGGGAGCGGACGGCGGGGACGACCGGGCCGGTCCGGGCGACCCTGGCGGTTTGCTTGTCGTCGTCGGTGAACAGCAGGGGCGCGAGGCGGGCCTGCATGTGCCAGCTGAGGTAGTACGACAGCATCCGCAGGAACACGTGTGCCCGGCCCCGGTCTTCAGTGCGGTGCCGGATCGGCCGGATGTCCAGGTCGGAATTGAACGCGTGGAAGGCCCGCTCCACCTGCGCGAGCGCCTTGTAAGAGGAGACCACGCCGCCGCTGCCCAGGTTGCTGGCATCGACGCTGGTCCGCAGCACGTAAATGCCGTCGAGGCTGCCTCGGCGGTGATGGTGCCCTGGTCGCGGTGGTAGCTGAGCCGGTCCAGCCCGATATCGACCTGGAAGTGCTTGGCGACCTTGCGCCGGTTCAGGGCCCTGTCCACCCGGACCGCGATCTTGTCCTGGCCGCGCAGCGGCCGCCGGGCCTGTGCGCAGGCCGCGGCGATCTTGGCCAGGTCGGCTTCGGCGGCGGCCAGCAGGCTTTCGCGCTTGCGGGCGCGCTCGGCTTCCAGGAACGGGTTCTTGCAGGCCACCAGCCGCTCGCCGGGGAAGTCCGGCGAGGTGATCTCGGCCAGGTCGGCCTCGTCGAACAGCGATAGCTGCAGGTCCCCGTCCCGGACCAGCGCCTTGACCTGCGGGGCGCGCAGCGCGGTGATCCAGTCCAGCTTGGCCGGCCGGACATCTTGCCGCAGCCGGGCGGCGGTCAGCATGCCGCGGTCTCCGACCAGCACTACCCGGCTGATCCCGAACCGGTCCTTGACCTTGGTCACCTGGGCGGCCACGGTCGCCGGGTCGCCGGTGTTGCCGGCGGACACCTCGATCGCGACCGGGATGCCGTCCGGGGAGGTCAGCAGCCCGTAGACGATCTGGAGCCGACCGCGGACCCCGTCTTTGGGGTGGCCGGTCGCGCCGAGCGGGCAGGTCCGGCCCTCGAACGCGGCGGAGGAGACGTCGTACAGGACCAGGGTGCCGCCGGTCAGGTGCCGGGCGGCCAGCGCACCCTTGATCTGCTCCTGCCGGGCCTGCAGGTAGTCCATCGCCTCGTAGAGGTCGTCCTTGTCACAGCCGCCCCACGCCGAGGATCTCGTCCAGGGAGCTGGCCGCGGTCTGGTCGCGCAGCCCGCGGGCGATCGCCAGCTTGGAGTCCGGCGCATTCACCTGCGCGGCCGTCATCGCGGTCACCAGGCGTCCCCGCATCCTGCTACTGTGCGTAAACACTGCTGAAGACATGGATCCGCGCCCGCAAGCGGACAGGGCACCAGGGCCGACGGTTGATCTCTCTGTGCCGCTACGCACATAGTCCGGATAGCCGATGCCCGGATCTGGCCGATGACAGCGTGTTTGCGAATTGGCGCTTCTAGCGCCATAATGGCGCCATGCCTAGCGTGCAGATCAAAGACGTGCCCGAGCAGACTCATGCCGTCCTGCGTCAGCGTGCCGCCGCAGCGCACCAGTCCCTCCAGGAATACCTGAGGGCCCGGCTCATCGAGGAGGCCAGCGAGCCGACCCTCGAGGAGGTTCTGGACCGGGCCGGCGGCCGCTCAGGAGGTTCGGTACCGATGAAGACGGCGGTAGCGACGCTGCGCGCCGATCGTGATCGTCGTTGACGCCAGCGTCCTGGCCACCGCCCTCGGCGATGACGGCCCGGACGGCGACCATGCCCGCGCCCGCCTGCGCGGGGAACGGCTGAGCGCGCCAGAACTGGTGGATCTCGAGGTCACCTCGGTGCTACGCCGACAGGTGCACAGCGGCGCGGCTGATCCGCGCCGTGCGGCCCTGGCCCTAGCCGACCTAGCCGCGTTGCCGCTCCGGCGGGCACCGCACCGGCCGCTGCTGATCCGCTGCTGGGAGCTCCGCGACAACCTCACCGTCTACGACGCCTCCTACGTCGCTCTCGCCGAAGTGCTGGACGTGACTCTGCTCACCGGCGATGGCCGACTGGCACGCGCACCTGGCCTGCGGTGTCACGTCGAAACACTCCGCCCGGCGACCTTATCCGGAGCTTCGAGCTTCATGCCATGCCGTCGGCAGGCGCTGGCCAGGTCGGCGTACTCGGGCTGCTGCGTCCACGACGTTTCTGCGGAAGTGCCTTGTGCATAATTCACAAAGCGCTTCCGTCGAAACGCGCATCTGCTCGCGGGTGAGTATGGGCCGCCCTGTCATGCCGACAGAGTCGAGCGCTACGGGGGCACGGCAAGGACTTCGGCCACGCCACGCGGTCAGTCGGGAACCGTGAACTTCGCCAATCGAGGACGTGGGCTGACGGGGAAGCCCGTCACGGAGAGCAACCTGAGCCTTTGCGTGCCCGCGCAGGTATCCGCCGATAAGTGCGGCAACCTGATCTGTCATGTGGCCGCCTGACGTCACGCCGAACAGGACGATCTGTGTCCGGCCCATGCAGGCAACCACCGGCCGCAATGTCTGCCGATCATGCCGGTAAGCGGCTCGGCATCCTCGTACTCTGAGGCAGGCGGTTGCGTCGCGCGGCAACCAGAGGAACTGGTCTTCTATGACCGGGTACATGATCGGCCCGGACGTCACCATGCAGCTGGTTGACGACGAGGCCGTGATCCGGCCGGACATCAGATCCTGGCTCCGACGCTTTCCCGCCCGCAGCTTGCTTTCGCTCCTCTGCCAGGCAGTACACCGCGGTGAGATAACCAACTCTGCGGCCCGAGCCAGGTGTTGTGGGACCTATGGGAAGAAAGATATTCACGAACGCTATTGAGCATTGCGTAAACCGCCGGAAAGGCTGCTGTTCATGAGCTGCGGCTTATTTCCGGTCCGTGCCAGCTTGGCACATGCTCTGTAGGTTATCCTCTCTGACCTGCGGTGAGAATGGGGAGGGCTCTGTGCGATGGCGGTACGAGCGGCGACGGACGGCCACAACAGCATTCCTCCCGACGGCGACGAGGGTCTCGGTTCGGGTCTGCGTACTTAACCGGGGTGCTGCCGGGACGGCTACAACAGCGTCCCTCCCGGCGGCGACGAGGGTTTCGGTTCTGGGGTCGACGCGGCCACGGCAGTGATAGACGGGCGGGGGAATGTCCTGGCCTGGAGCGCAGGTGCCCGGCGGTTGCTCGGGTATGCCGCAGGGGATGTGACGGGACGTCCGGCGGCTGCGTTGCTGGCATCGGACCTACCGGCATCGGCCCGCCGGTGCCTGACCGAGCAGAGAGGCTGGAACGGCAGGGTCTCGCTACGTCACATGGATGGCGGCCGGGTGGACCTGGAGCTGCTTGCACATCCGAGCCGCGGCAGCGACGGCGGTCTCCGGTGGATCCTGGTGACTTTCACCGAGTGCCAGCCCTTTGCCGGGACGGATCGTGAGCAACCCGATGCGCCCTTCATGGACTGGGCGTTCACCCAGTCGCCGTTTGCCCTGGCGATCCATGACAGGGACATGCTGTGCCTGCGTGTCAATGACCGCATGTGCCAGATGTTCGGGCTCACCGAAGACGAACTGTGCGGACGGCGCCTCACGGATGTCCTGCCCGGTCCGCAGTATGACGCAATAGAGCGCTACATGCGCCAGGTGCTCGACACGGGCGAGCCAGCGCACCGGGAGACATACCGCCGGGTACCGGGTGAGACCCGCGAACGCGCCTGGTCAGTCTCCATGTCCCCGCTGAAGGATCAGGTCGGCCGGACGCAGGCAGTGTGGATCGGAGCGCTCGACATCACCGAGCAGTACGGGGCTCGGCAACGGCTGACCCTGCTGAACGAGGCCGGCACTCACGTCGGCACCACCCTGGATGTCACCAGGACCGCCCAGGAACTGGCCGATATCGTGGTGCCGCGGCTCGCCGACCTAGCTGTTATCGACCTGCTCGATGCCGTGCTCAGCGGCGACGAGCCGAGGCCGGGGCCGCTCGCCGGTACCATCGCGCTGCGCCGCGTCGCCCATCAGTCCATCTTCGGGGGTGTCCCCGAGGCCGTGGTCGAGCTCGGGGACGTCGACATTCATCCGGAATCCTTCCCGTCAGCCCGTTGCCTGGCCACCGGCAAAGCGGTATTGACCGGCGCGAACGACCCGACGTTCATCTGGTCAACCGGCCACAACCCGGCCCGGGCGGCCACGATCCGCAAGTTCGGGATCCACTCGGTCCTGTCGGTGCCGATACGCGCCCGCGGAGTCACCCTCGGCGTGGCGGTCTTCCTGCGTGGTCGCCGCCCGGAGCCTTTCGAGCATGACGACGTGCTGCTCGCTGAGGAACTCACCGCCAGAGCCGCCCTCTCTCTTGACAACGCCCGCCGCTACACCCGCGAGCGGACCACGGCCCTGGCGCTGCAGCGCAGCCTGCTGCCGCAACGACTCCCCAGGCAATCGGCGGTGGAGGTCGCCAGTCGTTACCTGCCTGCCAGCGCCCATGCCGGCATGCCGGCGTGGGAGGGGATTGGTTCGATGTGATCCCGCTCTCTGGAGCCCGTGTCGCCCTGGTTGTCGGCGATGTCGTCGGCCACGGAATCCACGCGTCCGCCACCATGGGCCGGCTGCGTACTGCCGTACGAACGCTTGCCGACGTCGACCTGCCTCCCGATGAGCTCCTCACCCGTCTTGATGACCTGGTCAGCCGGCTCCCCGCCGACGCGGATGCCGATGACAGTGACGACGCAGAGAATGATGTCGGCGCCACGTGCCTGTACGCGGTCTACGATCCGGTCTCCCGCCGGTGCAGCCTGGCCCGGGCCGGCCATCCGCTGCCCGCGCTCATCACCCCGGACGGCACCGCCAGCTTCCTCGATCTGCCTGCCGGTCCGCCGCTCGGTCTTGGTGGTCTGCCCTTCGAGAGCAGTGAGATCGAATTGCCGGCCGGGAGCATCCTCGCCCTCTACACCGACGGCCTCATCGAGTCCCGCTACCACGACATCGACCTCGGGTTTGAACGCCTGCGCCGCGCATTGACCCATCAGGAACGGTCGCTCGAGACCACCTGCGACAACGTCCTCAAGACCGTTCTTCCCGACCGTCCCGCAGACGACGTCGCCCTGCTCATCGCCCGCACTCACGCCCTGGACAGCGACCAGGTCGCCACGTGGGATCTGCCTGCTGACCCAGCTATCGTCGCCAACGCCCGCAAGCAGGTGGCCAAAAGGCTCGCGAGCTGGGGTCTTCACGATGCGGCGTTCGTCACGGGGCTTGTGGTCAGCGAACTTGTGACCAACGCGATCCGGCACGCTGAGAGCCCGATCCAGCTCCGTCTCATCCGGGACCGGACGCTCATCTGCGAGGTCTCTGACGGCAGCAGCACCGCCCCGCACCTGCGCCGGGCACGCGCCTTCGACGAAGGCGGACGCGGCCTGTTCCTTGTCTCCCACCTCACCCAGCGCTGGGGGACCCGCCAGACCCCGCACGGCAAGACCATCTGGGCCGAGCAAGCCCTTCCCCGGTGGGACTGGCCATGACGCTGCGTTACGGTAGCTGGCTGCGGTCAGCGTGCGAGATCCGCCGATATGCGCACACGCATGCGTTTACGCACCATGTCGCACTACGCAGATATGGGTATTATGGGCTGCGACATGTCGGCAAGAGATTCTGCGACATCCCGTAATGCGAATTTCAGGCAGGCTGCCAGTAATTGGCTAGCTCAGCCACGCGATGCTGCACGGTTTGTTCAGCTATGTGAATCCATCCTGGATAGCGGTTACCGGCGATCTGCACACGGACGAGCGGGTGGTACGCATGCTGGTCGATGCCGTCATAGCCGTGACGCACAACGGATCTGTAGATGTCCCCGGAGACAACGAGAATCAGCGGTTCGGCTGCCGTCGCCGCGGTCGATGAAGCGATCACGGTGTCGCCTATGGATTCTCGCCGAACAGAGCGCGGCGTCGAACAAGTCATAGATCTTGTTGCGAAGTTCGGCCTTGACGGAATCGGTACGGTTGGTCGACTTTTCGATGTCGAGCGCGACGATAGTTCGATGATGTGGTAGGCCAATTGCACAGGTCGGTTCCATTAGATGCTCCTCGTGGGAACGCATGTGCCACTATTCCTCAGTCCGTCGCCGATACCAGACGGCAACGATCAAGGTCAGCCGCAGCATGCGAGGCTTGGTAGGTGCAGCGCCTCGAGCATTCCCGGCACCACTGGGGGTGAAGGCCCGCAGCAGCAAGATCGCAGCGTCCAAGTGTCCAGATGCTCGCATGCGGCCACGCATGCAGGATCCTTGGCCAACTGGACCAGGGAAGCGCGTAGTAACGTCTAGCGGTTCCCCGCCCGACTTACCACTCAGGCGCACCATTGCGGGGACTCAGGCATGTAAGCTTGCCGCCCCGGATCATCTCATGGACGGCTTGCATCTCGTTAAGTTCAGCCGTGCTCGGCACGGGTTCGGCTTCGCGTTCCATGGTTGCCCCTTTGAAGCACTTAGATGATCACGTGAGCCCCGGTCACATCACGTGCAGAACCTGGAATGCACAGCCATGGTTGCAGACCGGCGCGCTGAAGGTAATGGGCATATTGCACTGCAATCGCGGACGATATGTCGATTCAGCACAGCGATATTGTATGCGACTGGAGTAGAGTGACATGCGATGACTTCTGTTGATGAGTGCGTCACCAGTTAGCGCACCCTTGTATACGGTGATGCAGCCGGGCGCCATGACTGCGGGGCACTCTGGTTCGGTCGGTGCCCCGTGCAGTGATCGCGGCCAACGGGACCTGGCACCTATCCCGGTTCGATGTGCCGTCATCCTCGTCCGCGCGACGAGCCGAGACGCCGCGCCGATTCGGTTGACCGACGCCTCGTCGCCCATGAAGAATTGGCTGCCCACGTGTCCCGGACCTGTAACTACCATCTGCAACAACAATCCTGGCCAATCCCGATCGGCATACGGTCATCAGGTCACCGGTTGACTGCAGGCTGGGCTCGCGATGGCCGACTCGCGGGACGGTACTTAGCCGACGGGCATCATGGGACTGGGCGGGCCGGATCGAGCAGGGAGTGGCGGACATGGAGAACCGGAGCCTGGGCCGCGGCCGGGTCAGCGTGCCGGTGATCGGGCTGGGCACCTGGCGGCGGCTGGAGGCCGCCGCGGCCGCCGGGCGGCACCGCGAGCTCATCAGCACCGCGATCGCGGCGGGCATCCGGCTGTTCGACACGTCGCCCATGTACGGGGAGGCCGAGCGGCTGCTCGCCGACGCGCTCGGCGGGCAGCGCGACCAGGTCGTCATCGCCGACAAGGTCTGGACCCCGTCTGCGGAGGAAGGCGCGGCCCAACTCGCCCGCGCGGTGGACTGGTACGGCGGCCGGGTCGACCTCATGCAGATCCACAACCTAGTGGCCTGGCCGTCGCATCTGCCGATGCTCGAGGCCGCCCGGGACCGCGGGCTGGTTGGCCTGATCGGAGCCACCCACTACTCTCCGGCGGCCTTCGGGGAGCTGGCCGAGCTGATGGCCGCCGGCCGCATCGACACCGTCCAGGTGCCCTACAACCCGGTGCAGCGTGAGGTGGAGCGCACGATCTTGCCGCTGGCCGACGAACTCGCTCTCGGCGTCCTGCTCATGCGCCCGCTGGGCGAGGGGCAGCTGGTGCGCCGGCCGCCCGGCCTGGCCCAGCTGGAGCCGCTGCGTCCGTTCGGGGTCACCACCTGGGGGCAGGCCCTGATCAAGTGGGGGCTGAGCGACCCGCGCGTACATGTCTCCCTGGCCGCCACCGCCCAGCCTGGCCGGCTCGCGGAGAACGCCGCCGCCGGGTCACCGCCGTGGTTCGGTCCGGAAGAGCGAGCCTACGTGCAGCGCCTGGCCACCGCGCGCTGACGAACGGGGGC
>WNGK01025521.1_pt1 | contig 14876 bp, 14 predicted proteins | sample 5400601 | NCBI WGS metagenome assembly WNGK01 (sample SAMN13153376, study PRJNA577476) | soil metagenome | isolation source: 60 cm soil or saprolite under Garry oak tree replicate 1 | place: USA:California | collected 2016-06-15 | reverse complement strand
ACCCTCTGTGCTTTTACTACCTGATGTTTAGTCCGTCGATGTCTGTTACGTTGATAGAGCGCTTGTATGCTTTGCTCAGAGCATCAGCTATAGCCTTTGCTGTCGCTGCTGTTATTACCTCCCCTGCTTCCGCACTGACTACAGATTGTCGAGCGACACCAGCCTCTTTTGCGAGGTGATTAATTGACCAGCCAAGGTTAACGCGATACTCCTTCAATGTCATACGATAACACCTCTTAACAATGGATTCTACTAGAGTACACTGAGGAATTTTAGATGTCAATGGTTTTCTGAATAAAATCCTATATCTGGTTCCTTGTTATCCCTTCTCTTTCAGGTTTTCAGAGTACTCAGCAATAATAACACATATCCCGCACGGTTTTCGCTTCGCGCTCATGGCAACGATTTCTCGTTGGAGCAACTAAAGTCATATCGCTTATAGTGAAGAGAACTTGAAACGCTAATCGTATGTATTACGTAATTTATGTGGAAGGGCTTTTTTTCGTCAATGTGATGGTCGTTTGGCAGCCAAAAAGGGGTATCAACCATGCCTAGCATCTTTTCCTACTACCGTCCGCGAGGCATTCGCGGAAACTACATTGTTGCAATTCTCCTTGATCTTCTTGAGTCAGAAACTGCAACTGTCTCAGTCGCTCGGACACGAGGAACGAACTGCGGACATTGCGGTGTACAGAAACCAAATATCGAGCAACGTTCAGTGAGTCCAGCACGCACAATGAATGAGAGACATGCGCGACGGTGGGAACTGTACAGAATAGATCAGATGATTGTGGGTGACTCTATTACTATTCAGGTACGGGACAAAGATGTCATCCCGCACCAGGAGACAGTCTATGCTGCCTGGCCTGATAAACATAGTTTTTCGAATAAAACAGTTACTACTCAGGATGGCTTCACCGAACAAGAGAAAGCTTTTGATATCAACGGCAAGATTTGGCCAGCCTCTGAGCTTAAGCTGAATCCTATCAAACTGATTGATTGGGACAAGTCCAGCAACACGTTTGGTGAAGAAGGCCATCGCGTCTGCATGCTCTTGGGACTGGAAAAACCAGAAGCTGCCTCAAAGCACATGAGAGCTAGTGATGGCCTTGTGGGCGAGGTTATACAGATTGAACCTGATATTGTCCTGGTCCTAGTTGACAATGGCACCAGGTTCGTAGGTCTTCTGCCCATAACAGAATTACTTATGTCTGGCGTTCATGTGGGTGATAAAATCACAGTGTATGTGCGAAAGCCAGAAACGCATAACAGTTTTGTACTCCTCTCAACTAAACCTGTCCCTAGCGTGATTGAACAGGCTGAGGTTGTTGCTGCTGATGCGGCTTCTAAACTTGAAAAGCCAGAACTAAGGACAATTGCCTTAGATGAATATGGGTGTGCAGTAAATGGCGAAGATGCTCCAAGTAATGGACACCAAGTTAGATACTACTCCAATGACCCCCCTTCAGCAGGGATGCGAAATATATCACCACACAAAGAACGAGTTGACAGAGCAATATAACCAGGCTAAGTCCCGTCGGTTATAATGCGCTACCAGCATATAAACAGCTAGAGCAAGAATGGTAGATGTAACCCCATGACTTACTCGGTGCTTGGGATAGAAACAACCCAGGTAAAAGAGATTGATCCGCGAACCGGCAGACTGATAAGCAGATAGGAAAAGAAAAGCAAGTTCGTCTCCCTAAGCTTTCCCGCCTGCTTGGCTTAAGCGTCATCGGCATGCAACGAATGGGTAAATCAGGCCTGTTTGAAGAGCTTATCATTCAGGACTTTAAGCAGGGCATCGGGGTGTGCATCCTTGATCCGCATGGGGAACTAATCGATCATGTCATTGCCCGGCTTCCTGATAAGGAAAAAGAAGAGAAGGTTATTCTCCTTGATCTGACAAGTAAAGACTATTACGTTGGTCTCAACCTCTTTAACTGCTCTGATCCAACCGATGATAGCGCGATCATGGAGACGCTTTCGCAAGTGATGCATGTGTTTGAAAAATCTCATGGCATCACTCCAACAACCCCGCTGATGTATGATTTGCTTTTTAAGATTGCCTACGTCCTGATTGCTAATCCCGGCTACACAATGGTTGATATACCGTTTTTCCTGAACAATGAAACATGCCGGAAAAAACTGGTACAAAACCTCATGCATCCTGCCGCCGCTTCGATCCGCGCTTTTTGGGAGCGGTGGGACGATCCGAAACAGAAATCATCACTCAAGCAACGAGAAGACAGTCAAACCATTCTCAACAAGCTCAATGATTTTGAGCATACTCCGCTTCGGTATATTGTCGGCCAATCTCACTCAACCATTAATCTGCAAGAGATTATGGATAGCGGAAAAATCTTGCTGGTCAAGCTGGAAAGGAAACGGAAGCAGGCAACTTCGCTTATCGGCTCAATTATTGTCGCGCTCACCTTAAACGCTGCTGATAATCGGAGAACAAACAGACTGTTTAACCTTTACGCCGATGAGTTTCAGAATTTCGCCACGGAAGATTTCGCAGTGCTCTTAGAGCAATCACCGAAACGAGGCATCGGCATCACAATGGCGCACCAGAACCGAGGGCAATTGGAACTCAGTGAGGAGCAAGCTGATGCAAATTTGAAACAGAGGACGTTAAACGTTGGCGGTCTTGTCGTATTTCGTGCTCCGACCGATGCTTACGAACTAGCAGAACAATTTGATTGCACGCCGGTACGGACGAAGAAAGTGCTCAAACGCCGCACCAAGCCGATCTTCAAAGAGTGGGATGAGTATTTCTGGGACGCTCCCGAATCAGAGCAGGAGTATAACCAATATATGGAATGGATGAAGCAAGAAGAACAGGCGGTGAAGCAGGCGGTGGAGGAGATTGTATTGGCAGAAAAACGACTCTTATGCGCAAAAGCGCTTGAGAGTCATTTCCACAATACATGCGATTATATATGGTATTTCAGCGATTGGGCAAGTTTTGAGAAAAACCATCATCTTTTCCCGGACTATTTACTTAATCCCTGCTGGCTCGAACCCGGTATTTCGGAGAACTGGGTGTTTCGTGATGGTGGGTATCCATGGAAAGACTATTTAGGATGGCCTAAAGAAAAAATAGATGCAATTGAGCAAGATCTCGTCCTGAAAAAATACGAACAGGAGATCGGCCGCTTTAAGTATTATTACTATCCGCAGTGGCGGCAGGGAAAACGCAGCGAGCGGCATAGGAAATATGTGGAGTTTCGCTACTACGAGAAACGGGAGGAGTGGTATTCGTTTTCAGGAGCGGCGAGAGTGAGCGGACTAGAATATATCCTCCGCCATGCAGCCTCTCCGTCGCTCATCGCAAAACCGGATCATAGGTATAAAATACAAGAAATAGAAGAAATGTTTCGTCATATGGTGTTTGATCTGGTTGCATGCATTCAGGAGCTGCTTGCACCATGGTATTACAATGCGCTCATCAAGTTCGTGCCGCATCTGACACCGCAATCGGTTCCTGATGATAATATAGGCAGGATGATCGAACTGCCGGCGCTCTACGATGGCGGAAGAGTCCCTGAAATTGGCGGGCGGTGGCCGCATCCCACCTCCTACCCCTACTTGTGGATGAGATGCGGCAGATGGGAGCTATTGAACATTCCTGACAGCGAGGGAGTGATGAGAAAAATAGAGGAGTTCATTAAGAGGCAACAGGCTAGGTGGAAGGCAGAGGTAGATGGATGGAAAAGTGTCTCTGCGTCGCGACAAGAATCCCTGAAAAAGTTGACAGTTGAGGCGCAGGTGTATAAACAGGCGCACTACCAAGCCAATCATCATAAGGAATATCTCGGCGAGCAGCCGGAGGTTGAAGAGAAAACACGCATCTCCCATTCCATTTCACACGGATCGTCGGAAACAGAAAGCTTAAGTTGGCCGGGGAGAAATGTGAGTCATGGTACCTCTGCCTCTCATTCTACCTCATATAGTCCCAACGATGTCCAGTGGTACGACCTGGAAGACGAGCTTGACCAGACCCCTGCTGAAAGACGGGATGAGATTGCCAATGAGCTTGTCAAGCTGCCCAAATATACAGCACGGGTAAAGCTGACTGATGAGAATGATACTGTTGTTGAGTATGTCATTACAACCATGAAGCCAGGAACAGGCTTATATGGAAAACCGTTGCAAGAGCGGATAGACGGCATACGAGATAATAATGTGAGAAACGGATATGTGAGAAAACGGGAAACTGTAGAAGCAGAGATCAGACACCGGCAGGAGCAATATTCCCATATGCCACAAATTCCGGGAAAACGGCCTCCGCAGCCGCCGGAGAATGAGCCGCCTATTACCCGTCGGCAACAGCAATAGCCTCAGATAGTTTTAATAAACTGTACAATATAATTTTACTCGGCATCGGGAAAGTCATAGTCCCATAAATCAGCCAGTCTGGGAAATGGCTCTACGCTCTCACCTGTGGGGTCTATTTCAAACGGATACCATGCGCCATTCCCCATTCTTTCCGAACAGTCACTGACTATTCGTCTTTCACGTTCTGTCATCACATATGCTTTCGCCTGCGGATATTGTTCACGCCATGCTTCAAGAGCTTCGTACAGAGCTACCCTTTTATCATGAGTGAGAAAATTAAAGTGGTAATACTTGAAGGTAAAATTCACCACATTCATCGTGTATATGGATGCCTGATCGCCAACCGCTAAGACTTCCTGGTGCAAGGCATTCAGCCGATCATCCATAATATTAGCCGCATCATTGACCGTTTTTCCAATCTCTCTCGGTATGCCCCACATACTATCCATCTCAGCAAGCCTCGCTTCTATAGCAATCGGTGCCCTCTTCCGTTCTCCAGACAGAGGTTTTTCACCTAATGGGAGAGCGGGTAGCTTTTCTTGCTGTCCGCTTCCGCTTCGCTCCCCGAATTGTTGATAGAACCTTCCTCTTTCCACCCTCCACACACCTCCACCAAGCAGCCGACAGTATAGGACGCAATCCTTACCTTGTCAACCTGGCACGTTTTGTGGCTAACTGGAGAGCAAAAATAAGAACATTCGTCTGGAATGAACAGAGATGATTGAGGTGCCTCTTGCACGCATCCAAACAGACCGAGGACCGTAAATCCGGAACGAAGCGCACACCCTTTGTGGTAACACCAGTCCATGACCTATTGCTCCATGACCTCAACACTTTGCACCGGGCAACTGCCGAACAGTTGACCAGGCTCAACTACAAAATGGGCATGCTGACAACGGTCAAGGCCCGGCTCAAAGACTTGAGCGATAACCGGTACGTGCTCCCCCTCTCCCATCCCTCCATCCGGCTCCCCTACATGTACGCGCTTGACCGCAAAGGATTAAACCATCTTGCCAGCCAAGGCGTTGACGTGCGCGAGTATTTCCGGCCATCCAGTGAAGAAGACTCGGCAAAAAACTTTCTCTTCCGGGAGCATATGCTGGCAATCAGCGATATCCTCATCCATAGCTTGCTGTTTGAGAAGACTGAACCATCCTATCGCATCAGCAGCATGCTGCATGAGCGGGTGTTTAAGAATAATCCGATCAAAGCAACCTACGAGAGAAACAACAGAGAAGAGACAAGAACCATTGTCCCTGATGCCTACCTTGAATTTGTCCATACGAGAGAGCCAGGCAAAGAGGAAACCATACCGGTCATGTGGGAACTGGACCGGGGCACTGAGGATCAGAAGTTCTTCAGAAAGCGCATCAGGGCCTACATTGTCTTTCTCAAAAGCCGCGCATTCAAGACGCTCTTTAATATCGACAATATCACTATAGCCTTTGCCACAACCAAAGATCACAACCGCACGTACCAGATGCGGGAGTGGACACGCAAAGAACTGGCTGCCACCAATGAACCCTCATGAAAACATGGCAGAGATTGAGCCACGGCAATTATTCCTTGATCCGGTCTGGTACCTGCCTTCAGACGATGAAAACCCGGTCAGTTTGCTCGGGGAATAGTATAAGTTACGTCTTGCAGTAAAACGCTTGCTAACGGCTGCTACATGACCTCACGGACCCCTTTGCCAAAGACATTTGATACCGCTTCCCCTGTCCTGAGATAGAAACAAAAACAGTCCAGTATTATGCTACTCGATTGCCGATTTAGTATTGCTTGCTTGAAAGTCGGATTGTCATTATATATTAAAAATCTTTCATGGTTGAAAAATTTATCTAAAATCACTTGAAATTACCACAAGTATTGCTTATACTTGTTGAGGTGAACAATACGGTACAGGAAATTCATCTCACGTCTCCCTCGTAATTTCGATAATTTCTATTTTTGCCTCAGAAGGAGGAACAACATGCTTCGCGCCCTATTCCGGCGGCTTACTCTTGCTGCGTCCCTTGTCGTGCTTGTATCGGTATCATTCTCATTGCTAGTGCCTACGGCATCAGCGCAAAACCGGGCATCCTCTCCTCCGTGTATACAAGTATCTGGCGACTCGTCCTATCATTGCTATGTCACCCTCGATGCTATCGCTCCGTCGGGGGGATCCAACTTGGGGATATCTGCTGATATGCAGATATTCACCCCACAGGTTGCTCCTGGAGATTTTGAATCGATCTCCCAGATGACCATCATTGGCTGCTACCCTTCTTGCACTAAGCCAATCCAGACGTTTGATATCGAAGTGGGGTGGATCGTTGCTCCCAATCAGACCTGGACGTATCCAGACGGAACAGTACACCAGGACTCCTATACACATCTGTTTGTCCTTACACGCATATTCTATCCACCCACGAAAACGAGTACTCCCCCCTGTCTGGTACAACCAAGCGCGACAACTTCAGGCTGGTCGTGTGGGTTTAATTCAAATTACCCAAATGGGTCACCGGATTTTCCTGGAGAAGTGCTTTCCATTGCAAACCCGACAAACGCAAGTCAGGTACCCACTATCCCATTCGTAATTGTCTATAGCAATGGAAATTGGTGGATTCGATACAATGGGAACTGGATTGGGTATATTGATGGCAGATGGTTTAACTCTAATTTCAACAGCGTTGCTGAAGCACAATGGAGCGGTGAAGTGGGTGTTTACTCCAATCCGCCAGCAACACAAATGGGCAACGGCACCTGTGGAACCATCACAAACACGAATACGACGTTCAGTGCGCACATGTATAACATGCTGTTCGCAGAGTCTGGCTACACTGTACCCGCCCTGAGTAAATCACTGAAATCGAAGCAAGAGTTGACCGCCAAGAAATACTACAATGGCAGCTTCTATTCTGAAAGCAACGGAAGTAGCACGCTTTCCTACGGCGGCCCGACTGGCTGCCCGTAGTGGGCAAACAAGAGGCGCGGCGCTTATCCCGCGCTTCTTACTCTATTTAGGGTAGTACCAACAGTGCTGTCACCAGACAGTACTGATCACTTACTATAAAACTCACGGGAGACGACGGGTTAAACGGTTTTACCATCTCGGGGAAGACTCTAACGTTTCTTTTTCCAAATCTAGGATATATTTTCTTTTTTGTGTCAGAAATGATGTAAAAAAACCGGGCGAAACATCGGGTACTGTAATAAATTGTATTTGTGAATTATTTAACCACTTTATATCCCCAATATCACCAAACGTATAAAGGGAATTAAGGTCATAATCTGTGTTAGAGGGGAGGTTTGCCCCATCTAAGTAGCACTTCCCGGTTGAAAATTTTGCACCGTCAGTCCGAAACACTATGATATCATTGCCCTTAAATGCAGGTTTTATGGTATAAAAATACCTGCTATCAGGAGACCAGCTAATAATGAAATTATTGCCCACATTATCCATAAAAGAACCTGGTGTATTTACAAGCTCAATCGGATGAGAAACAGCCGTTCCGGTCAATATAGCTTTTTGCCACGGATTATACCCATTAACTTCTAATTTACCATTAATGGTCGTTACCTCTAGATTGGCCGATTTAACCGTTATTTGTTTTGTACCATCAGGAGAAGTCGAATAACCATCTATCTTCACATAGCTACCGTCAGCAGGGGGAGGAAATCGGCTATGTGTATTAGCGCATGAAAAAGAGCTTAGTTGTTTATATTTCTCTTTGTTTTTCTGTTGTTTATTGAAGCCGATAAAGACAAGAGAGGCTAGTATTAAGAAACATATAACTGAAAATAAAATCGCATACAAGGGTATTTTTCTGAACCTGGAGAATTTTATCGCGGGTTTCATATCTGGTTGTTTAAGTATTTCATGTTACCAATTTCCAGTCAAATGGTTAAAACACTCGCATGCGGCTGCTACATGACCGCAGCGGCCTATTCCGGTAATCCTTTGGCGCCCCCATGTTAAAAGCATTATCGGTCGCTTGAGAAATGCATTAACTTAGAAGTATTACTGATAAAGAAAATTCTAATGAAATCACTTGAAATTACCACAAGTATTGCTTATACTTTGTTGAGGTGAACAATACGGGGAACATTGTTCCGATTGTGTCCCTCATTACTATTTCGGCATTCCCTATTTTTGCTCCATTGTCCTCTATAACATGTCCTATATAGGTTTGATTTGGTTGTCAGGTGGGATTATCAATTTTACCTCAAAAGGAGGAGCAGGATGTTCCATTCTTCGTTCTGGCGGCGTCCTGCCGTGTATGGTACTCTCTTGTTGTGTGTTCTATTTGTCTCAACCGCTGTAGCACCACAAACCTTGGCTTCGTCTAAAGCTTCTGCATCTACGGCATCAGTCACTTTAGTGCCAACGTCCGGCAACCCCAACACCTGGTTCAAAGCGTATGGGTATGGATGGCCAACGAATGAGTATGTTGATGTCTACTGGTACAATATTGCTGGCCCAGTTGCTGGTGGCAATCCTGATAACAGCGGCAACTTCGTCTTCGACATCCAGGTTATCAACTATGTGCAACCTGGAACCTATCAGCTGTTGTTTGAGGCAATAGACGGTTTGACCGGTCAGAAGACTGATGTGTACAAGTCATTTACCATTACCTCTCCCCCGACTGTGACGTTGCAAAAGGTCTGGACTGCCGATGGCAATAATAATGCCAAGACTACCTTTGCTCCTGGTGGTGCCATTCGTTATGTTGCACAGGTTACGAATTCTGGAAGCAACACTGTGACAGCAACATTTACTTTTCTGGCTACAGGGCCTCAACAGATTTTCTCGTGGTCAGGACCTGGGCCTGTTGCTGCCGGTACAGCAGGCTTTTATTCTCCCTCAACTATACCGGCGAATGCCCCAGCAGGAACGTATACCATTACGGTAACTGTGACTTATAACGGTCAAAATTCCACAAAAGCGAACCAGTTCACTGTCATATCTGCTTCCACTCCTACTCCAAGCCCAACACTGACACCCAGTCTCACCCCGACCCCAACTCTAGCGCCAACATTGACGCCGCCTCCTTCTCCAACACCAAGCTCGACTCAATCTCCAACTTCATCAAACCCAACCGCATCTCAGAATATCAGACTTACCGAGTCTACGGGCACAGCGGGTTTAGCTCCGGTAGTGTTTGGTACAGGCTTCCCACCGAACACTCAAATCACCATTCAGTGGTTCTCCCCTGGAAGCTCCAATGGGCAAATTCTTACAACGGCACCCCCTTCGGTTATAGCCGATGAACGAGGAAATTTTAGCGCCCTTATCAAGATACCTCAGAACTCTCCTCTGGGTCAGGGGATGGTCTGTGCCGGGGATGGACAGATCACGGCATGTACTCACTTCACGGTCGTACCTGTACCACCACCGCAACCTCCTGAAATCAGTCCAATAGATCTGGCATGTGAAGGACTTCTTTTCGGTGGGGCGTATCTAGGATGGTTGGAATTTTTAGGGCCTGGTCTAGGTGAGGTAGGGTGCGGGAGTATCGGAGGCCTGCTTGAATTTCGGCAGTAGGCCACACCTCCGCTTGATGCAGACTCACACTTGCATATAAAGTTGTGCGGACAGGTATGCGTGGCCGAATGACAACTCAGTATATTCAAGATAGCTGTGTTTTACCTAGTCCATAGAACGCCAGTAAGGACGAAATACGAGGATAATGACAACACACCAAAATACATTAGCTGCAAAATTAAAAGCTACAAGCGAATACGATAAATATCGATAGACACCTATGAAGCTATACAACATACCCAGAATTTGTATACAGAATATGCCATACACTCCCCATTTCTTCCAGTACCATATCCCAACAATACAGACGAGTGCTATAACACTGATGATATCCAGTATCAGCTCCCACCACAAGTTAGACAGCCCCAGGGATCCAACATGTTGAAATTGAGGTTTCACCATCAGCGCTATGAAAATCCATGAGAGAAAGAAGATCGTTAGTGAAAGAGTAAATAAACTGAAGTAAAGGTAAGCCTTCAACCAAAAGCCACGTTTTCTCATTTGAATATGATTCTCTCTTGTAGTGGTACTTGTTGTCATTGGTCACCTCTCACTCGTTAAGAAGAAAGCAAATAAACCCTTTCTTCCGAACCGCAAATCTTATGTCTGTCCACCAATAGCAGTTATAGCTGATCTATAAAGAAATTACAATCCTAAATCGAGGAATACACGTCACATCGTACAATCGAGACAATTATTCCTTGATCCTGTCTGGTATGTGCCCTCTGACGATGAAAACCCTGTTTCTCTCCTTGGGGAGTAGCTAGTGCTGACCTCGTTTCCAAAGAACTAAACCACTTCTCTCCTCTTTGTCTAATGTGTGAAGTTGCGCCATCCTATGGAAAAAGACTAACGCTAAATCTGAATTTCTTAATTTGCATTAATTAGGGTATCGCCAAGATTTCGGCGTACACGTTCGCTTCTAAGGGATTTGTTTAGGGCGTAGATGTGCAATTGCTGCTTCAAGCTGGGGACTATGAAATGTTCCTCGGTTTTGTACATATCTTTTAAGATGTGATCCGAACTCAGGCTGAAATGATGGGCCTTCTGGATCGATGACTTCAACAAGTTCTCCTGTTGTGAAATAATCTAAAAAAGCATTCGTTACACCATCTGGTACTTCTTCTACTGGGATATGGTAATAGCCAGCATAGATTTGTTTCGTCATTGACAGTAGTTCTTCAGCATATGCTCTTGCAGCAGTACCTCGCTGTGAAGGATTACGTAAATCCTCTTGCACAACAGCATTATGGTTAACCCCTACCATTACAATGGCCTCTGCTTGTTGCGGTATACCTGGTTCTTTTCGAGCATCATCTGTTGCTAAAACAAGTCTATCCGACCTCCCATCGAGCCATGTTGAAGTCAACAAACGTGGTTTAAGATAACTATCAATGGTTTCCCATAATTGTTCTGTTGGTTCATCTTGAGCATGTCCAGCAAGATCATGAACTTCGTTTCTTCCTATATTGAGGAGTTGTGTTGCAACTGCTCCTGCTGCTGTATATTGTAGAGCTTTCTTCATGAATGCCCTTCGTGTCATACGGTGCTTTTTTGCAAGAAGCGGATTAATTTGTTCTTCTGCTGGTTGTTGGGAAGCGTCTTGTTTAGGGAGGTATTTTGCTCCTTCTTTCATAATTTTCCCAATAGCAAGACCGAGTGCTATTGATGCGGTTGCTGCTGTTGCATCTTCAGTTAAAATGGCACTATCACTTACTTGTTGTGCTTCCTGATTTGATCTCCATACATAACTAGCTTCCTGATACGTCGACTCACTACCAGTCTCCCGTGTTGATTTAACTTATTGGGCCTTGCCGGAATGCCATACCAAATGTTCGCTTCCCTGGTTACATAGGGAGGAAGGTAGGGGTTATTAACAAAAAATGTGTCAAGTGGTTGCAAACCATCTATTCCCATAACAATTCCAGGAGCATGATAGGTATATGTAGCTATTCTTCCTGGAAGTTCTGCGTCAGTCCATCCATGTGCATCAAGATCGCCTTCAGATACTCTCTTCACCGTTTCAATTACTCGACTTCCTCCTAAATGCTCAGCTATTTCAACATGCAATGGGGGGTTATGTGGGAGTCGTTCAGGAATGATGGATACGGATGTTTCCATAAAGGAGTAAGCGAGTATGAGAATATACGAACATTTGTATTAATGCAAGAGGAGGAATGTAGAAAGTAAGTAGGTTGCTTTTACAAAGACATGAGGTATCTATGGCAGCGATTTTTAGGTTGGGGCCAAAAAAGATACGTTTCTCTTCCTTTTGACCACAAACGGGGAATATAATGAATGGGAGTTTGATCGCTTTCGCTGAGGGAAAAAGCCTAGGGTACCAAGAAAGGGGAAAACAGTGAGGTATATGCCCAGTTCAGGCACAAAACGCTGGAACAATCACTCCCGTTTTTGGATGATAATCACCCTTCTGAGTTGTATGTTGATCGCTGCATGCAATGTGCCAAGTGTCAGCGGTAATGGAAACAACAACGGGGTTGGCAATGGCAACACTGGAAATTGTAACGGAGTCAACAACTGTAACACGAGCAATAACCCAACTTCAACAGGCTCTGGTAACTCACAAACCGCAACAAGTGTCATATCGACTCCAGCTCCTCCGCCTACACCTAGGCCTACTCCGTCACCAACACCGTCACCTTTCCCCAAACCAGGCACTGTTCTCTACCAAGCAAACTGGTCAAACGGAATGGATGGATGGACAGTCTCTTCTGAATGGAAGACCTCAAATGGATTACTCCTGAGCGATGGATCGAATGGAACTGACCATTCTGCTACTGATGGAACCGATAGCGCCACACCTCCCTATCAACCGCAAACAGCAAATTACGCTGTGGAAGCAAGAATGCAGATTTTACATTCCGCAGACCCATGCTATTTAGGTTTTCGCGGTCGCTTTCAACCTGATGCCAGTGGCTCATGGTACGACGGGTATGCTGTTGAGTATGACTCGTACTTCGGAGATGACCTGATTGCGACTTTTTCTCCGAATAACTATTTTACCGTGTTAAAGAGCGCCATTTATAATCCTGGTTTGGGCTGGCACACCTACCGTGCTGAGTTCAAGAACAACCAGATTACCTTCAAAATAGATGGGAATGTCGTTTTACAAGTTTTGGAAAATAGCTACTTACCTAAATTTTGTCCAAACTAGTGGCAGCATGCTGCCGAGAACCAGGGGCTTGCTAAAAGAGCGATGATGACCCATACCTATCGAAGAGTAAGAAATCAGAGATAGGAGGATCATCATCATGAACGAGTCTACCACGAAGCAGACGAAACAGTTTACCGGGTGTGCGAGTTTGGCCGCTGTGGGCATCAAACTGCGGCAACTGGATGTGTTTGGCCCCATCCGCAAGACGGTGCGGATGGCCCAGAAGACGGTGAAGCACACACCGCTCGACAAGCTCTACGATGCCTTTATCGGTCTGCTGGCTGGAGTTCATGGGCTGGTCGAAATCAACACGCGGTTGAGAGCTGATCCAGCCTTGCAAGCAGCGTTTGGGAGGCGTAGTTGTGCTGAGCAGTCGGTCGTGCAACAGACGTTGGATGCCTGCACTGCCGAGAATGTGAGCCAAATGGAAGAGGCGCTGGACACGATCTATCGCCAGCACAGTCAAGGATATCGCCATGATTATGCCAGGCAGGATCAGATGCTGGATGTGGATATGAGTGGGATGCCCTGCGGGAAGAAAGCCGCTTTTGCCAGCAAAGGCTATTTTGCCAAGCAACGCAATCGGCGCGGGCGGCAATTGGGCCGCGTGCTGGCCAGTCGCTATGAGGAAGTGGTTGTCGATCGGCTCTTTGACGGCAAGACGCAACTGAACAGAGCGTTGCAGCCGTTGATGCAAGCGGCAGAGCAGACCTTGGCGTTGGATGAGCGCAAACGAGAGCGCACCCTGGTGCGCATCGATGCCGGTGGCGGGAGCGTGGACGACCTCAATTGGCTGCTGGTGCGTGGCTATCAGGTTCACGGCAAGGATTACTCTAATACCCGCGCCCAGCGCTTGGCGGCTAGCGTCCAAGACTGGGTCGACGATCCCAAGATGCACGGGCGGCAGGTCGGCTGGGTACGCCTGCCTGCCGACGAGTATGTCCGTCCCGTGCGACGCATTGCTGTGCGCTGCCGCAAGCCTAATGGCCAGTGGGGCATCGGGGTCTTGATCTCGACGCTCTGTCCTGCCCAGGTGGCGGCTTTGACCCAGCCGGAGGCTTCGCCCGACGCCGATCCTGCCACGGTTCTGCTGGCCTACGTGTATCTGTATGATCAGCGAGGCGGCGGCGTGGAGACCTCGTTCAAGGGTGACCAGCAAGGTCTGGGCAGCACCAAACGCAACAAAAAACGCTTTGAAGCGCAACAGATGCTGATGCTGTTGTGGCCCACAATGTCGTGATGTGGGCTCGCACTTGGCTGACGCAGACCACCGGAGCCTGCCAGCTGCGGCGTTATGGAATACTGCGGATGGTGCGCGATGTCTTTCATGTCAGTGGCTTTCTGGTCTTCGATGCCTTCGAGCAACTGGTCCAGATTGTGCTCAATCAGGCGGCACCTTTGGCACCCGTGCTCGTCGACTCGTTACGGGAGCTGCTCGCTCCCGCGCACGTTGTCATTAATTTGGACAAAACTTAGGTATTTAGGAGGCGTCCGTTCCCAACAGAGGCCATGTGCGCCTCTTTCTGGCTTCTTTTGGGCGATTGGTCCATCCTCTCTTTTCTGTAGAGATGGGCTTGACTTCACAGCTCTCTTCTCAGGGTTGGCTCGTTTGCTGGTCTTCGGCTTGAAAACGAGTTTACGCAAGGATCTCGTCAATGCTCTAAGTTCCGAATGCCTTGCAAGTAGCTTGTTACGCGCTCGTCCAGGTCAGAGGGATAGCGATATCCAAGCGCATCACCCACTTCCATCGCTACTCTCCTGAAGAGGGCGGTCGTCTGAAACAGGGCATGCCAGTTCTCCTCGATCGAATGTCCAACAAAGGTGCTTGCG
>WNGK01010500.1_pt1 | contig 14876 bp, 10 predicted proteins | sample 5400601 | NCBI WGS metagenome assembly WNGK01 (sample SAMN13153376, study PRJNA577476) | soil metagenome | isolation source: 60 cm soil or saprolite under Garry oak tree replicate 1 | place: USA:California | collected 2016-06-15 | reverse complement strand
GAATTACGAAAGAAGACAAAGTTCCAGCAAAAGAAATCGAAAAGGCAATTGCACGAAAGCGAAAGTTTGAAGCAGACCCAGGGCGGCATACACACGTGGAGGAGTAATCATGTCAGGCAAAAGAAAACGAACCTCAGATACAGTCGAGATTTTGCAGCGGCGAAATTACGAAGGAAAGCCAACTCGCATCGCTCAGCTTGAGCAGCAACGGGTAGATGACGAAATTGCCCGTCAGATTTATGAATTGAGAGAAGAGGCCGGATTGACCCAAAAAGGCCTCGCGAAGCTTGTTGGAACGACCCCTTCTGTCATCAGCCGTTTGGAAGATTGCGATTACCAAGGCCACTCGCTTACGATGCTCAAGAGAATCGCGGGCGTGCTGAATAAAAAAGTCGAAATCCGATTCGTTTCTCTCAAAGGCAAATTTCAACCAGCGTAAAGGCATGGTCGCCATGCCGGGGCTTTGAGGGTCCTCCGCGCGGCTTGAAGGTCGCGGCGCCACGCCTTGGCATCCTCGGACGTCAGCTCAGTTCTCGCCAAAGCTTCAGCCAGATCGCGCCCCGTACAGACCTGCTCGTTGTCGGGCACGAGCCGGGCGACCGGCACGCCGTTCTTAAGTAGCACAAAAGGCCTTGCACTGTTGATTGCTTTTGCTTGCATCTGGTTTCACTCTGGTATAGCGTCTGCGCGTTACGAAAGGACCTGAATTTAGCGGGTTCCCTGGCTGTTTCGCGGTTTTGGTGCCAATGTAGCTCAGCGGTAGAGCAACGGTTTCGTAAACCGTCGGTCGCCGGTTCAATCCCGGCCATTGGCTCCACTTCTAACAGCATCTGCTGCAAGAAGTTGGAACGGAGCCGCCGGGAAGTGCCAGCAGAAATGGTACTCTGGCGGAATTTTGGGGAACTAGCCTCAACTCGCCCACTGCTCACGAATACACTCAAAACCTTTTGCTTTAGCCTCATTAGAATGAGGAAAGTATATGAAGCAGAGGTTGCGGTGAGCCTTCTTCTCGGTATTCCTCCAGAGACTCTCGATAACATTGACAATGGTTGACTGATCGTAAGCCAGTCGCAGCCTGTATCGATTCCATTCACTTAGCAACCGATAGTAATAACTGTTCGGGGAGCCGCCTGCGCTCATGATCGGGGCTAATTTCTCGTTCGGGACCGAGAGCCTTTTTCGCCAGAGATCTTTGTGTGACTGAGGCACGGCTGAGATCGAATTTAGCAAATCAAAAGCGGAGACTTGGAAGTCGACGAAGAGGCCCAGGTTCGCCTCGCCCTTTTGGACGACGTGCGTTTGGAACCATACTGTCTCATGTTCCATCACACGAACCGCGAAGTTGAGAAGATCCGCGGCCCGCCCAGCCTTGACCAGGATTGCGATCGAAAGGGGAACGGTTCCCCATTTCACTTGAGGCGCGTCAGGAAGATCTGCTCCAGGAACGGTTCCGAGCACAACGTAGTAAGGTTCGAGGACTCGCCCCGGAACCTGAGGATCCTCTTGCCTGGCCCAGAATCGAGCTTGCTCCTCGACGACGTCGAGGTACTTTTCAGACCCCAAAGGATGCCACGGTCGGGCGGTCAAATGATACTGGGTGCTCGGCACCGGCTCCTGCTCGAGATAGGACGGCAGGGTGTCTTGGGCAAGACTTGTGGGGACGGGGGTCGTTACAAGGCTCGCATCGGTTCCCCAACTGAACAGCCAGTTATGCAGCAGCTTGTGCAATGGCTCCACCGACTTCATCGTCATCAAGCTGCCCGCCGCTGTGAACGAACCGCTTGTCGTATCCAGGATCGACAAGGCATCGTCCCATTCATCGGGTATCGGAAATGGTTTCAAGGCCATATTCGCAAACTGCTCAGCCGCTGTCCATGCCAGTCCCTTCGTCACGATTTGATAGCTCCTCTCCACGAATTCCGCGAGTTGAACCGATTTCCTGTCGTCGAAAGAAAATGGAATCTGCATGTTGTGATCGAGATGGATAGGTCGTTGATGCACCTGAAATAGGCTTCGTTGGCAGTGCGGGGAGTGATTCTCGCGTTGTCGAGGCAGCTTGACTGGAGCATTCTGGTAGTCCCATGAAGACGAACGCGCGCCTTGGCTGGCTGGCGACCCTGCTGTTCATGTCCCCAATTGCCTTGGCCGAGCCCAGTGTGCCTTCAACCAACACGGTTCGGGTTGCAGCGGCGCAGGCCGCGCGTCGCATTATCGACTTCCATCTCAGGCCGGACGAGGCGCTCACCGCGGTGGATAAGAACCTCGCTGAGCTCGAACGCATCGTGAATCGCGCCGGCGAGGCGAAGTGCGACGCGCTTGTCCTTCCCGAGGATACGCTGGGCTTGCTGAACTGGGTCGGAGCGAACGAGACATTGGTGAAGGAAGTGTTGCCGAAGGCGGTCAAGCGGATGCTCGAACGCCTAGGCTCAGCCGCCGCGCGGCACCATATGTATCTGGTTGTTTGCAGCGACTGTTCGGAGGGCGATGGCGGAACCTACAACACCTCCTTTTTCCTCGGTCGCGACGGCAAGGAGATTGGCCGATACCATAAGGTTTGCCCGACGTGGGGCGAGTCTGGTGCACGCCAACGAGGAGACAAGTTCCCGGTTTTTACAACACCGGACCTCGGTACAGCCGGCATGCTTATCTGCTACGACCTGGTGGTTCCGGAGACGGCGCGCTGCCTCGCATTGCAAGGCGCCGACATCATCTTTTTTCCGACGATGGGCGGCGCTGCCATCGGCGACGATGACATCGGCGTGCAGGCGTTACGGGTGCGCGCGGCGGAGAACTTCATCTGGCTGGTTGTCGCGCAACGCGGCAGTGATGCCATGGTTATCTCCCCGCAGGGGAAAATTGTTGCCAAAGCCGAAGACCCGGACGGGCTGGCCATCGCTGACATTGACCCGCATGGCCAACGCGAGGGCGGCGACGCGTCCAACTGGCAACGTGACATGCGCGCACGGTTGTTCCGCGAACGGAACCCCGGAGCATTTCACATCCTGACCGACACGAACCCGCCTGTGATCGCCAAAGTGCCCATCGACCTCACGCAACAGGAGGCGGGACGCATTATGGCCCGTGCGCTGACCGTGGGCGAAGATGAGTACAAGCAGGCCAACAGTCTTATTGCCAACGGCAGGACCGATGAAGCCATCTCCGCCTTTGAACGCTTGCGCAGAGAGTATCCCGCCACGTGGATTGATCGCAGATCGGAGGAACAGCTCGCCAATCTGCAGCGTGCCACTCCGAAGCCGGAGGCATCCGCTTGGGGACTCGCCGCGAAGTATCCCGGCGATGTTGGTATTGCGAATGACCCGGACGTGTTGTTCGCCGACAACTTCGAATCCGGTGACATGAAGAAGTGGGACCAACAACGCGGGCGAGTGGTGATGATCGAGGATAAGCCGAACTCCGGTCGTTGGTGCGTGCAGATGCCGATGGAGCGCGGTAGGAACCACGGCGGTGACGCCATCAAATGGTTCATGCCCGGAGCCGACACCGTCTATGCGCGCCTCTACGTCAAGTTCTCCTCGGATTACCAATACAATCATCACTTCGTCTGGCTCGGAGCCAATCAGCGTACCAACAAGTGGTCCGCCTTTGGCAAGGCCGGGCTCAGGCCGGATGGCACCTACTACTCAACGGGCATGGAGCCGTGGTTCGCATGGGGCAAGAATCCTCCACCGGGTGAGGTGAATCTCTACACTTACTATCTCGACATGGAACCGGACCTGAAGATGAACAAATACTGGGGCAATGGCTTCTTTCCACCGGGACCGGGTAAGGGCACGGATGCCGGGAAGGACCGTGTCATTCCGCTGTTGAGTCAATGGCAGTGCTGGGAATTCATAATCCAGGCGAATACCGCGCCAGACAAGGCCGATGGCAAGCAAGCCATGTGGGTGGATGGTAAACTGGTCGGAGAATTCACCGGCATCCGCTGGCGCAACGACCTGGACTTGAAAGTGAATTGCTTTTGGCTCGAACACTACGGCTATGACGAGGGCGACCCCACCAAGCAGTACTGGAAAGACAGCCAGGCAGTTTGGTTCGATGACGTCGTCGTGGCACGCCGCTACATCGGGCCAATCAAGAGATAGCAGGAATTTATGAAGGCATTGCAGGTCCATTGGCAAACGATGCTTGCAGCCGGCTTGCTGTGGGCCGAGGCCTCTGCGGTGGCCGAAAACTGGCCGGCCTGGCGCGGGCCGGCGGGTACGGGTGTGGCCAACGAAAAGCACCTACCTCAGCGCTGGGGCACCAATGAGAACGTGCTGTGGCGGACGCCGTTGCCGGAGCGCGGCAATTCGACGCCAATCGTGTGGGGCAAGCGGGTGTTTGTGACGCAGGCGATCGAGGCGGAGAAGCGGCGGGTGTTATTGTGCTTCGACCGGGCAACGGGCCGGTTGCTTTGGCAGCAGGGCGCGGCCGTTGAGGCCGCTGAGTCGACGCACGAGGCCAATCCCCAATGCTCATCGTCCCCAGTGACGGACGGCGAGCGAGTCGTTGCGTGGTTCGGTTCGGCGGGATTGTTTTGCTATGATTTGCTAGGGAAGGAACTTTGGCGGCGCGAGCTAGGCCCGCAAAAGCATGTCTGGGGCTGGGGCTCTTCGCCGTCACTGGATGAGAGCCGTTGTTACCTGAACTTCGGGCCAGGCGAACCGAGCTTCCTGCTCGCGCTGGACAAGAAAACCGGCAAGGAGTTCTGGCGTGTGGCTGAGCCGAACGCCGATTCGGGCGAAAAAAAGCCGCAACAGGAGAAAGCGGTGTGGACCGGTTCGTGGAGCACACCTCTCGTCATCAAGGCCGGCGGGCGCCAGGAATTGATCCTGACGTGGCCAAAGCGGGTGGTTGCCTTCGACCCGAAGACGGGCCGGGAATTATGGAGTTGCGCGGGGATTAATCCGCTCGTTTACACCTCGCCGCTCTATGAGCCGTCGAAGGAAATCGTCGTGGCAATGGGTGGGTTCAACGGCATGGCGCTGGCGGTGAAAGCTGGCGACTCCGGCGACGTGACGGAATCACGCCGACTATGGCATCATCCGAAGACAAAACAGCGCATCGGATCGGGAGTCATTCACGACGGGCACATCTACATCCTGAACGATCCGGGCGTGGCGGAGTGCTTCGAGTTGGAAACCGGCAAGTTAATCTGGGAGGAACGGCTCCGTGGCCCCGCGGCGAAGTCGGACAACTGGTCGTCGATAGTGGTCGCAGACGGAAAGCTTTATGCCATCAACCAGGGCGGCGACGCCTTCGTGCTCAAGGCGAGTCCGACATTCGAGGTACTGGCGACGAACTCGTTAGCCGAAGCAACGATCGCCTCGATGGCGGTCTCCGATGGCGATCTTTTCGTCCGTACTCACAAAGCTCTGTGGTGTTTTCGCGAGAGCCGGAAGTGATGATCATCTTCCAAGGAACAACCCGCTTACTACGCATCTAGTACGTATCACAGCGCTTCGACGATAAGCGCTTGGCGGCTTGGCCCGTGAGATACAGCACACCCCCTCTAGACCACCCACACCTTCTCCTTTATCTCACGGGCCAAGCATATTTCTTAAGTTTGCGCCGCAAGCGCTGGAGTGTATCTGCCGTGCGTCCCATGAAGCTCAAATCTCCGATTCGGCCGGCACTATAAACGGCTTGCGGTATTCGCGGATGAGGAGGGCATCCGCCTGAGGATTGGCCACGAAGGCTTCCCGCTCCGGCTCAGGATGGAGGAGCGCGCCGACGGTCAATTTTGTTTGCTCCAAATCCACATTGTTCTCCCGCAGATGCTCAACGGTGCGGTCGAAGGTTTCGCTCACATTGTCGTGCGCTTTGAGTTTCCTCAGTTCCTCGCGAACTTCCTCCGGCGTCGTGGCCCGACCCAGCCGCCAAGAGATGTTGCCTATGTGGCACAAAGCCGTGGATTGATGGCCTTCGAGGATGTCGGCATTGAGGTCGGCGCCGTTGCGACTGCGAACCGCCTTGAGGAAGTTCGCGAAATGGCTCTCGCCGCTGCCGGTGAAGGTGCTGACCAGCTTGCCGTCTGGATCAAACAGTGAGGTGCCCGCGATAAACCCCTTGCTCCCCTCGAAAATCCACCCGTCTTTGAAACGGAATGGCGCGGTCTTCAGTCCGCGTGTCTCCGAGACGATGGTGCGGTCGCCAAAATCGAAGATACAGACCTGCGTGTTGGGCGTTTGGCCGGCGTCGGTGTATCCCAGGCGTCCGCCGTAACTGAGCACTGCGCGTCCAAGTCCAGAGAGGCCCAGCCCCCAACGACAGATGTCCAATGAATGGATGTTGTTATTGCCGAGCTCGCCGTTGCCGGTCTCCCAGAACCAATGCCAGTCGTAATGGAACTGGGGACGGGTGAGCGGACTCATGGGCGCTGGACCGGCCCAGAGATTGTAATCGATATTGGGCGGAGCCTCGTACGTGCCCGGCCCGCCAATCGAACCTCGACGGCCGTACACGATGCTGCGGGACAGCTTCACTTCGCCCAGCTTGCCTTGCTTGATGTATTCAATGGCCGTGGCCAGCGCGGCGTTGGAGCGGTTCTGGGTGCCGCCCTGGCAGATGCGGCCGGTTTTGCGTGCCACCTGTACAATCCGGCGGCCTTCACTGATATTGTGGCTGACCGGTTTTTCAACATAAACGTCCTTGCCCGCCTGCATCGCCCAGATGGACGCCAGCGCGTGCCAATGATTGGGCGCCGCCACAAATACTGCGTCCACCGCGTGGTCGTCGAAGATGTGGCGCATGTCCTGTGCGGTCTTGGGCGCGGTGCCCTGCTGCTTTGCAACGGCAGCCGCCAGCTCGTTAGCTAAGTCCCGATCCGGGTCGCACACGTAGGCAATCTCGCAGTCGCGCAGGGGAGCCAGTTCCTGGGCGTGCTGCTTGCCGCGAATGCGACAGCCGAGAATCGCAACTCGAATTCGGTTGTTCGCGTTGCCGGGCTTCTTTTCTTGAGCCTGAACAGGCAACGCTACGCCGGCCGCTGCAGCGGCGGCAGCGAGCATCGAGTCTTCAAGGAAACGACGACGGGTGATGAATTGCATGGTGTCTCCGTTGTAAAGAGTTATAGTTTCGAGGCGGCTTGAGCGCGCGCCTTGGTCAAAACCTCGTTCAATGACACCGGCTTTCCGCCTTGCCGGTTGCTTTCGTCGGCCGCCTCCATGAAAGCGAAGATCTCGATGGTTTCCTCCGCGGTCACGGGCGGCTGGCGCGTCTTGAAGAACCTGACGATCTCCTGACACAACTCCTCGTAACGGTCCGATTTGGTGGCCGGAACAATGCCTTTAGTGCCAAATGCCACCGCGCCGAATTCCTCCTTGTGGCGCCTGATGCCGTGATAGGTTCCCACTCGCCCACCCTGCCATACCCCGGTCAGGACATCCGCGTCGTCTGCCTGTACGCGCGAGACCGTTTGGCAACCCGTGCCCATGAGCGTGAAGAGCGCCTCAATGCCGTGGATGCCATAGAAGAACATATCCGGCGTTCCTTCCTGGTACGAGCACGGTCCCCAAGTGATCGCGCCGACAATTTCCCCCAGGGCAGCGTTGGTCCTGAGTTCCTGAACGCCGCCTCCGAACCGGAGCGATGAACTGGAAAAGCAAGGCACATTGTGCTTTTGCGCTAGATCAAAGATGGCGATAGCATCGGCGAGGGAACCCGCTGCCGGCTTGTCAATGAATAGCGGTTTGCCGGCTTTGATGACCGGTATGGCCTCCTGCAGATGAATCCGCCCATCCACACTTTCCAGGAGCACCACGTCCACTTTTCCCAGCAACGCCGGGATCGTGGGTACGATCTCGACGCCCATGCCCCGCAACTGTTCGGTAAATTTGCCGACGCGTTCACGGCTGGCCGGCATGTCCGTGCCGCCGGGATAACCGGCCACGACGCGGATGCCGGCGAGTTGGCTGGTGGCCTTCGGATCGTTGAAGAGTTTGGCGAAGGCTGGCACATGCGAAGTGTCCAGGCCAATCATGCCAGCCCGCAATGGCGGAGGTGTGGGTTCTTGTGAAAGGGCATGTGAGGGAACCACCAATGGGAGGAGCGTTGTTATGAGGAGCGCCGTCGTGAACGAGCAAAGCGCTCTGCTACGGAAGGAATGGATGGGCATTTTCATGAGATTAGATTCTGTCGAGACATTTTTAGAAACCTACCCAATTAGGACGTTATTTCGTTCGCGCCTGGATATGGCTATATCCGCACCCCCGCGGCCCGGTAGAACTGCCGCACGCGGGCCATTTCCTGCTCGAGTTCCAGCACCCCAATCGATCGCACCATTTGGCCGATAGTTGTATTTGGATCATTCGACCAAAAAATGCCGCAATCTTCGTCCTCATAATAGTGGAAACCGACCTTGTCGCCGTGCGCCTTCCGGAGGGCTTCTCCGTTCCGCAGCTTCGAGCTCCACGGAAGCAGCGCGTAACTGAGGTCCAGTTCGTGGACCAGGATGCTTTGCGGTGGCTTGATCTGCGCGGCAATCTTACCAGTGGGTTCAAAGATTGAGGCGTTATGCCGCCAAGTGCTGGAGACAATGTAGCAGCGGTGATCCCTCGCCCGGAACGCGGGTTGCGAAGTCTGCGGGGATTGCGTGGGCCAGGCGATCAGTTCCGCTCCGCGGCGTGCCAGCTCCGCCCAGCCCTCGCCGAAATCCATGTCGTAACAGATTTGAATTCCCAGTTTGCCGAAATCGCAGTCGAAGACCGGCAGCGCCTCGCCGGGAGTGCTGCCACTTTCCATGGTTCCCCGTTCCAATGAAACCACCAAATGGATTTTGCGGTAGGTTCCTAGCACTTCGCCTTTGCGCCCGACCAGGATCGCCGCATTCGAGCACAACTTCTTTTCTTTCGAATCCAACAAGTAGGTGGGAACCACGATGTAGCAACTATGCTCACGAGCCTTGCGAGTGAACGTGTCTTTGGTTCCTCCCTCGAAGGAGACCGAATGTGCCACTGCATCGTCACCCGCTTCCCCGGTAATCGCCACTTCGGGTAGAATTGCGAGATCGAGAGCGCGTCCATAAGCCTGTTTTGACATCGCGGCCATTTGATCCACGATCCCTGCCAGTTGATCCAGACGGTTGCGCAGTCCGGGATACTGGCCCCAAAAGGATTGGATGACTGTGCCGACGATGACCTTTCGAGGGGGAGTGTTGGAAGTCGTTCGGACGCTTCCATCATCGTTGGCGGCCAGTGCCGGAACCGGGTCAAGAGGCCGAGTTCAAAGCCAAATTCTTTCGTGGGAGCATCTCATTTCATGAGCATGGGCAGGCTTTCGGAGCGCCGGTGCAGCCCAAGTTCCGTCAGGAGAGGCCAACCACAATATGTTGTGGTGTATTGTGCCAATGAACCGCAAAAACCGAGGTTCATTGGAAGCGCTGGTGAATGCCTATAGTAGGCTCTTTGCCACGTGGGCTCCGCAGGACCGTGCATCCGTCGGACGCTGCGGCCAGGGCCCAGCGATGTGGACGCAGGCAGGAATTGCCGGAGCGAGAAGGGTGAGCTTTGGATTTTCATTGATGAGTGTTGAATTGGCCGAGGGGCCTGGGGCGTCATATCGGAGGCGATGTTTTTGGATGTTTTTGGCTTAATTAGGCTTAACTGACCTTAACTGGGTTTAACTGGGTCGGAGGTGTTGGATCGATGTTCTAAGGCCAGGGAGGAGCCAGGCGCGGTTGATCCCGGGCTTTCCGGGATTCGCGGAGTCACTTCCTCTGGGATGGGACTGTGGGGACCTTGGTTGGCCGGGGGAGCTTCGGAGCGGCGCAAGAGGCCCTTCAGACTGTCAGCGAGGAGATTTGACTGGGAGAGCTTGGTTTTGAGCGCTTCGTGCCTGTCCTCCTGTTGCAGGTCCAGCCAGGCGTGCTCGAGGTCCAGGCGTTCGGCGGCCAGTTCGGAGCGGCGCAGGCGGGTAACGTCGGCGCAAAGCTCGCGCAGCCGAGTCCATTTGGTGGACGGGTCTTGCTCATTGGCAATAAGCGCTCTGGCGGAGGCGGCGTAATGGGGGGAGACCCAGTGAGCGAGCCTGGCGCCGATGGGATCGCTCAAGGATTCGTGGCCGAGGGCCTCTGTATCATCGAGGTCCTGAACGAAATCGAGAGCGTCCTGGCGGACGAGCCAGTCGCGGTAGCCGCCGTTGCGCCAGTGGGTTAGATTGACCTTGTTAAGAGGGCGGCCGTCGAAGTTGGCGGCGAGGACGGCTTGGACTTCGGGGACGGAGTTGAGCCAATTTAGGATGGATTGGGCTTGTTCGCCGTCGTTGAGGCGGCGATTGAGTTGCTCACGGATGTCGTGAGGGAGGCGGGTGATTTTTCCGGTGCGCATGGTTAGAGTCTTGGGTCTAAAGGTTCGGGTGTTGGGTCTAATTCCAAGTCGCGTTCAAGATGAGACTAATCCAGAACCACAGTGGGAACCCTCACCCTGGCCCTCTCCCTTTAGGAAAGGGAGAGGGAACAGTCCTCAGCCGGCGCGGGCCAAGTGCAGGCTCATCTTGAAGGCTCATTGGAATTAGCGGTCCGGAGCATGGTTTTTGGTTACTGTCACGTCGTGCATCTTACGCGCGAGGGAGGAGGTTGTCCAAGACTCAGAAACCTCAGTGTACAAGATGCACGAAAAAAACTCGGAAAGTTGCACAAAGGCGAGGGATTCGTGATGTTGCGGATGGCTGGGGACGGTTCAAAGCTCAAAATGTGAAACGCTCACCCGCACCCCGGCCCTGCCTATTGGCCTTATCATTACCCACATCTTGGGTAAGGACTTGCGTGAATCCCGAAGGGATTCCGCAACAAAGCCCAAGGTTGCGACCCCGCTCTTTCTGGGCAGGGGTATCAATATGGCGGTGGCGCATTGTAAGAATTGGGGTTGTATTAGTGGTGAAGTGTTGTCGGAAAGTACGGGCGCCTACGTGATTAGCAAGTTCTTTCGTGCGGAGTTAGCGGTGGTCGCTGGATCCGCCTGAGAGGAGTTGTTGTGCCGTGTTACTCCAAAGGGCTAGAAGATCTTTGAGTGGCATGGTGAAAACACCTTGGACGCGGGGAAGCGGGTGCTCGAAGAGAGCGGCGTGCCGGACCCTTTCCCTTGGCTCGGTGGGCGGGTCAATGTCAGGGACCAACATACCGTGGGTGCTCTTTTCGTAAAATTGTACCGGTGCTGCGCGGAAGTCGCTTCCGATATATGTATCCTGCAATGGGTGCCTTGACAGGCGTTTTCCGACTTTGGCGCCCCTTTCCGAGTAGGGGAGCACGCGGGTTTCTGCTGGGTCAACCTGAAGAACCTCGCCCAGGAAATGAAGTATCCTGTCTCTGAGCTCCGGTGGGGCGAAATAGCCTGGAGCTTCCTCCAGCCTTGCAGCGACCTTGCTTTCTGCGACTGCGAATGTCTCACGTTCCCAAGCGTAGCGCGCCCGGAGGGGAGTGCGAGCGTTTGCGGGGAACACGACAGCTTCTGTCTGCAAATAAATCTGGTAGAGCGGCTCCGCTATGCCATCTACTTGCGCGGATTGATTTCGCGTGGTGGGGAATTCGAAATCGAAGATGCAGGTGTCCCGCCCTGACCAAAGCGTGATCGGCGGAGAGGTGGCGCGCCGCGACTGCTGCATAGCGGCTAGCTGCGCCTCGTCGAAAACAATGGCCTTAAAACCCTCCATGGGCGAGGAGGCGAGATTGTTTCCCGCGAGGGCCGAATTTGGACCCGCGTTACTAGCCGTACGCCTGGATTTAAGTATGTAGGGTTGTTGGCCTGCGGCCAGACTCGATGGTGACTCCCAAACGAGGAGGAGCGTTTCAGTGGAGTCGTAAACCTGTCGGCCTTCGTCCTCTTCGAGGGCCTGCATGTAGATGCCGGCGTTATCCAACGCCAGCCAATCGGACGCTTGCGGTGGTGTTTTGCAGACTGCGAGTATGATGGTGATTTCCTTCAGGGGCGAATCTGAGGCGCGCTTGCAAACTTTCTGAACCCACTGCTGAAATGCAGGGACTGAGTCGCTTGTCGCGGGCAGGCAAGCCGCGGCGTTCCATGCATCCAGCAGGTGTCGGTTCACCTCTGCTGGCGCAGAATTGCCCACTCCCTCCAAGTGTTCGGGCGAAAACTCGAACTCCAGCCGAAGGGATGCTTCGGCATTCCTGGGACTGCCCGGGCCCAAAGCCCGGCCGGTCCAATTGTGGGAGCCAATGTACACAATTGATTTCTTCTCACGTTCAAGCCAGAGGTAAACGAGTTTGGAGTGAAAGAGGGAAATGGCGGGCTCCTCCTCAGTTTTCACGACGGGGTCCATGAAGTATTTAAGGCGAGTGGGACAAGAAGGCCCCAACTCGGCTTGGAGATTCACCAATGGGTCGAATTCACACGCACATGACATGGTGGCGACACCAAGGGACCATTCATGGCGAAGCGCCCGGACCAGGAGCGGGCGGTTGATCGAGTTCAACCCTTCTTGGGAAATGTATGCGACCAGGAAACGGCACGCAGTCGCTTTTCCCAAGTCCTCCCGCAGGCGGTCACGATAATCGAGGGAGACGAGTTCCTTGCTGAGGAGTTGCATGGTCAGGCGGCTTTATCTTCGAAAGTGAGGGAGAAAATCATGTCGGCGAGCCATTTACGGAAGCTTTCGTTGTCGCTGAACTGCTTATACAGTTCGGTTTGATCCGTGAGGATTTCTGTCATTACCCGGCGTAACGCTTTGTCGTGCTCGATGCGGGCATTTTGCTTATCCGAATGCTTCATCGCGTTCTGGTATGCTCGGTCGGCGGCAACCTTGGCAGGGATTTCCTGGGTGATTACCTTTCCGATTTTGTCTTTGTCCTTCCAGTCAATATTGCCGAAATGGTCGTTCCAGGCTTTCAGAATGTTGCTGAGGCGGTCGAGCTCGGGTGCGAGTTTTCCGCCCGATTGGCTGAGCGGCACTGGCTCGATGGTGGCATCCTGATCCGGCAGAGAGATGGCGAGCGCGGCTTTCACTTCCAACCGATAGCTGTCCATATTGACGCTTTCGATGATCCCTTTGGACAGGTCCTCGTCTTTCGGCGCCGGCAACTTTGGAACGAGGAAGGTTAGAAAGGTGGACAGGTATTCCCAATCCGCAAAGGTGTAAGGGAGGACGGCGGCCAGGAAATTGTAGGTGCGGACAAAGGTTTTGGCGTTGCCTTTGAATCGAACCTGCTCGTCTTCGCGCAGATCGGTTTTGTAGGTGGCGACACAGGCATCCAAGATGGGGTCGAGTTTAGTTCGGCTGGCGCCCTTCAAGTATAGTTCGACAAACTGCTGCACCTGCGGCGAGGCATAGACTTGCGCGGCATCAAGGTCGTTCTTGAGGTCGTGAAGTTTGTTGGGGTCGCTCTCGCGGCTGAGCACCGTGGTGCGGTGGTAGTCGGCAAACGCTTTTTCGATCGTGTCCGTGTCGTTTTCGAAATCTAGGACGAAGACGTCGCGTTTTTGGGGGTGGGCGCGGTTCAGTCGAGACAGGGTTTGAACAGCTTTGATGCCGGACAGGACTTTGTCCACATACATGGTGTGGAGCAGCGGCTCATCGTACCCCGTCTGAAACTTTTCGGCGACGATGAGAAAGCGGTACGGGTGTTTCAGGGAGAGCCCTTTGACATCTTCAGCGGCAAAGTACTGCTCGATCTTTGAGCTGGGAAACCCGTTCATTTTGGCTTCGTTGACTTTTGGGTTGCCGCCGAACTCGTGTTCACCTGAAAACGCAATGATTGCCTTCCATGGGCTCTTGCGCTCTTTCAAGTAGGCGTCGAAGGCCACCTTGTACTCCATTGCGTTTTTGATGCTGCTGCAAACGACCATTGCACGCGCTTTGCCGCCCAGCTTCTTCTTTGCGAGCACCTGATCGTGGAAGTGGTCAATCATGATCTCAGCTTTTTCCCGGATAGCGTGATGGTGTCCGCCAACGTAATTGCGGAGCTTTTTGTTCGCTTTCCGAACGTCGAATTCCGGATCCTCCTCGACCTTCTGGATGAGGTGGCAGTAGCTGTCCACGGGCGTGTAGCTTTTGAGCACGTCCATGATGAACTCTTCCTGGATGGCCTGTTTCATGGTGTAACTGTGGAATGGCCGGAAAGAGCCATCGCGTTGACGAGCGCCGAAAAGTTCGAGCGTTTTGTTTTTCGGTGTGGCGGTGAAGGCGAAGTAACTGGCATTGGAAAGCATTCGGCGCGTTTCCATAATGCGATTTATTTTGTCCTCAACCGTTTCCTCCGGAATTTCCTCGCCGTGTTCGGAGAGAGCAACGTGCATTTTGGCGGCTGCGCGTCCGCCCTGGCTGGAGTGGGCTTCGTCTATGATAATGGCGAACCTGTTGCCGCGATGCGCGTTCCCAATCGCTTCAAGGACAAACGGAAACTTTTGGACTGTGCTGATAATTATCTTTTTGCCGGCTTTAAGGAAACGACGCAGGTCGGTGGCGCGCTCGGCATGGCCGACGATGGTGGAGACCTGGGCGAATTGTTTAATGGTGTCGCGAATCTGTTTATCGAGGACGCGACGGTCAGTCACGATTATCACCGAGTCGAACACCGGCTTTCCATCCTCCTGCAAGTCGGTGAGTTGATGCGCGAGCCAGGCGATAGAGTTAGATTTGCCGCTGCCGGCCGAATGCTGGATCAGATAGCGCTTGCCGGCGCCTGAGGCTTTGGCGTCCTTCAGCAGCTTGCGAACTACGTCCCACTGGTGATAGCGGGGGAAGACTTGCTTGTATTTCTTGCGGCCCTTCTCATCCTGCTGTTCGACGACCTGCGCGTAATTCTCCAATATTTCGCTGAGGCTTTCGCGTGTGAGGATTTCTTTGACGAGATAATCGGTTTTGAGGCCGTTCGGATTGGGAGGGTTTCCCGCGCCATCATTCCAGCCTTTGTTAAATGGCAGAAA
>WNGK01004498.1_pt1 | contig 14880 bp, 17 predicted proteins | sample 5400601 | NCBI WGS metagenome assembly WNGK01 (sample SAMN13153376, study PRJNA577476) | soil metagenome | isolation source: 60 cm soil or saprolite under Garry oak tree replicate 1 | place: USA:California | collected 2016-06-15 | reverse complement strand
GATTTGTCATGGATCATTCGCCCACGCATGGGGATGGCGTGTCGCAACGCTTCATCCGCGATACCGAGCTGCTCGAGTGCGTGAATCCCGCGTGTTGAAACCGCGAGATTGATCGATCGTCCGCCGACAATATTGCCTTCGCGCGGATCAGCGCGGCGCTCGTAAAGATCGACATCGTACCCGCGCCGCCCCAAATACGCGCCGAGCAATCCTCCTGCGAGGCCGCTGCCGATGAGAGTGAATCTCTGCTTCATCGGCAACGAAATGTGTTTAGCGGACACATGTGTGACTTTTGCGTGAAAGGTCAGTCATGGTAAGAGCAAAAACGTCCAATGCCCAACCCTTAACGTCCAACGTTCAATAGCAGACCACGCTTTTGTCGCCCAATACGCTGGATATGCCGACAAAAATTGTCGGCATGAGTAGCGAGGACCAGCAAATCCGCAGTATCGTAACTCGCCAATGAGTTCCATTCTTACAGAACTAAAGAGACGCAAGGTTTACCGCGTCGCGATCGCCTATGGGATTTTCGCATCGGCCATGATTCAAATCGGCGGAACTATTCTACCGATCTTTCAGGCGCCGCATTGGGCCCAGCAGGTATTTATCGTGCTGGTCGCAGCCGGGTTTCCTGTCTCCCTCATTCTCGGCTGGCTTTACGACATCACAGCTGAAGGTATTCGACGCACTCCCAACGCGAAAGGTCTGCGTGTCTATAGTAAGCGACAATTATGGCTGGTGGGTATTGCCGGAACATCCATCGCTGCTGTCGCACTTTCCGGCTATTGGTTCTGGCATCCCTGGCAAAACGCAACCGAAGAAACGTCGGATGTGTCCAGCAACACTATTCCCACAAAAAGCATCGCGGTGCTGCCGTTTCAAAACTTAAGCCCGGACAACGCTGGCACTTTCTTTGCCGATAGTGTGCAGGATCAAATCCTGACGAACCTGGCGAAGGTTTCCGACTTGAAGGTCATCAGCCATATCAGCGTTCAGCAATATCGTAATCAACTTGGCGAGAACGTGCGTGAGATCGGTCGGCAACTCGGGGTCGCCTACATTCTCGAAGGCACGGTGCAACGCGCGCCGAACCGGCTGCGTGTGAATGCCAAATTGATTGATACGCGAACGGATTCACAAATCTGGGCGGAAAGCTATGACCGTGAGGTGGCCGATCTGTTTGGCATTCAAAGCGACCTGGCCCAAGCCATCGTTAACCAGCTGCAGGCCAAACTCTCGCCCCAACAAAAGGCCGAAATGGAAGAAACGCCCACGCGAGATTTAGCGGCCTTTGATCTGTATCTGGAGGCCAAGGAGATTGTCGACACTTACACGCAGCTTCAGGATCCCGGGTCGTCGTTGCTCAAGGCTGTGCGGTTGCTCGACGAAGCAACCGAGCGTGATCCGAATTTTGCTTTGGCCTACTGTTACGCCTCCCGCGCGCACAATCTTCTCTATTTCCTCGACCTGGATCCAACGCCCAAACGCAATCTGCTTGGTGAAGCGGCAGTCAACAATGCTCTGCGGTTGCGGCCCAATTCCGCGGAGGCGCATCTTGCCATGGCCGACCACTATTTTCGCTGCCACCGCGATTACGAGCGCGCACAGGAAGAATTGGCGAAAGCGGGTCCGGGCTTACCGAACAGTGTGCCATTCTTCAATTTATCCGGCTATATCAACCGACGGCAAGGTCATTGGGCCGAGGCGGAGCGCGATTTCGCCACCGCGGTAAAGCTGGACCCGCGTAATCCGAATGCGGTCAATCTTTTGGCCGACACCTTCATCCTGGAGCGCCGATTTCCCGAAGCCAAGTTGGCCTCCGATCGGGCAATCGCAGCGGGAATGCGTGAACCGATCGCCTTAATCCGTCGGGCCTCGCTTGACTATGGCGAAACCGGCGACCCGACAACGCTTCGGGCGGCCATGGCCGCCGCTCCCGATGTGGACGTGGGTGGAGGTGAAACGTCCTGGCGAGTTTTGATTGCCTTGATTGACCGCAACTACGGCGAAGCGCGCCGAGTTCTGGCGGCATCGCCGCGCGAAGACTTTCAGGACGTCGATTTCACCTTCTACTTTCCCCGTGCTTGGTACGAAGCACTGATTGCCCGCGCCGAGGGCGACAAAACGAAAGCCGCTGCTGCGTTCACGGCAGCGCGTGTGGTTCTCGAATCTCGATTAAAGAACAAGCCGAACGATCCGCGGACCCTGGCGGTGCTGGCGCAAGTCGATGCGAATCTCGGCAATAAGGAACTCGCGCTGCAGGAAGCGCAAAAAGCTGCTGCCCTTATGCCAGTGTCAAAGGACGCTTACGACGGCCCGCTGATTCTGCAGGGACTCGCACAAGTTTACACTTGGACCGGTGACCATGACCACGCATTGGATGAACTGCAGACTTTGCTCGGCATGCCGGGATACATTTCGTATGGCTACTTGAAAACAGATCCAGCTTGGCAGCCATTACGGAATCACCCACGTTTTCAACAGCTCCTTGAGTCGATGGTTTCCAAGAAATAGCAGTCACACGAAAAAATCGCCGCAACTAAAGAATCATGAAAATCTTGTCAGTGAACGTCGGATTGCCGAAGCAAGTAACCTGGCAAGGCAAGCTCGTCACGACGGGAATTTTCAAGGAGCCGGTCAACACGCCGGTCATGTTGCGCACGTTAAACCTGGACGGCGATCAGCAAGCCGATCTGACTGTCCACGGGGGCGTGAACAAGGCGGTTTATGTTTACCCCTCGGAGCACTACGGCTATTGGCGAGCTGAGTTGCCGGGAGTGAATCTGCCGTGGGGAATGTTCGGAGAAAATTTCACGACCGAGGGATTGCTTGAGGAAGCCGTCTATGTCGGGGACAGATTTCGAATCGGCGAGACGGAAGTCATGGCCACGGAACCACGAATGCCCTGCTACAAGTTGGGCATAAAGTTTGGCCGCCCTGACATCATTAAGCGGTTTCTGGCCAGTCGTCGCACTGGTTTCTATTTTGCCGTGGTCCGCGGCGGGATGGTTGGCGCCGGAGATCCGATAGAATTAATCGGCCGAGCGCAACAAGAGATCAGCGTGGCCGATATCACTCGTCTTTATGCTTTTGAGAAAAGCGATCTGAAAGGGCTGCGCCGAGCCATCGGAGTCGATTCACTTCCTAAAAGTTGGAAGGGCTATTTTCAACATCGGCTCGAGAAGCGCCCGGCTCAGTAACCGCGGATTACATTAGATGGTTCAGTCCGGAGCGAGCCTCGGCGGAACGCTTCAGCGGTTAATGGTCAATGCCTGCGGCAAGAAACTTCTGCAGAGGATCCCAATAGCGCGATTTCCAACCCGGTTGAGGTGCCCAAAATCGCCTTCGCTAAAGCCGGTGTGATCAAGAACGACCATTGTTTTTGAACCCTGCTCTTTGAGTTCAAACTTAACGAGTGAATACACGCCCTGCCCCCAGATGGCTTCCCGCCAGGCTTGGCCGATTCGTTGGTTGGGGACTAGCTCGATGTTGCGTCCAACGATCCTGCCTCCGAACATGGAAAAGGTTCCTCCGGCTTGGGCACTGATCTCGGCTGGTAAACCAGTGAACGCGCTGAATTGCTTGGAATCCAGGAGGATTTCGTAAATGCGCTGAGGGCTCGCGTTGAACTCGACCTCCTGGTGCAGAAACGTGCGCTTTTCTGGCGCCGTAATCTGTGAATCAGCCGTCGTCTTCTTGGTCTGACCTTGCGCCGAAACTACAACCAAACCCGCAAACACAATTGCTCCACACACGATCATTCCTTGCCGAGTGCGCGCGCCCGCGAGCCTTCGCATTGCGGCCGTGAACGTACGAACATGCTTCATAATGGTTCTCCGTTAGTGATTATCGATCTGAATCCGCGCTGGTAACCATGACCGGCTCGTTTTGTTACTGTCAAGGCGGAAACCCCTAACGACACGCGGGGACTACGCGGTCGCATCACTAATGCTCGGCCCGAATTTTCGCGAAGCGCCAACCTCCGAAACGTATTGGTCGCTCGCGCGTGTTACGGAGCTGACGTTAGCGCGACACGGTGTTTGTTTTCGGCTTCTGCTCGCTCGGTTCGTAATCCTGCAGCCAGGCGGTCCATTGCGGATTCTCTTTCCATGCGGTGATCCCGGAATGGCCGTAATGTTGTTCCACTTCATACTCGTCGTCTTTTTTTACGGAGCACCAGAATAATCGGCCGGCCCTGCGCCAGCCATCGATGATGATTCCGTCCTGGAAAGGCTGGTTGCGCGCAGTGACTACCAGGCAATTGTTCTCGCTCGATGTTCCGGCGTAAGCAGCACCCCAGTGAAGCACCAGCGTCTTGAGCTTGAGTTCCTTTAGGCGCGCCCCGATGTCCTGCGTCCAATGGCCGCACCAGCCACGTTTCCGCACGCCGATATTGACCAGGAAACATTGAAACTCTGGGTTTAGAACGAGGTGATATTGCCGTGGGAGACTGCGCGCCGTCGTGTGAGCGGTCACCGACAAGAGCTCGGCCTCGCCCGCATCCACGTCAGCCGCCAGCGCTGCGAGCGTCTTGCTCAAGTCCTTGATCGATCTCTCGTCTCGCGCCGATGCCGGGCCGATGAGAAGCAGAAATGCAAAGATGAAAACGGTGTGATGAATCAACTTAAACATTCTCTTTACTCCTCAAGCATCTCGCACCCGACGTCGGCATTGCAACAATAAATGCGGCGGTCACAGACCGCTGCTACAGAAGCAGAAGTTCATCCGTTTCATCCGTGATATCTGCGGTTAAGCACAACTTCATTGATGCTCAGCCAGAATTTTCGCCAAACGCCAGACTTCGCGAAAGGTGTTGTAGAGCGGGGTAGGTGCGACGCGGATAACGTTTGGTTCGCGGAAATCGCATTTGACTCCAGTCACTTCGAGTTTGCGGAACAACTCTTTCGGATGTTCGTGCGCTGAGATCGACAATTGGCAGCCCCGTTTATTGATGTTACGGGGCGTGATGACAGTGAAGCGTTTGTTGCTGCCGCGGCGATCGGACTCCAACAGGAATTGAAGATACCTGGTTAGCTTGATCGATTTCGCGCGTAGCGGTTCGATTCCGCCGGCTTCATCGAAGATCGCAAGCGAAGCGCGCAGCGGCGCCATCGAGAAAATTGGCGGGTTGCTGATCTGCCAGCCGTCGGCTGATGGAACCGGAATAAATTCTGGCTCGAGATGCAAACGGAAACGTGTGTTCGGATCGTTGCCGAACCAGCCGGCAAGACGCGGCAACTTGGTGTTGGTCGCATGCCGTTCATGCACGAACGCGCCGGCCACCGCCCCGGGACCGGCGTTGAGGTATTTGTATGAACACCAGACCGCGAAATCGACGTTCCAATCATGCAGCGCCAGCGGCACGTTGCCGATCGCGTGCGCGAGATCGAAACCGACCGCGCATCCACGCTTTTGCGCCAACGCTGTGATTTCCTCGATGTCAAACAGCTGACCTGTGAAAAAGTTCAGCCCGCCCATCATCACGACCGCGATTTGCTCGCCGTGCTTATCGAGTGCAGCCTCGATGTCCTCTTGTCGGATCGTGAACTCGCCTTTGCGCGGGCGCGCGAGAATGAGCACCTCTTTCGGATCCAATCCATGATGAGTGATCTGCGATTTGATCGCGTACATGTCGGAAGGGAAAGCCGGCTCTTCCATCAGGATTTTGAAGCGCGATTTCGTCGGTCGGTAAAACGTCGCCATCATCAGGTGAAGGTTCACCGTGAGGCTGTTCATGCAGACGACTTCGTTCGGTTGCGCGCCGACGAGCCGCGCCGTCGGCTCACGGAGTGACTCGTGATACGAATACCATGGGGTACCGGCGCCGTGATGGGCATCGACCCCGCGCTTCGCCCAATCGTCTAATTCCTGTTCGACGATTTGTCTCGCCGATTTCGGCATCAGGCCGAGCGAGTTTCCCGCAAAATAAATCACCGGCTTGCCGTCTTTGCCGAGTGGAAGATAAAATTTTTCGCGGAAAGCCCGCAGCAAATCCTCCGCATCGAGTTGATGTGCGAAATCTTCGTCGGCAGAAAAGTTCATGAGAGAAAAGCCCAAATCTTACTTCTTAATTCTTCCTTCTTCCTTTGTCAGGCGGCGGTTGCATGAACTCGATTGTTGTCCCGTCGGGGTCGCGAACGTAGACAACGCGTTTCCCTGCATTCGGTCCTGTCTTGAGTGTTTGAGGCTTGCCAGCCGCCTTCCAACCGGATAACGCAATCGCGCTCAGCACAGCGTCAAGATTATCTACGGTGAGGGCAACGTGCACCGATCCGACATCGCAAGGTATGAGCTCGGCACGCTTTCGATCCGATGGGGCGTGGTATTCGAGCAACTCGATCTTGTGCCCGGGAGCCTTGAGAACGGCGATCGAGATATCGGCGCCCGGCACTCCCGTGACTTCACTGGCGAGGTCACCGGTATGATGCGCCCGATGGGAAAGCTCGAAGCCGAGAACATCCCGCCAAAACGCCACAGACCGTTCGAGGTTCGTGACGGTGATGCCAGTGTGATTCGTTGCGATGATCCGAAATGGCCCAGTGCTCACGTGATTCGCTTATCCCACCGCCGCGATCACCTTGAGCTCAATCGCGATCGGTGTGGGCAGCGCGTTGACCTCAATCGTCGTGCGGGTCGGATTTGGTTTGCCGGGCCCGGCAAAGTGCTCCGCGTAGAGGCGGTTGTAGATAGGGAAATCTTTCTTCATGTCTGTAAGGAACACCGTGACGTCGATGATGTCTTGCCACGACGCGCCGGCGTCTTCCAGAACGAGCCGAACATTTTCGAACACCGCGCGACACTGCGTTTCGATGTCGTAGCTGGCGATTTCGCCAGCTGAATCGAGCGTGACGCCGGGAATTTCTTTGCTGCCGCGAACGCGCGGTCCGATGCCGGAAAGAAACAATAAATTGCCGACGCGCTTCGCGTGCGGGAACGCGCCCACCGGTTCGGGCGCGCGCGAGCTTTCGAAGGATTTGCTCATTTATCAATGATTGGTTCGCTTCAAGAGTTTAAGCTTCAGAATCCGATTCGTTGACGATCTCAGATCGTAATCTTTTCACCGGCGGCAGGAGATCTTTGAAGGTCGCGCCATAAATTTCCCACACGGTCAGGAATAGTCCGCACACTATTGGTCCGACAATGAACCCGATCGGTCCAAAAAGAAATAGCCCGCCGAGTGTGCCGACTAGAATTAGAAGATCCGGCATCTTGGCATCTTTCCCGACGAGGATCGGGCGCAGAATATTATCAATCGTTCCCACCACCGCGGCGCACCAGGCCAACAAGAGCAGTCCTGCTAGAAGCTGACCGGTCACGATCAAATAGATCACGGCCGGCACCCAGATGAGGGCCGCGCCAATTCCAGGTACAATCGAAAGGATCGCCATGATCGTGCCCCAGAACGCTGCGCCATCGATGCCGGCTAACCAGAACGCGAAACCCGCGAGAGCGCCCTGGATAATGCCGATTACGAGTGTGCCCTTCACGGTGGCCCGCGTGATCGAGATAAATCGTTGCAGCATCAGCTCTTCGTCCTCGTCACTCAGCGGCAGATAATAGAAAATTTTCTCCAGAATTTTCTCGCCGTCTTTGAGAAAGAAAAACATCGCATAGACCATGACGAACAGATTCAAAAGAAAAACAGCCGTGCTGGCCGTCATTCGCGATGCTACCGTGACCAGGAAGCCTCCGACCGATTTCGCCGCCGCGCCAACACTCTCGACCAGTTGTTCCTGGCTTGGCACGTGATCGGCCAGGGCCGGAAACCTTTGCACGAGCCAATCGTGTGCGTTGAAAGTGCTGGCGGCACCGAAATGTTGTTGCACCCACGGAATCGCTTGATTACTCACGGCCAGCGCCTGTTGCACGACCACTCCAAGAAATGCGCTCAATGGCCCAGCCACAACGACGAAAAGAATCAGGAGTGTGACGATCGCGCCGAGCGATCGCCGGCCTCGGAGCAGCCGGGTAATCCACCGATAAAGTGGGTGGCATAATCCGGCCAGCAATGCGCCGAGCAGGAGAGGTTTCAGGAAAGGCCAGGCTACGGCCAGAAAGAGCGCGGAAACCGCGACCACCAAAATGATAACAAAAGCGGTGCGAAATCGTCTCCCGCCAATGTCCGCTGGCTCCATTGGCAGAGTATTACACTAATCGGTGAGCAACCGGAACAACATCCGGACCAGGGGGCGCCAACCTCTAAACGTCGACCATAACCTTGAAGCCGCCATAAACCATGCGCTTCGAATCAAACGGCATGGCCTTCGATCTCATCATCTTGGCGAGTTGCGGATCTTTCATCACTTTGGCGTTAACGGCATCGCGATGCGCGCGTGATTTGAATACGATCCACGAGAACACCACCGTCTCACCGGGTTTAAGTTTGATCGTCCGCGGGAACGATGCCGCCATCTTCGTCTTGAGATCATCGCCAACGCATTTCCGGAACTCGAGGGCAGCCGTGTTCTTGCCAGACCTTGCCTGCCTTCTCCGCCATGCGGCGGTACGCCGGCAGATTTTTCTTGGGAACGGGCAGGACATATCCATCGACGTATTTCATGTAAATCCTCCTTGGGTTTGAATCCGACTGATTTCTATCCGCAGATTACGCAGAGTTACACAGATATTTCGACATCTGGAATTGGAATTCGTCACTGACGGTTATTCTGATTGCATCATTCGCTTGCCGTCCGATGTCAGGACGGATGCGCCCTTCCGTGTGCCAACCAGTAATCGTAATCAGCTCATGCTTTTCATCTTCATGAAACCTGAGCCGTTGTGCAAGTAGGCGTGTCACACGTTGTAACTTTTCACGACGCCCGCGATCACGAAGCGAGTGGCACGCTTGTTGGCTCTTCGATCTCAAGTCTAAGATTGTAGGCGTCCAACCATTTTGCTTTCCTTGGGCGATGACAGTCGCCGATTACTTAAATGACTTGGTACGCAGGTACTCGTCATCCGATGTTCAATTGGATGTCGGCGGCAATAAATACAGTGCCGCGGACTTGCTGGACGGATTAAGCGGCTCTGACAAAAATCGACCAGTTGCAATTGAGACAGGGACAGACGGCTGTTTCATCCGGGACGCAGAATCCGGCCAAAAACTCTTTCAAGTTGTTTGGTCTCCGAATCGAGAGGGTTGGCATGTACCCAATCGCGATATCAAGGCGCATTATTACATCACCGCGAATTTCTACCTAGCGTCACTGTGCGGCAACGTCACTACAATGCTCGATTCAGAACTGATCGATAATCTTCCGGAATCCGTTTCACCCTGCAAAAGGTGCTGGAACCGAAAACAAATTAGATCTGAAAAGATAACGGCGGCTGCGACAGACGCGAAGATCGCGACCGTTCCACTGCCGAGTTTCATATTTTCTTTTTCATCGGCGCCGCCGGAAGTAAAGCACGGACTACCAGTGTACGAACCTGAGATCAGAGGGGAGAAACTCGAACGACGAGATATCGTTGTCACTCGCGACGGCGAGCAACTAAAGCTTTCTATAGATGTCCTGCGCGCTCAGCATCGGGCTGGTTTATTGCCTGCCGAATTGCCAGTGCTCGTCACGAATTACAGATGTGAAACAACCTATTACTGCGGAGAGGGAACAATCGGAAGTGTTGTTGCAGCTTGGGAGTCCGCTCCCTTAGACAACCTTGATAAGCAAGACGTATCGCGAATGATTCGTGAGTTTAGCTTTCCAGAGTACGAGGTTACATCCAAAGCACAGTACTCTGACCTGAAAAAACTGTACGCACGTTGCGACCAGTATTTTCGCTACGTAGTGTATCGCGATAAAGACTTTAAGCGACTCACGAAAGCTGCGACGAAGGATTTGGTTTTGTCGCTCGACCAAGCTGATTCGACGTGGGGACTCAACTGATGGCGAGAAGCGTTTCGCTGAAGAATTGCGTAAACGTCATCCAGAGCTAATTCGGAGCGAAGTCGAGAAGAAGCGCAAGAAAGAGAAAGAAAAAGAGGCTTATCTCCAGCGCGAATTACGCCGACCACTAATCGAAACACGAAACAATCTGACGAACTTTCCGCACAAGAACATGCCTATACAGCTTAAGAACCTCGGCACTGTAACGATTCGAGAGCTTAAGCCGAAGATTCGCGAAGGCCTCGTCGCACCAGAAACATTAGTTCGTTACCGAGATGACGCTGAGTGGATTGAACTATCGGAGTTTCTTAACGATTGGATGCGGCGCAAAGCGACGATCAAGCAGATCGATTATCTCAAATCATTGCAACGACAGCATGGAATTGCAGCCGAGATTCCTCTCGATATTTCACGAGAAGAGATTTCTACACGCATTGGCGCCTTGGTACCGCCTCGCGACTATCGGGCGCGGCCAGAAGCGCGATCTACTTTGCGATGCAAACGTTCGTCGGCTTGGCAAAGAAGCGTAGCGGTTCCTCGCACTGATGCGACTTTAGGCGATGAACAAAGCAACACTCAAAAGGCGCCAACAACAGGCTGCCGCTCTTTTGAAAGCCATTAATAGGATTTGGAATTCTTTGGACAAGATTCCTTCCTTCACCGGGAAGGCGCGGTTCATCGACAAGGTGATACGCACTCGGGTGTTGGCTCTCAACCTTTATCAGAATCTCGATCACGACCGCTCCTCGGAGTAGCGGTGGCTTCTATTTTGCGATGCAGATGTTTTTTGGCTCGGTGAAGAAGCGTAGAGCTTCGTCGCCGCCTTCGCGGCCGACGCCGCTTTGTTTCATTCCGCCGAACGGGACGCGCAAGTCGCGCACCAGCCAGCAATTCACCCAGACCGTTCCCGTGTGAATCCGCTCCGCGACACGATGCGCGCGATTCAGGTTTTGGGTCCAGACGCTCGAGGCCAGGCCGTAATCGGTGTCGTTGGCATAGCCGATCACTTCATCTTCGTTGTCGAACGGCGTGATCGTAATGACCGGACCGAAGATTTCTTCGCGGTTGACGCGACATGACACCGGCAAATCCGTGATGACGGTCGGCTGGAAGAAGTAACCCGACTGACAGCGCTCATTCACCGATTTCGGCGTCGAGCCGCCCAGCGCGATTTTGCCGCCTTCTTTCTGCGCAAGATCGACATAGAACTTTATTTTATCGAGTTGCGTCTTGCTCACGATCGCGCCCTGATCGGTCGTTTCTTCCAGCGGGTCGCCGCTCTTCAGTTGCGATGCTTTCTCGACGAAGCGATCGACAAAAGCTTTGTAAGCAGAGCGCTCGACGAACACGCGCGAACCGCACAAACAAACTTGGCCCTGGTTCGCGAACGACGAGCGCACGCTGCCGGCGATAGCGGCGTCGAGGTCGGCGTCGGCGAAGATGATGTTCGGGTTCTTCCCGCCTAGCTCGAGGGAAACTTTCTTGAACAACGGCGCGCATGCTTCCGCGACTTTACGCCCAGTGACCGTGCCGCCGGTGAACGAGATCGTATTGATCTTCGGATGCGCCGTGATCGCGGCACCGACATTTGGCCCCGTGCCGTGCACAACGTTGAGCACGCCGTTTGGCAGTCCAGCCTCGCGACAAATTTCGCAGAGCAGGTAGGCCGTCATCGGCGTCAGCTCGCTCGGTTTGGCGATGGCGGTGTTGCCGACCGCGATGGCCGGCGCGATTTTCCAGCTCATCAGATAGAGCGGCAAATTCCAGGGCGAGATCAATCCGGTGATGCCGCGCGGCTGACGCAACGTGTAGTTAAACGCGACGTTGTCGGTGATGTGCGCTTCCGATTCGGTGTGCAGGATTGCGGTCGCAAAAAAGCGAAAGTTGGCCACGGCGCGCGGAATGTCGAGCCCGCGTGCGAGCGAGAGCGGCTTGCCGGTGTCGATCGATTCAGCCCGCGCGAATTTCTCGAGATCGCGCTTGATCAAATCGGCGATGCGCAGGAGGATGCACGACCGTTCTGCCGCCGATTTTCGCGACCAATCGGCGAACGCTCTCTCGGCCGCGGCTACGGCAAGATCGACATCACGACTATCGCTGTCCGCGACTTGGGAATAGGGCTTGCCTGTCGCCGGTTCGATGTTGTCGAGATAACGCCCACTGAGCGGCTCAATAAATTGGCCGTCAGTGAAGTTTTGGGTCTGGACTGATTCCGTGCGCACTGCTTTGCATTGTAAGCGCCGAACGCCTGGCGCTCAATGAGGACTACAGAAACAAAGGGAATAGAGATGTCTCGACCCATTCGAGTTCGCTCAGGGCAAGACTTTCGCTCGACATGACAAGAAGCTGACCGGCTCAACAAATTTGCCGTCGATGAAGTTGCAGATCTGGAATGCTTCAGTGCGTACAGGAGAGTTTCACGTTCAATGTCCAACGCTCAACATCCAACGCGGAAGTGTAGAGACGCTTGTATCAAGCGCTTATTTATTTTAAGTTCGGCGCTTGACACAAACGCCTTCGTTAGGATAGACGCAGTTTGGTCTGGAAATTTTGAGCGGGCGAGATTGTCTCGCCGGGAGGAAGCATTGCCAGTAAGTTGTGAGGCTTAATCTGGCAATGCCCGATGCGCGTCATCGTCGCCGCTCAAATTCTTTTCATCACACCACCAAAGGCTGGGTGCAGTAAGAAAAAGCAACCCTCGTACCAAAAGGCAAAGTGTTGTTCAAAAAATGTTCTAACAGTCTACCACTAATGGGTTAGCAGAATGATGTAATCTCCCGAATTTGCGGTGCCTCCAGCATCGAAGTGTAAAGTAGTCCGACAATTCGCCAGCAACCCAAAAGGAAGAGAGCGTAACCAGCATGGGCGATGGAGATTACAACGCACAAAGGGATCGTACGAATTTCCGACGGTTGCTCACTTCCATGTGTTTTCAACGGCTCCGACCCGCACACGATCCGGGGCGGCGGATCCTTTGCCCGCGCAACCACCCAGAGCGAAAAAGGGCAACGCCCTGCGAAAGCAAGGGACCGTCCAGCTCCAGCCATTCGGCGTACGCTTGCCAGTCACCTGATTGGGCAATCCCTCGTTCGAGTTCGTTGTGACGTTCGCGCCACTCCCGAGCGTGCTCACAGCGATTCCGGCGACAGCGGACGCGCCGCTTATCGGCCCTCCATCGGCTATGGCGTCACAGAGCTACTCAACGATTTCTTCTGAGTATTTCGTCGGTCTGCCGGCGCACCGTCTTTTACAGGCTTGCCACGAGCGACGGCTTTTTAACCCAAACTGTTGTCCGAAGTTGAAACCGTCCCCGTGAAATCCACCCTGACTTGTGCGAACGCGCGTGGACATGCCCAAACATGGGCAGCGTTGTTATGCAGAAGCGTTATGCATTAGCTCTGCGCCGCCGACATACGAAGGAAACGGTGAGGGAGGGATTCGAACCCTTCGCGGAACATACGGAAGTTCCACATAATCAGTCAATTCTTGATTCCGCCCGAAGTGGGAATACACAAATACGCGCACAGATAACAGACGCATTGGGACACGATTTGTCTCAAGTAGTCGCAGCGTGGTCTAAACTCCCCGGTCCGCTCAAGGCGGCGATTCTCGCAATCGTTCATTCGTCCACCGTTTCAATGGAGGGCGAATTATGAGTCAATTTCATATCGGGCGCGGCCAATCCGATGTGCAACTAGACCGGCCACTCTGCCCGTTTGTCCAACGTGGCGGGAGCAATCAATGGACTGATCGTTGTGAAGATCAACGGCGAAGGTCGTGGCGTCGCCTGTCGCGTAATGAAGCCAACTAAAAAAACATGAAACAAAACATCGCAATTGAAGAATTCCTGGCTGGCCGTCGTGTGGTCATTGCCAAGTTTGTGACTCATCGTCACAAGGAAGTTCAGAACAAAGCAAAGAAGGTCGTCGGGATTGTGAACCTTTACGAAGTTCAATGTGCCGACGGGAAGGCTCCCACGGTTCAAACGTGGTGCCCTCGCAGCGTCCAGACAATCGAACAAGCCGCAGCGCAATGTCCCTGCACGTTCAAAGAGGGACAAAAACTGGTGGTCGAGTTTGATTCAATGGAGCCGAACAATTTTGACGCCAAGAACGGTGTCATCATTCGTGCGGTGTCAGCATTGCCCTTGGAGTAGTTCGTAACGTGGTCACACATGACGGCCCCGTGGAAGGCTTGTCGTGTGCGGGCGCTAGCCCGCACATGACAACCATCCTTGTCCGAGAGGTGTGTACAGGTGTCGTCAACCTATAAGTCAAAATGAATAATGCACGAAACATCGAACCGGATTTGCGGCTCAAGGCCGCTCAACTGAATATCGAGATGGGGGATTGGGTGCACTCATTGGCACCGTGGCAGGTGATTTCGCACCTGACGTTTTCCTGGGAAGCTTCCATTTGGTCGGCGCAGCGTTGTTACGAGAAATTCATGCGTAATGAGATGCGCGGAGTCTCGTATTTCTACGCGCTGGAAGAGAATCCAGGGCGGGACGGCTATCATGCTCATGCGCTATGGTGTGACTGCAAAAGTAAATCACGGCAGCACACTTGGCGTATTTGGTTTGAACGTTACGGCCGCAATCGGATTGAACCGGTGAACAGCCGGGATGATGTCGCCGATTATTGCGCTAAATACGTTTGCAAAGAAGGTGCGTGGTGGAACGTCAAGCTTTTGAGTCACCGCCACCCGCAGAACTCAGCAACATTTTCACTTTCTGAAAACTCGTAAACAGTTCCCCCTAGATTTTTTGGCTACACCTTTCTTGGGCAATGCCAAAAAGGTGTTCCTTGTTGGTTTTGGAATGGCGAGTATTGGTGTCGCCGCAATGAACATGTGGTCTTGGTCGGCGAAACCTGCTTGCAGCCTTTTACGGCGGTTTGCCTCGCAAGCGCAAGAAATAGATTGCAAAATGCCGTCTAATTATAGTTAGGTCTCACGCACCATCCAAATGAGCGATTCGTCCTCGATTTACCGCGAC
>WNGK01029602.1_pt1 | contig 14894 bp, 18 predicted proteins | sample 5400601 | NCBI WGS metagenome assembly WNGK01 (sample SAMN13153376, study PRJNA577476) | soil metagenome | isolation source: 60 cm soil or saprolite under Garry oak tree replicate 1 | place: USA:California | collected 2016-06-15 | reverse complement strand
AAGAATCCGCACATCATGAGCTCGATCGGGACCTTTGGTTCTCTCTGGATCACATAGGACCGAGTGCCGGAGCCGCAATGTCGTTGCAGATTGATGCTGCTTTGCCGGCCGCCATGTCGACCATTCCCGCTCCCATCGTGGGAGGAGCAAAGCGGTTTGAAAACATCATGAAACTCGTTGAGGCACTTGCGCATATTGCTTGGGTCGCCCTTTATGGTGACAGCGGATCTGGTAAGACGCAGTTAGCCCGGCTCTTGACGGAGCGCACTTCCACTCCGATGTGGCTCTCCTTTCGAAACGTCCCACCTGAGCAAATGGGAACGGCGTTTGACGGTTACCTCGCATCAAAGAGCCGGGTGCCAAGGGCCGGGACCTTACGCGATTGGTATAACGCGGCATGCACGCGGCTAGGGTCAGGCACGACGGTCTTTGTCGACGATATTCCCGTTGACGGCACTGCAGGGTTCGTTTCCAAGCTGTGCCTCTTTGTGGAGTGTGCGGCCAGGAGCGGAGTGAAGCTCGTGTCAACGGCAGCTGACAAGGTTTTGCCGAGCCCTCGAGAACAGCTGGGGTCGTCTTTCCTCGAAATGCCGGTTCCCCGATTTTCCGACGAGGAGATAACGGAATATTTCCGTAACCACGCCGCTCCGGAGTCTCTGCTTGCAAATTCACGATTCTTCGCCCTCGTTGATTCTTTGACGCGCCGGCACCCGCAGATTCTTAGCGCCCTTGCGCGCTACATGGAGGAGAATGCCTGGAAATACGACACAAATACAGTCAGAGGATTGATTCGGCGTGATTTCGCCGACGATTTGAAAGTCCAGACGCGGAGAGTTCTCGGCGCCACCGTCCCAGAGGATACACGTGAGCTGCTGTACCGGCTGAACGTGGTCGGCCCCCTTATTACGTATGAGGACGCAGTAAGGGTTGGAGCAATGCCGCCCGCAATTTCGGCATATGGATTCAGCGCCTCACAAACGACACACTGATTATGTCGCCGTTAGTACAGCAGCTCGGGCCGGCGAACATCACAGTGAGCACACAGAAGCTCATTCACCTGGAAAAGGCTCAATCAATCCTCGGGAAAAAGACGCTCAATCAGTTTGACACGCTGACCGCAATTAACCACTTTGAGAACGCCGGAAGAACCGAGGATGCAGTCGGTATTCTTTGTGTAGCTTTGAATGAGCTCAGTGAGGTCAACGCTCAAGATGTAGATGATTTCGGTTTGCTTCAGATCTGGACAGGTAAGGACCTTCCAGCGGCGATCCCCGTCGGAAAACAACTGCTGCTTACGGCTCTCCAGATCCGTGTCAGAAAACGCCACCAGAATCCCATTTCTGCGCTACTTGATCGGTTCGACACCCTATTCGACAAGGCGAAGGACTCCCATCCAGTCGCGGCATTTGGTTGTTGTTGCATGCTCTCCATTGCAATGGCGGATGCAGATAGCGGTCGAGCGTTAAAGTACGCTCTCGCCGCTATCACACTAGAGGGGGCTGTTAAGAACCTACTTGCTGGCGACTTAGTTGAGAAGGCCGCTGAACTGATATGGCTCGGGGCTCCTCATCTGCAGGACCCGAAAGATTTAACTACGCTTCTGCAGAGCGTCGCGGCAATGCCGGAGACCCAGATCAGCAGGATCTTTGCGAACGATATGGCGGGACAATCGTGCCGCTTCATCTGCGATCGTTTCTGGGTGAAGGAGGCTGACAAGCTAATACCGCAATGGGACGCACTTGAGGCTGAGCTCGCAACCATTGCGGGGCAGGCTCGCGAACTTCGAGCCATCACGCTGCTTGCGGCTGTCAGCAGGGCCCGCATAGTAATTGCAGCGGATTACAAGAAGGACTTAGACCAAGGAATTGCTCTCGCAAATGAAGTCAAGGATTTGGTTAAGAGTGACACACGGGCGGATTTCTTGGTCGCATTTACTGTTGGCGTGAGCTGCTCCGATGGAGAACGGTGGAACGTGGCTCTTGAATGGCTGAATAGAGCCGTAGAACTGCGTGAACATTTATATGCAGATCTCTATGCACGAGCCTTGCTGTCTCGCGGCTTGGTGCTTCAGAACAATGGCGCCTCTGCTCGTCCCGATTGCCTACGCGCTGTTGAATTCGCGCGCGGAAGCAAGTTTGTTTCAGAACACATGCTGATTCGCTGTCTGGGGGAATACAGCATTAGCTTGTGGTACGACGGAGATGAAGGGGACTTTTTTGAAACGTGGCAGGAGACAATCGACAGAATCCTTGCCGCAAAGGCCGATACAAATGACTGGAAAGAAATATTTGTCCTCACTGGCAACAACACGGGCTGGTTCGGGACAAGTGAACGAGGAGTTGCACCAATCCCGAATATGACGCAGCCCTTCCAAGGCATGTACCTGCGGTACTCGCCCGAGCTGGTTGCTTTGTATGCTCCAGAGACGCTATGGTACATGCCCGCAAGCATGGTGTTTCTTGCCGAAAAAATGGGCAAATACATCGAAAGCAGTCGCTGGGCTTTACGCGCGACAGAAATGGCTGCAGGTTCACCGATTGGAGGTGACGCCGGAACGCTCTTGCTTTACGCAATTCCTCAGTCAATCCGACAAAGAAGGTACTCGGAAGCCCTGGGATTTGTCTTGCAAGCTGTGAAGGCGAGACTAGCACCCACCGACGCAACGGCTGCTTTTGCGAAGAAGCGAGAGAATGAAGAGTTTATAAAACTTGTCGAAAAGCGCCCACGAGTTACAGTCTCGCCGACGACGGAATTCATCGCCCTCGCCGTCGCGCCGCTCCTTATTGATCTTTTGACCTGGCACATGTCCGATCAGCCGAATGCAGAAAATGCAGTTGCCTCTGTGGTGGCAACCTGCCAGGAACTTGCAGAATGGTCTGATAATCCCGGGGCTTGGCGCACTACGGCTACAGCCCTGAAACAGGCATTTGCACCAACAGCGACTCTGGATACCGTCGTTGAAACGGCGCGCCAACATTCACAAGAGGGGAGATATCTTCCGGCCTTAGTCGGTTTCCTGAGTACAGCTAGATTGGGAGTACCCGCTGCTGTATGCGCGCACTGGCTGCCCGCATTGGAGTTTTATGAGCGACAGTTCTCGAAATCTCGTCTGCACATCCAATTCATCGCACAGTGTGTTAACAAATTCTGGCGTATGATGGCTGCTACGACGCAGTTTGCATTTCGACAGCCGAGGGCGCTAGAGGAAAAGCTTGAGGAACTTGCAGCGCGCCAGGACCTGCTACCTAGGCACACTATGCGGGTCGTAGTTTGGCATTTGGGGATCGGCGTGGCGCCTCAAGCGAAGGAATGGCTGGAGTCGTGAGCCCTTGGCGAATTCGCAATTAGGGCTCTAATACTTGGTGCGAACGTATACCCTATACCGTCGGTAACAGGGATAGTCCCGACAGTTCTTGTGAGGGTTCAGCGAACCGTTCATTGTTTTCCTGTTAAAGAGCTTCCGGCAAACGGTGCATTGGTACGAGCAAGTCGGCCCTTGATGACTGGTTCTCGCCCCGCGGCGTACGCATGTCATGCGTATCAATTTCGGAAAAGGCTCGGATTTGATGCGGGTCTGCGCAAGGAGCCGGCTTATGGGCCGTCACTCATCCATTCTGGTTGACCCCTTTTCAGAGTTGCACCACCAGTGTGTTGCTTGGATATTATCCGGATGGTCGTCTCTCCAGGCCCCGCCCATTCCTTTGGGATCCTTGTGATCCGGAACGATGTCGTTGTAGTCGGTAAACTCCTCGTGACAGATCGCGCATATTCCGGCCTGTTGCCGCACCTTGCGGTTCAGCAGTCTTCGCATCTCTGCCGGTGATCGCAGTTCCCGATATCCTCGCGGGTGGTGCGGATCTTCGACGCGCTGAACTCCCAGTCTTACGAGCCGGGGCTTAGGAAGGGTCTCCCGGCCGCAGCAGGAAAGGGATTTGTGAATAGGGCAGACTTCATTGCGACGAAGCCTCATGGCGTTCCTCCTGATTGGTCTAGGGAAACTTCAAGTGGGGTGGCGAGGATTAGGGGCGGAAGGGTCTAAACGCGAGTAGGGCTGCTAGAATTCCGTCCGAGGGAAATCAATGTCGAACCTGGCTAGCGTGGTCCAGCAGTTGCAGAAGGAAAGGGAGCAAGCGCGAAGGACGATTGAACAACTCGACGAGGCCTTGAAGGCTCTGGGCAGTCTCGGCGGGATGCGAGGAAGGGTTGGGAGTGCTCAGAAGGGCGGCAAGAAACGAAGAACCATGTCAGCGGCGGCACGCAAGCGAATTGCGGCCGCTCAGCGCGCGCGTTGGGCAAAATGGAAAGCAGCGCAGCGAAACAAATAACTTGATAAGAAAACCACCGTCGGCGCGGCGGCGGCAATGCCTGCAATTTCTCCCCGGAGGCTGACCGGCGAATCATCACAGTCCGAGAGGCCCTTGGCCTGGTTGCTCCACTAGTTTTCCATGTGCGGACGCTATCGACTCACGGCGAAAGAGCGCTACCTTCGAGATCACTTTCTTCCCGAGAAAGATCCGCCTTGGGAGCCGCGCTGGAACATCGCTCCCACTCAGCAGATCGCACCCATCCGCAAGCACCCCGCGGAGCCGACGCGCGTCTTCGGCCTCATGCGGTGGGGTCTCATTCCCAACTGGGCGAAAGACAAGTCTTTCGGCTTGAAAACCATCAATGCGATGTCGGAGACGGCAGCCGAGAAGCCGGCTTTCCGTGACGCGATCCAGCGGCGCCGCTGTCTCATCCTGCGGACGGCTTTTTCGAATGGAAGAGAATTGGACCGAAGGATAAACAACGTTACGCCTTAGGCTTGTCGACCGGCTCGCTGTTTGCGTTTGCGGGATTGTTGGACCGGTGGCAGGACCCAAACAACAACATCACAGAGAGCTGCACCATCCTTACGACGACGCCGAACTCCCTTGTGGCCGATGTCCATGATCGCATGCCGGCAATACTCAGAATGGAAGACTATAGGTGGTGGCTCGATCCCGGCATCCCTGACGCAAAGGGGTTCTAGAGGTTCTAGACTGCCTCAAACCGTTCGATGCTAGCCTGATGAAGAAGTATCCAGTGAGTACTCGGGTGAACCGCCCCGAGAACGATGACGAGGAATGTGCGCGAGAGGTCCAAACGCGCCTGAGCTCACCCTCGTTATTTTGAGCGTTCGTTGGCTCAGGCCACGGAGAGGGGCCTATCATGATCGTTCGGAAAGGAGTAAGGATTCGTGGATCAGAGCGATGAACTCAGCCTGTGGTTAGCGAACGCCTGGCTGCGGGCCAGCGGCGATAGCATCCAAAGTCTTGTCGTCGAAGACCTGCAGGAGCAAATCGAGCAGGGTAAGTCGATGACTGACGGTCTCTCATCTCTTATGACCTCTCAGCGGCAGGCCGGCGATTTCGGCATGGAAATCGCCGGAACCTTGCTCGCCCCTGTTCTGGTTGAACTGCTCAAGGATTTTTGGTCCGGTTATCTGAAGAAGGTGGGCGAGAGCGCCGGCGGAGCGGTCGCGGAGGCAACGACCAAGCGAGTGAAAGATTGGTTTCTGTCGATCCTGCACAGCAAGGAAGACGACAAAGTGTTGGCGGATCTCCGGAGGAAGGTTGATCGCTTAGCTGCTCAAAAGAAACTTACTCGGAAAGAAGCTGCCCGTCTGTTAGAGGCTCTTCATGGTCCAAAACTGGCTCAAGAACTCTCGGAAAAGAAATGAGCAGCGATTCGCCCGAGGGACGCACCGCCCTCCTCTCGGCATCAGCCTGCTCTGTTGAATTATTTGTCCATAAGTTCTTGCTCTCCCTCATCCTGTTGCCGTTTACCATCTTCGTCTTTCCGTTTTTGGCCTTCCATATCGGCACATCTCTACTGAATTTCAATCTCTCCGCCGATTGGCAGCAATGGAAACAGCTTTCTCGAACGCAAGACTCCGCTTTTTTGAGCGATAGACAGGAGATCGCTCTGGCAACCGCCTTGACGCTCTTGACCTGCGCAGCATCAGCGATACGTTATCGGCGCAACGTGCGACAGCTACAGAGCGAACCTTCGGACACGCGGCGGTACCTAACGCCCAAGGGAGAACAAGGCAAAGCATTGATCGCCCGAATCGAGGCTCTGTGGCGCCACGTTGCGCAGCAATCCGCAACGCCGCCCGAAGTCCTCTGGTTCGCCAGCGCAGCCGTGCTGGCACGGACCATGACGCGATCCGGGCGGCCCACAGTTGCCCTCAGCAGTGGCCTTTGGGAAAGTATCGAGCGAGATGACTCGATTGCCAAAATCGTCTTGCTTCACGAATTGGCTCATATCGCCTACGGTGATCCGCGTACTTTCATTCGGCTGAAGGCCGTTCTGGACGGGGCGGCCTGGACCGTGGCGCAAATGTTCCGTGTATTGATGTTCATCACCCTCTTCTTGATCACGCAACAGTTCATCGCGAATCGCACTCATCTTGGAATAGGACCAATCATTCGCCAGACGCTCATGATCGGCGGCATCGGCCTCCTGGCGCTGTCGATCGGTCCAGTTTCGGTCGCGATGATCAGACGATATTTCGGAGTGATCACATCCTTAATGGAGTTGAGAGCGGACGTCCGATCGGCACAATGGACGGGAAGTCTTGATCGTTTCGCAGAGATTCTCTCGAACCATCCCTTGGTACACGAGTCAACCTTACGCGACAGGGCTCGATCCTGGTTCTCGCTTGGCCTAACGCATCTTTCGGAGAGCGAGCGAGTGGAAATCGTCCGCAACCCCGAATGCCTCCTCACCCCTAAAGTGCAGTACTTCTTCTTTTCACTGATTTTGGTGCTGCTGTTGCCGCTCAACGGACTGACTCCGCTGTTTGAGGGTGGAATCGTGGATCTTGCAGCGGTAGTGACGGTCGCAGCAGCCTTGTGCATTGCCGTGACCACAATGCTGGTGCTAGCAGGCGGAACGGCCACTCGAATTTCGCTTGGTCGCCTGTTGGCGATTTCGCTCTGTGTCGTCTTTTTCACCGCCGCCTGCCAGATCAACCTGTACACCTTTACATACTCGCTTAGCACAGTGGCGGTCCGAATTGGCCTACCCGCGCGTGACGCGACCTCGGTACCGAGCGAGTTTTTGGCTGACACAGCCTCGGCACTTCATGACGTCGGAGGGCAATTCTTGAATATGTGGTCAGGCGGATGGGTGGTTCTTAGCGTTTTCGTTACGACCGCCGCCCTCGGCGGGCTGTTGATCGGCGCTAGAAGACTGCGTCGTTTTGCTGCCCCAAGTCCTTGGCTCTTGGCCGTAGTGGCCGTCTTTACTGGATTTGGTGTTGTTGTAGATGGATACGACCCGTGGCGAGCCTTTACCATCGAGCACACGCTTTTCGGTCGTGGGATCGTGGCTTGGGCTGACCTGTCGGCCCACGTTCCAGGTATTCGGTTCACTCTTGGTCCGTGCCTCGCACTCGCAGCGGTGCTTGTTTCGATCGCGATCAGAAGCTGGAGCGGTGGCGACAAAGAGGCGCACAGCATGACCGCCGTTCGCTGAACGCTGCAATTTTCTTCCCGATATGCATCAAAGAAAGCGTCCCGACAGAAAAATGGCTTACCCCGCAGTGACTGTCGCTGGGGGAAAAAGAGGGGACCGTTGATGTCGCTCAACCGGGTGTTCGCCGACGACCAGTGGAGAAGGCGGTTACTCGAAAAGCGCGGGCTGCGCAGCAGCGTCTTCGCTTTCCCGGAAGTTGCCCAACCCGACGCCAACCAGCCGATAACGCTGCTGCGGGGCTAGGTCCACCCGATCTCGCAGGCTTAGGGCGATCTCCGTCAATTCTTCGCAAGAGCAGGGTCGAGAACCCGGCATGTGGCTGCGCGTCAGAATTTTGAACTCGCTCGTCTTCAGTTTGAGAACCACGGTACGTGCTACTCGTGATTCGTTGCGCGACGCCGACCAAAGCTTTTCTGCCAGGCGCCGGATCATGGGCTCGGTGTCTGCCAAGAGAACATCGTGCTCAAACGTATCTTCGACGGATATGGATTGTGTTGGCCGGTCCGGGACGACTTCACTTTCGTCGATTCCCCTCGCGAGTTCATGGAGGCGCAGGCCATAGCGCCCGAAGCTCCCCTCGAGTGCGGACTGATCGAGTGTTCGCAAATCCCCGACAGTCTGGATTCCCAGTCTCGCCAGTTTCTCTCCCGTAACTTTCCCCACGCCGGGCAGCCGCCCAACGGGCAATGGCACCAGAAACCCATCGATCTGCTCGGGCTGGATGACAAAGAGCCCATCCGGTTTACGCCAGTCCGAGGCTAACTTCGCCAGGAACTTGTTGGGTGCCACGCCGGCCGAGGCAGTCAGGTTCAACTCCCGGCGGATTTGCTCCCGGATCGTGCGCGCCACAAGCGTTGCGGTCGGTAAGCCGGCCTTGTTCTCCGTGACATCCAAATAGGCTTCGTCAAGCGACAGCGGCTCGATCAGCTCAGTATGACGCTGGAAGATTTCTCGCACGCTCTTGGAGACGGCACGATAGCGCGCAAAATCCGGAGCGACGAAGGTTGCGGCGGGACATATGCGTTCCGCGCGCACAGCGGGCATAGCCGAGCGCACTCCGAAAGCGCGCGCCTCGTACGAAGCTGCGCAGACGACGGACCGGTTGCCCTTCCAGGCAACAATCACGGGCTTGCCGCGCAATTGCGGATCATCGCGCTGCTCGACCGATGCGTAAAACGCGTCCATGTCGACATGGATGATTTTTCGCACAATCGTTCAGCGATACAAGCTAACCGCTTGCCTTGAGGCGGCGCCTGTGGCGCCTCGGAAAGCTCAGCACAACTTCGTGCCGGACTTCCATTGTCTCTGAGGGAACCAAGGCCGTGCGATTCTGCGGAAGGTTGCCGCCAAACATACGAGCGATGTTAAACAGCGAGCGGCTCCCGCAGACACAACACTGCGTTTTCGAGAGCGATCGCGTTGAGACACCGTCCTCTTTCGGGGGCATGATCCACATAGGAACCGTTCATCACAGAACCTCGGAAGACTTCCTTGACTATATTTAACTCGTTTCAAGCAGAATCGTTTCCACCACGATTGTGCTATCTGGACAATTTTCTGGCCCTGCAGTGGCTTCGTAGGTACACCGCTTCACTTGGTGGTGCTCTTTTGTCCAGTTGTTGATCGAGCACGATCGCGACGCCCATAGAATTGAAGCTTGCCGTCAACTACGTTGGCGATGTATCGGCCGTCGCTTAGGAATTGCATAACCTTCTTTCCCTCGCGAGCCAGTTGTGCCCAGCGCGAAATCGTATTGGGATTTTGCTCGAGCCCTCGCAACGTCTGTCCTTCGAACCGGAAATTGACTTCCCTCAACTTGGAGCGGCTGGTGGGCCGGACAGGATATGGAGCACCTTCGAGCAGGACGGTCTTACGGTCTTCAACCAGTGCCTGGCGCCACACCGATAGCAACGTGTCTTCGAAGTTCGTGGTCATCGTTTTCCGTTCCCCGGCGAATTGCCGAACACGCCATCGATCCGTGTCATGATTCGATCGGCCCATTGCACCGCGGATGCGATCAGGCACTCGGTTCGCGGGCTGGGACGACTCTCCCCCAAATCCTCAGGCATCTTTAGATGCCGCGCTACCAGGATCCCGGCCACAATGGCCAGCACGCGTTTACGGCCTTCGTCCATTCTTGTTCGCCTTTTGTTCGCTTCAGCCTAGCACCTGCACTTCGACCCGCGCAATATCGGAAAACATCACAATAGCGATTGCGGAATCGCAGGGTTGAAGGTGCGGGGGTAGAAATAATAACAATAATAATGAGGCGGAGGAGGAGGAAGCAGAAGTGGTGGTAGCGGCGACGATGCCATGGCTGCAGATTTGGCGGCAAGGGTGGATCCGCCACCGGTTTCTTCGAGAAAATCTCGAGTCGCACGACAGGAATATTGTCAGAACAATGTAGCATGCATCTGACAAAAACGGTGAAACTCGTATATTTGTCAGATGTATGCTACACTGTTCTGACAAATGAGGCTCCAATGCGTGGCTTAGGGCTCGATCTCCGAACCGCCATACTCGACCGAATGTCCGCCCAATCCTCCACCGGAGTTTGGACCCCCATCGACTTTCTGGATCTGGGCTCCCGGGAGGCGGTTGACCAAGTCTTGCACCGCCTCACAGCCTCGAAGGATCTCCGCCGAATTGCCCGCGGACTGTACGACATGCCTGGGACAAATCGGCTGACCGGTAAACCCACCTATCCCGATTATCAGCACGTCGTCGACGCCCTCGCACGGCGCGACCAGGTGCGGATGGTCGTCGACGGGATCACGGCGGCCAATGATCTGGGACTCACCGACGCGGTGCCAGCGCGCGCGCTCGTACTCACGGATGCGCGTCTAAAACCTATCAAGCTCGGCAATCTGACCATTCAGTTTCAGCATGCGGCGCCCAGCCGCCTGCACTGGGCGGGGCGTCCCGCCATGCGCGTTGTTCAGGCGCTCTATTGGTTGCGCGACCTGCTGCCCCGCGACATGGATCGCATCCGCGCGCGCCTCATCTCTGTGCTGCAAGATCCGGATCATGGTTCCGCCATCCGCGATGACTTGCGCCAAGGCCTTCCCGCGCTTCCGGAGTGGATGCAGGCCATCGTGCGCGATCTCCTCCGCGGGATCGATGCTGTGGCACAGTCTCAACCCAAGGCACCCAGGCCCCGAAAGAATGCCGCTAGCGAGAAAGGTCGCCAGCCGAACCATCAGCCGGATGACCATGACCGCCAACACGACGATCAACATGATGAACAACACGATGAACAGCACCATCAAGCCCACGATGACGAGAAGGATCGACCCAGAGGACTGCGATGATCCCGGGATACGCAACCGTCATGGCGGCTTCCGCGAACGACCGCCGCGATTTATTCGTTGGAGCCGGCAACCGGCTCGGAACGGTCCAACAGAATACCGAAAAGGATTTTTGGGTCTGCTGGACGCTGGATGCTCTTTTCAACGGCCTGCAGGCCGGAGGCCCGAGGTTGCTATTCAAAGGCGGCACCTCGCTCTCCAAGGCCTATGGATTGATTTCGCGCTTCTCGGAAGACATTGACATCACGGTATTCCGCGATGACATCGGGCAGGCCGCGACGGTCGAAGAGTTGGAGGCGCTGAGCGGCAAGAAACGTGCTGAGCGCCTCGACGCCATTCGCGACGCATGTCAACACTACATCAGCGGTCCTCTATTGGAACAGCTTTCCGGATTGCTGCGTGGGCTTCTGGAAACCTCCAACCAGGCGGCTGAACTCGGCCGTGTCGAGGCCGACCCTGACGATCCCGACCACCAAACCTTACTGCTTTGGTATCCGACCGTCACTGCCGATGGGGCCCTGGCACAGATCTGGCGGTGCCAAACATCACCACAGTTGATCCACGCCGCACTTTCTGGGACAAAGGCGCGATTCTCCATGGCCTGCGGCGATGGTGGGACCGACGCGGCGAGTTGCGAGGCGGTGGACAGCGGGTTTCACGTCACTACTATGACGTCCATCGCCTTCTCGCCTCCGATGAGGGGGAAAACCTCGCAAGAGATGCTGCTATGGCTGCCGATTGCGTTCGTCACGCACGCATGTTCTTCAACCGGCCGGACTTCGACCTCGCAACGGCCGCTCCGGGCAGCTACGCCCTAGTCCCGCACAATGGAATGCTTGCCAATCTCGAGCAAGACTACAACGCAATGGCCCAGATGATATTCGGCGAGGTTCCGGCGTTTGCAGCGGTCATCGAATCCGTCGTCAAATTAGAAAAGCGTTTGAACGGAAATGAGTAACTCTTCTCAGCGACCTGTTTCCGACTGCAAGATAGTGCGCCACGAAAGACCGGCGTGCGAATTCCGATCCGTCCTGCAGTGGTGCGGTTCGCGTAGCCGACCACCCATTCGGCTAAACTTGGCGCAGAAGTCTTATGTTCGATCTCCCTTACATTGTGACGCACCCCTTGCTGACGGCCATCGTCAAACGCTGTGCCGTTTTGGCAGAAGAAGCCGATGCTCTTTCCTCAGGCTCCGCTCCGAGGAAGGATCTGGAAAAGCGTCTCTCTCAACTCGAACAGTACAAACTGCCGAAGCCAGATGCACGCGAACTGCAGGAGAGCGAACCGATCTTTAACGACTCGGGGCAGAAGATCGGGGAGCGACATAGCCTCAGACAGCGTGTCATCGCGAAACGCCGGGGCCGGCCCGAAGAATTCAGGATCCGGACTCGGGCTGCACTCGAAGAAAAACTCGCCCACCCTCGAACAACCTGGCGGGAGTTGGCTGTAAAGCACCATTTTCAGGACCGAAAGGACCTGGAGCGTTTTGTCCGACGTCTCAAAGATGTCCTTAAACGCGAAGGAATCGCACTTCCGGCCGAGGAGGATTACTCGAGGGCGGCCACCGAATGGGCTCAGCTGTTCGCCCGCCCGAAATAATTCGCGGTTCGAATTATTCCGGCTTACGCCGACGCATAACGGTCTGCCAGAATCGGATCGAAATCAACACTTGCTTCGATCGGGAATTCTTAAATGACCGAATTCGCCAAGTTCGCTTCCGCCATAAAGATGTGGGGGTGGGGACGCGCCGGGATGATCCTCGCCGCCGCCCTTCTGTTCAGGCATGTTGTCACCTTTGACCAGGCAGTCATTTTGATTCTCCTGAATGTCGTGCTGGACAGATTGGCGTACGGGAAACAGCCCCCGCCAACTGGGCAGAATCGCAGTTCCGCGGCCATCGCCAAGACGCAGCAGCGGTCGAAGCCGGTTCCGCCGAGCAAAAGCCGTCCCGCTCGTACCGGCGGCGGATTGGCTGCCGCGACGGCCCGACCTCATTCCAGCAAGAACGGAGTTCACCGCACGTTGGACGCAAGACGTATCGAAAACGCAAGCACCAATAAATGAACCCTGCTACTCGCCCTTCTGTTCGGACTCCTCAGCATTCTGTGGCGCTGCCTCCTCCTTGGCCTGATGTTTCATGTAGGTTCCTCTCACCGACAACAGATCTGCGTGGCTTGCCGGAAACACATAGTTCTGGACAAACCACAGCGCATCATAGGTAAGCCGGCGACTGACGGCTGCATGTCCATGCTCCTTTACAAATTGGCAGAAGTCATCCGCGCATATGAGCTTGGCTTGCATGCCAGCAGCCGAAAGAGAGCGGGACTTCAGCCATCCGCAGTCGATCCATTTCTGAATCTCCTCGGGGCGCGTGTGCAACGCCCGCGACAAGGAATACTTGGTGAACCAGTCTCGGCCGGTTCGCCCACCGATGCCGAGTCGGTGCAACATCGACCGAACCGAACCAGGTGGCCGTCGAAGAATCTTCGCAGCCTCATCTACCGGCATCGTGGTGATCAAATCTAGAAGCCGTCGCTGCTCAGGTTTGGTCCATTCGCGATAGGAGCGCCTTTGTGCTATGCCTGAACGGCACAAGAAACGCAAACAGGCTTCCCGCGGGTTTCCGGAAATCTCTACCAGTCTTGCGACCAACACGCTGCGGTCGGCCTGACCGAGATTCTGGCCGGTGATTCGCTGTTTGTATTCCCTGGCCAAGTCTCTCGCCTGTTTAGACCAGTGGAACACACGGCGCTTACGCACATCTTCGTCTTCCCCCATACCGCTGCCTTTCGCAGGCCAGCCTTGGTCGAGAGTTTGCGGTCACGTCCTCCCAAGAACCTTTGCGCCTTCGAAAAAGCCTCCTTTCCTCAGACAGAAGGGCAACGAAAGTTGCGACGAAATCTGCGCGTAGACGACGGTGGCGAAACTCAACTCAATGACTCTGAAGTGGCCAGCGTATACACGATTTCGCAGGGTTCTTGAGATATTTTTTTCTTGCAGGAAATCGTGCAGAACGGCTGTAGAAACGCAGAAATGGCGGCTTTTCGAGGTTCTTGGGAGCTGCACAATGCACACGAAAGATGCCAACCCGTCCGCCCCAATTCACGCTGGAACGCGAAAGCTGCAGGTGCCTGACACTTTCTCAGAAAAATCTGGCTTCCCGGCACAACAGAGAGGCTGATGGTGTGTTTATTTCATGAACGAAAGCGAGAATTAAAAGGGTCAGGTATCAGCGCCGTCAGGGTCAGATGCCGTCGCGCCAATCCTCTGCGAGCCGCCCATTTCCAATAGGAGTAGAGCCATGTCCAGCAGTTCCCGCAACGGATTCACGTGGAAGGAGGTTGCTGACGTTTTGCGCGTCTCTCCAGTCTCTAACCGGGCGATTTCCCAGCGTGAAATCGAACGCCAGAAGAGAGGAAGCATAGAAGCCAAGCGTGCCTCCGTGGACACAAAGGGTGCGCGGAGCACATCCAACCAGGCGCAGTCCCGGCGGCCTGGCGCTTCTGGGTAAGGTTAGTTGCCAGCGACAGCGAGAATTCGGCCTGCGGGTACTGAACCAAGGAAAGAAGCGACAATGGACCATGGGGCCACGACGGCAGTTGGATCTCTCCATGTTTGATGGCCGGCTCTTGAATGGAACGATGCCATGGCTCGGGTCAAGAGCTCTCGATTACATTTGCCTTTCCGGGAAGTCTTCCTCATTGAACTGGTTATGTGGCATTCGATGACGCTCTATGGGTCCAGGCCAGGAGCAACTCCCCGAATTAGGGATTGACTAGGCTAGTGGTTCGACTCTGTCCGCATTCTGGCCCAAACGGCCGGGTCCACGGGCAGCGCAACGGTTCGCCCGTTTCGCAGGTTGACGAACCCGCCGTGATAGGAAAGGCTTCCATACCGGAACAGGCGGGCCAGCATGGCGAGCGCCTGGTATGCGAGCATTTGGTTTACGAGGGTTCTTGCCGCTCCAACGCCTCGACTGCGCTGCCGCGGCGCTCGTTCGTTTTTGACGACAGCGCCCCGAACTGCGTCTTGCCTGCAGCGGAGGAGGCGCAGTGTGATAGGTGGAAGCTATCGTATCTCGCC
>WNGK01010784.1_pt1 | contig 14895 bp, 17 predicted proteins | sample 5400601 | NCBI WGS metagenome assembly WNGK01 (sample SAMN13153376, study PRJNA577476) | soil metagenome | isolation source: 60 cm soil or saprolite under Garry oak tree replicate 1 | place: USA:California | collected 2016-06-15 | reverse complement strand
CAGGGGTCGTTTTCTGTCTGGGGGGGATTCTGGGGATTTTTGCGGTTTGGGGCGCAGGATCTCGTTGTTCCGGGTTCTCGCGACCTCTGGTTTCTGAGGGTTTCTCCGCACGACCGCTAGGTGGGTGAAGCTAATCGGGCCTCAGATTCGCAAAACGTGTTCAAAATGGGCTTTTTCTATTTCTCGGCTAGGCTTTCGACGCCTGTAAGTTAGCTCGCTGGGCGAGTTTGACGCTTTCTTCTCAAAATGCTGGGTTTCGGCTCGGATATGGCAGGTTGTGGCGGTTATGCTACTGGGGGAGGCGAGGTTTTTCCGATTGCGAGAGTCTTATCGGCTGGCCTGGTGCTCCGCGTTCTGGAGTGCGGCGATTGCCTGTTTGACTTCTTCTACTGAGGCGTCATCTTCTATCGTCGTCACGTCTCCTATGTCTCCACCCGCCGCGACGGCTTTGATTACCCGGCGCATTATTTTTCCGCTACGGGTCTTGGGCAGGAGGGTGGCGAAATAGATGTTGTCGGGGGTGGCTATGGGCCCAATGGTCTTCCTGACGTGCTCTCGTAGTTCTTGGGCCAAGCCATGGCCAGGTTTCGCAGAGCCCTTGAGCGTTACGAAGGCTACTATCGCTTCGCCCTTGACTTGGTCTGGCCTGCTGGCCACAGCGGCTTCGGCGACAGCCGGATGGCTTACCAGAGCGTCTTCGACTTCAATTGTTCCTAGCCTGTGACCAGCTACTTTCATCACCTCGTCCGCCCTTCCTAGCAGCCAGAAGTATCCGTCCTGGTCTCTGAGGGCGTAGTCGCCGGGATAGTAGACGCCCGGAAACCGTGTCCAGTACACTTGACGGTACCGTTCCGGGTCCTTGTGGAGGGTCATGAACATTCCAGGCCACGGTTTCCGGATTACCAGGAACCCCTTCCTTCCAGGTGGAAGAGGCTCGCCCTTCTCGTCAACAATGTCCGGCTCTATTCCCGGAAGTGGGAAGGTTGCTGAACCCGGCTTGAGGGCGACCAGGCCGAGCTTTGGGCTCGGAGAGATCAGAATTCCCCCGGTCTCGGTTTGCCACCAGGTGTCCACTATTGGGCACCGTCCATAGCCTACCACGTTGAAGTACCATTGCCAGGCTGCAGGATTGATCGGTTCTCCTACAGTTCCTAGAAGCCGCAGGCTGCTGAGGTCGTGCTGCCCGGGGTAGTGGTCACCGTGCCGCATCAACGACCTGATCGCAGTGGGTGCAGTGTAGAGGACGCTGACCCCATAACGCTCCACGATCTGCCACCACCGATCCGGTTGTGGAAAGTCGAGGGCGCCTTCGTACATTACGCAGGTTAGACCGTGCATTAACGGCCCGAACACTAGGTAGGTATGGCCGGTAACCCATCCAATGTCCGCCGTGCACCAGTAAACATCCTCATCCTTCGGGTCGAACACCCACTCCTGGGTCGCCATGGCGTACGCCAAATAACCCGCGGTACCGTGGACCACCCCTTTCGGTTTCCCAGTAGTACCGGAGGTGTACAAGATGTACAAGGGATGGTTTGACTCAACTGCGACAGGGGGAACTTCGGTAGAAGCGTTGGAGAGCTCTTCATGCCACCAATGGTCACGGCCAGGCTGCATGGTGATTTCCTGCCCAGTGCGCCTCAGGACAACGACGTGTGCAACGCTTGAGCTGTCCTTCAGAGCCTCATCTACTACGGCTTTCAGGCTGACTGTCTTTCCCCGGCGGTATCCTCCGTCGGCTGTTACGACGACTTTGGCCTCACAATCTTGGATTCGTTCAGCTAACGACCGGGAGCTGAAACCTGAGAAGACAGCGGTAAAGGGTGCGCCGAGCCTGGCGCAGGCCAGCATTGCGACCGGGAACTCGGGAACTAGGGGGAGGTAGAGTGCAACAGTGTCACCCTTGCTGACCCCAAGTTTTTGGAGAGCGCTTGCGCACTGGTTCGTGGACCGGAACATTTCCTGATAGGTTATTGTCCGCCTGTCCCCCGGCTCTCCTTCCCACAGATAGGCTGCCTTGTTCTTGCGCCAAGTGGTTGTGTGCCTGTCCAGGACGTTCTCGGACGCGTTAAGCTCGCCGCCTACGAACCATTGGGCGAAAGGCGGGTCCCATCTCAGGACCTTGTCCCAGCTCTTCCTCCACAGGAGGCGTCTGCCCATCTCGCCCCACAATGCCTCGGGGTTCCTGATGGACTGTTTGTAATGGTCAAGGTAACGGGCCGCTGGCCAGACGCGAGTGTCGACGGGAAGGCTGCCTGTCTCTGACATTGTGCTAACTTTGCCTGGTTACGGATTATAACTCGTTCGAGAATCCCGTTTCTAGGAGAAAAAAGGGCTTCGTAACCCGATCCGCGCTGCAAGCCCGGAACCTATAGTTTACATAATACCGTGACCTCGTACAGGTCGTCAAATCTGCGGAACGTGGACTGAGCTAGCGATCATAGCCGAGTACGACTTTCTGCAGTGTTGGAGGTGTAACAAGTGAGACGCGAAAGAAACTATGATGAATGGCGCAAGACAAAGCGACGCCGTTCCTAAGTCAATATTTGACATCCTACCGGCCCCATGTGGTAGTAGGATCATCCTCGTTTTCAGAGGCCCCCGTAGCCTAAAGCTGCGCCTTCAGATCTTCCGAAAGATGAATCCAACCTTGAGACCAAGCAAGGTAGTGGAGACTGGGGTCTATGTCAAGGACCTCGAAAGGGCCCAGCGTTTTTACGGGGACGTCCTCTCGCTTGAACTCTACACCAGACAAGAAGGCCGGCACGTCTTCTTCAAGGCAGGCAAGAGCACGCTCCTCCGTTCAGTGCGGACACTACACTCAAGGAGAAGCAAACCCCCCACCGGAGCTTCGGGCAGCCAACACTTTGCCTTCCAAGTTGACGAATCTGACCTCGACGCTTGACGTGTCAGGCTCAGGGAGAAAGAAGTGGCCATAGAATCGGAGGTTGACTGGCCCGCATGGGGGACACTCAATCTATTTCCGCGACCCGGACCAGAACCTCGTAGAACTGATAACGCAAGGCCTCTGGCCCGTAGAAGACTAGGAACCGACGACCGCAGCTATGTACAACTCAATCGTTTGTCGGGTGCTGTCTGGGATGCACGAACCTTGTTAGATAGTAACCCCTCAACACAGCCCAAAATATTCCGCTTCCGTAACCCACACTCCCGAAAAACCAAGCGCCGGGCGAATCTAGGCCAAAACTAACAAGAAAGGTTGAACCGAACGAAGTCAGAATCAGAATCGATGAAACACCGAGGGAGGTCCTAGCCTTGGAAATTACCCCCAGTTTTTCGTTTTGGGCAAACGGAGCCAGGTACATGGTTACAAGCATCACGGACGAGAACAATAGCATGATGAGGGATGGTAGAAGCATCAGAGCTATGGACGCTGCGAGAAGCCATTCTACGGGTCCCAACGTTCCAGCTAGTGCGCTCTGCCTGATGATTGACACGTTGAGGGTAAGGAGGACTGTGGTGCTCGCCACCAGGAAGCTTGTAATGATCATCAACCGGAAATTCGCAGCATCGACGTCTATTCTAGGCTGTTCCACGCACCAAACCCCAGCAAGGAAGTTCGTTGGTTCAGCGTCATATATGCACTGTTCGACCTAGAGTCATGTCTCAGGGCCTTTCCATTCTCAGAAGGCCTAGCAAGTGTCGTCATTTGGCTGAACTATAGTACCGAACTCGGCCATTGATTCGTACATCCACGAATAGCGCTGATCTCAGGTTTGAACTGTCGTTTGCTGGGGCGGCCTTGTAACGAGACTGTTCATCTCGACAGTTACACTGTGGATTTTCCGGAGCATTGCCGAGGTTGTGGCAGTAGGTTCTCGGGAGGTGAAGTTGACGGTAAGTAAGAAGGCGCCTTTCGGGGGCTATGGTATCGAACTGGACTCTCCCCTGGCCACTGTTCTGGGTGGAAGGGAAGGACAGAAGATTTCCCCCTCCGAGATGACTAAGAGACTCTGGCAATATATCAAGAGGCACAACCTGGGCAAGAAGGACTAATAGACACCCGGGTAGTTGCTTCAGTCTTCGTCCCATTTTTCTTCTAAACTCTTGACGCGGAATAGCCCGACGGGTGAATCGTAGGATAGTCGGCGGAGCTTCGGTTTTCCCGATTTTCCTAGCCGCGTGTATCGTCAAGTGATGCTGGTCAGGAGGAACTCGGCTCCAAAGTAGAGCATTCCCAGACCGAATGTGAACAGAAGGATTCTGTACCATTTTCCGAGGAAGAACTTTCCCCGGCTGGCGAGGCTAGCTGTTCCCCCAAGCCACGCATAATCCATCCAAATGTGGGCGCCGAACATTGCTAGGACCCCTATGAAGGCCCCGAGTCTCAAGGCCTGAGCTACGAGAAGTGAGCCCACAGTCGCCCACCAGATTATGAAGAAGGGGTTTATCGCCGTGAAAACCAGACCCACGAGGACGCCGGACCTCTTGTCCCATTTGCTCGGAGGTTGAACGTTCATGTCGATTTTCGTTCTAGCCTGTGCCAGCTGCAGGATGGCGAACGCAATCAGGGTCGCGCCGCCAAGTGCTCCGATAATTCTGATTGATCCTAGAAGGAATGAGGAGAGGCCAATGGAGAGCCCGAGAACCAACGGCAGTTCCATCATCGAGTGCCCCACAGCGCATTCCACGCCCGCAAACCAGCCAGTCCGAGTGGCCCTGAGGGTCGAGGCCAGGAACAGGGGACCCGGGGTCAAAGCTCCAGACGAGCTGGCGATCACTACGGTCAGGAGAAAATCGGGAGTAATCAACGCTAGAGTACTGGTTAGCACCTGTAAAGTCTGGTAATCAAGCTGTTGATGCTCGGCCCGTTTGAGATGTTCCTCTAAAGACAACCCTTCAGGTTACACCATGCTTAGAGCGGGGCTGGCCTAAGGCTTGAGACATGCCAACTACTCCGACGAGGACCAAGAAGGCACTTCAGGAGATGGCGCGAGTCTTCAACAAGCTCGCTTCCGAGCTAACTGCCGACCTCAACCAGGCGATTCGAGAGATTGAGACTTTGAAGCATGAGGTTCAGCGACTCAAGGCGAATCGAACCAGTCCGAACCAGACTAATAGACACAGTAAAACCCCGAGGAAGACTAACAACCGAAGGGCTCAGACTCCTAAAACTCACACACCCTCTACCCACACCCCGAACAATAGCCCTACAAGTTCGGACTCAGCCCATCACACCTCGCACCGTGAAACATCGAAGCCAACTCACGAATCTCCCTACGTGTTCCCACAGGAGCCCTATAATCCGCAGGCTCCTCCCGAACCTTCAGCGCCGGGCAACAACTAACCGTCCCTCTTAGTCCCAGAGAAAAAGGCCCCCTCCCAAGCGGGAGGACTGGGCAGTTCATAGCCGGGCTGCTTTTTTCTTCAGACACGCAAGGTTCCACCCCTTGGAACTTTAAGAATCGGCCAGCCCACTGTGCCCCCAGTAGGTGGGTACGCTGGGTGTCTTACTCACTCCCATTCTGAAGAAGGAGCAGACGAGTCTGAAGGCTCTCAGCAAACCCGATGAAGAGGAGGACGTTAGAGGCGAGAAGAATGGCTAGACGGAAAGCAGAGGCCGAGTATGCCGAGGCCCGGGCAACGGGCGATTATTCTAGGGCTTGGTCAAAAGCAGTTATGACGGGCCGGGTCACAGGTGAAGTTCTGGAAGATGCGAAATGGATGCTCAAGCTAATGGGAGTTCCCTGGCTGGACGCGCCTGAAGACGCGGAGGCCCAGGCCAGCTACATGGCAGCCAAGGGAGACGTCTGGGCGGTCGGGAGCAAAGACTACGACTCCCTACTCTACGGGGCGCCAATTCTTGCCCGATACCTCAGTATCTCTGGGCAGGAGTTTCTTCCAACCCAGCACAGGATGCGACGTCTCATCCCGGAGTTGGTGAAGCTCCCCGAAAACCTCGCCATACTCGGTATCACTAGAGAGCAATTGATTGACCTCGCGATTCTAGTGGGGACCGATTTCAATGAAGGAATAAGGGGTATTGGTCCCAAGAAAGCGCTCTCTCTCATCCGAAAATACGGATCTCTCGAACACCTTCCTGACCAGATTAGAAAACAGGTCCCCCCTGGGTTTGATGATGTTCGCCAGGTTTTCCTGCACCCAAAGATCCGAGAATTTTACGAGTTGAATGCCTCCCAACCGGACGCTGAAGGCCTAGTTGGATTCCTCGTTACGGACCGGGGCTTCTCGGAGGACAGGGTAAGCCGAGTTGCAGAGCGACTCGTTTGTTCGTACAAACACCGAGAATCCGGCTTGGCAAAATGGCTGAACTGAATCGGGCCCCTACGCCGTTCCTCGATGTGGCTCAATTGTGCCGGGAACTGGAGGGGACGACGAAGCGCAACCAGAAGATAGCCATGATAGCAGAGTTTCTAAGGCGTGTGAGCCCAAAGGAAGTCGGCCTGGCAACTCTGTTTCTATCAGGGAAAGCCTTTCCTGAATCGGACCCGAGGGTTCTCGAAGTGAGCTACGCGACAATTTCCGAGGCTGGCCGAAATCCGGGCCAGGTCCAACTCACTGCGGGCCCGCTGACTCTCAATGGGGTGTATGAGATGCTCGAAAAGATTGCAGACGCAAGCGGTCCTAGTTCGAAAATGCGAAAGCTCGGTCTCCTCCAAGCCCTCTTCACCCGGGCCAGTCCCGTAGAGGCCGAATTTCTCACCCGCATGATGCTCGGGGAAATGAGGATTGGAGTGGTCGAAGGAGTCTTGTTGGACTCCATAGCCGAAGCGTCAGGGGTCCCTCGTGAACTGGTGCGAAGAGCCAGCATGTTGCACGGTGATTTGGGGGATGTTGCGAAACTGGCGCTGGCCAAAGGGGAGGCTGGGCTGGAGGCGATTGGGCTCAGGCTCTTCGTTCCCGTGAAGCCGATGCTGGCTGAGATGGCTGAGAGCGTGGAGCAGGTTCTGGCTGAGCACAAGGATGGAACTGCTTTCGAGTACAAGTTTGATGGTGCTCGAATCCAGATTCACAGAAAGGGCGAAAAAATCAGAATCTTCAGCAGAAGGCTGACTGATGTGACCGATAGCTTGTCGGAGATTATGGATTTTGCCAGGACTCGGGTCAGGTCCGATGAATATCTGATCGAGGGGGAAGTAGTTGGGATAGGAGACGGGAACAAGCCGGTTCCGTTTCAGGACCTGATGAGGAGGTTTCGAAGGGTTCACCGGATAGAAGTGATGGCGGGGAGGCTGCCTTTGAAGCTCTATTTGTTCGATGCGCTCCATGTCAACGGAAAGACCTTGATTGACCTACCCTACACAGAACGGTGGAAAGACCTCTCCAAAATGGTGCCAGCCGAGTCCCTCGCGCCCCGACTACTCAGTTCCGAGTCCGGACAGGTGGAGACGTTTCTGAAGGAGGCTCTGAAGGCAGGGCATGAGGGTCTTATGGCCAAGTCCCTATCGAGCAACTACTCGCCTGGGGCTCGTGAAAAAAAGTGGTTCAAGCTCAAGCCTGCAGATACTCTCGATGTCGTGATTGTCGCGGCGGATTGGGGGAGTGGGCGGCGTGTTGGCTGGCTTAGCAACTACCACCTAGGAGTCCGGGACGAGAAGACTGGGGAGTTCTTGGTTGTCGGTAAGACGTTCAAGGGCTTGACTGATGCCGAGTTTGAGATGATTACTGAACGATTGCAAGAGTTGAAGGTTGGAGAGTCCAAGTGGACGGTTCACGTGAAGCCTTCGATTGTAGCTGAGGTGGCGTACAATGAGGTTCAGAAGAGCCCACGCTACAAGTCAGGGTTTGCGTTAAGGTTCGCCCGGATTGCCAGGTTTAGGGAAGATAAGGGCCCTAGGGACGCGGACACGCTGCAGCATCTTCGGGAGTTGTACGAGAAACAGTTCGAGAACAAGGCTCGGGTTCGGCCGGACGAATGGTAGGGGCGACGTAGTTTGAAGGTGGCTGTGATGTTTAGTGGTGGGAAGGATAGCTGCTATTCCGTGTGGCTGGTGCAGCATCAGGCCTGGGATATTGCGAAGCTGGTAACTGTGAAGCCTGAGGCTCCAGATTCCTGGATGTTTCACTATCCGAATGTGGAATGGACCAAGCTTCAGGCTCGTGCGATGGGCCTGCGTCAAGTCATGGTTTTTAGTGCGGGGGACGAGCTGAACGGCCTGGTGGAGACTCTTCGGGTCGCGAAAAGGGACGAGGGAATCGAGGGTCTTGTCACTGGAGCGGTGGCTAGCGAATATCAAAAGACGAGGTTCGACCATGTTTGCGACAGAGTCGGTCTGAAGGGTTTCAGTCCCATCTGGCACAAGAAGCCCGAACTGTTGGTAAATGATTTGATGGAGGCTGGTTTTAGGATAGTTATGTCGAGTGTTGCAGCGTCAGGATTGGACGAGTCATGGCTCGGTACAGAGCTGTCCCCCGTGGACTGGGAGAAGCTCAAGCAGCTCTCTGTCCTACGAGGGCTTCACCTGTCCGGTGAAGGAGGAGAGTACGAGACTTTTGTCGTCGGCGCTCCCCATTTTTCCGGGAATATCACAATTCTGGAGAGCGAGAAAGTTTGGGATGGCCAGAGCGGCCGCTTGATCATAAAGAAGGCGTCACTCCAGCGCCAACAAAGGAATAACGTGCAGCAGGGCCGCATTGACAACTGTTAGTGGTTCGCAAGCCAGAGTTCGGACCCAGACCAAAGACCTAGAATGTAGAGGCGCGTCCTCTAACGGGCAAGTTCAATGGACGTCCAGCAATGGATAATCCAAGCCCGGCGAGTCCCAGCCAGAATCCAATACCCATCGAGATTGGTGGGCAGCCGTTCAGGGTGTTGCAGAATATGGGGACTGACATGAAATCCCAAATTCCAGCTGCAGTGACGAGGCCACCAAAACGTGAAAGGATGGACGCCAGTCCTCCGATTACTATCATCTGAGGCACAAACCATGATTCAAAACCAGGGTCTATTAGCGACGAGACGTAGGTTCCACCCAAAATCCTCCAAGGCAATACAATGGATACGATGGTCATTGTCCCGCCGGCCAAGCCAAGCACGCTGGCTAATCGAGGTCCAAGCGGACGATTCCATTCGAATACTGTCATCGCCGACAAGAATAGAACATAAGTGAAAGTAACCTTCGCGCCCAGTTCTGCCCCTATTACTGAGAGAAATACGACGAATGCGATCAGCGGCGCTAGAACACCAAGACCAAGAAGGGTCCTGACATGTTCCTTCATAAAGTTCTTGCCTCGACTCAGGTCTGAGCCGCCCTGAAGATTTCAGTAGAATAAGCGAGCACTTCTGTAATAGGCTTTACCCGACTAGCCCTAAGTGAGCCGCTTGACTGGTGCAATGACGAACTGGAGCAATTCGAACTTATGCGTCCTTTGGCCTCTTCAACTGTTACCTAAATCAAGATCTGGGGATCAGCTGGGCAATTGAGGACTCAACGTCCCTCTGAACCTTGCTAAGGTCGAGGCCCGCAAGTTTCCGGTTCGACATCAGAATCCTTCCCTCTACTATTGTGGTATCGACATTGGATCCGCGAGCAGAGTAGATTAGGTCTGAGACTAGGGTTTCTTTCCCGTGTATGGGTATCATATTCGCCTCGTCTAACCTGACGAGGACAAGGTCTGCTAGTTTGCCGGGCTCGATGCTTCCCAGTTCCCTCTCTTTCCCCAGACACCTAGCTCCCTCTATGGTGGCCATGTCCAATACCTTCTGTGCGTTGGCAATGGTCGGGTCCCATCGTTGGGCCTTGTGCAGGAGTGCACAGGTCTTCATAGTGTCGAACATGTCCAGGCTGTTGTTGCTAGCTGGGCCGTCAGTTCCCAGCCCAACGGGAATTCCTGCCTCCCACATCTCCGGGAGTGGAGCTGTCCCTCCGCTGGCCAGTTTCATGTTGGAGACCGGACAGTGGGCCACCCGGACCCCTCGTTTGCCGAAAAGCGAGACTTCACTTTTGGTCAGCCAGACGGAATGGGCCGCCAGGACCCGGTTGGAGAGAAAGCCAATCTTGTCAAGATAGTCGCCGACACGCATTTTCCGATCGCGTTCGAACTCTGCTTGTTCTCTTCTCGTCTCAGCCACGTGAATGTTGACGAGAGCATCTTCTTTCTCTGCTAGATCTCTTGCCCAGAGAAGCGTTTCTTCACTACAAGTGTAGGGAGCGTGGGGGCCGACGGCGAAACCGATTCGTGGCGTCCGTAGCGACCTGATGTGTTGAAGGAGTTCTAACGTGTTCTTGCGCTCCTTCTCTCCTCCCCCAGGCGAGTCTATGATTCCGTAGGATAGTAGTGCTCTCAGCCCCGCTTCCTTGACTGCGTCGGCGACCTTGTCCATGTGGAAGTACATGTCTACTAAACATGTGGTTCCTGTGGTCATCATTTCGAGGCAGGCTAGTAGGGCGCCCTGGTAGCACATTTCTCCTGTCAGCTTCTTCTCAAGGGGCCAAATCTTCTTCTCAAGCCACTGCTGGAGCTCCATGTCGTCAGCGTAGCCCCGGAAGAGCGTCATGGCCAAGTGCGTGTGAGTATTGATGAGTCCCGGAATCAGGGCCATTCTCTTACAGTCGATGACCTCGTCTTTCGCCGATTTCTTCGGCGTGCCGACGTCGACTATTATTCCGTCCTCAATTCTGACCGAGGCATTGGGAAGGATCCGATGTTGAGGGTCTTGGGTCACTACCCATTGGCAGTTCTCAAGGAAAAGCCCCAACCCCTGACACTCAGCGGAGGCGGGATTGGCCTTGTTCGCCTTTTGAAGCCTTGTAGGGGGTGTCGAGAATCTTGTTGAGTGACAGCGCCCTGGAGCGTCCGATACCAGCCCCAATAGCCATCTCTGTGACAGACGCTGAGAACACTTTCCGTACGGACCCGTAAGTGGAAAGGAGTTGTTCGGCCATCCGGGGTCCTATGCTCGGCAACGACCCAACTATGGACAGTTGCAATCTTCTAACGTCTCCTCCTTTCGGCTTTCGAACCACCAGAGGAGGACCACCCGATTTGCCTTTGTAGCGCCCTCCCTTTCCAAGGGTGACGATGAACTCGGCCGTCTGATGCTGGTCGCGGGTAAAGAAGCAAAGTAACCGAAAGTCTAGAACAGCGGATATGAGCGCTCCCCAGAGTGAACGTGGGTTTCGCAGCCTCTGCATTTCTCCTTCAAGGTCTCCTTCCACAACGAGAATGATGATCTGGTAAGCTTCACCCAGCCGGTAAGCCTGGTCGAAGAGCCTCCCACTGAACAACGACGACACAAAGTCTCTGGCTGACTTCCGCTCTATTGCATACTCTCCAACTACGTAATCAGCTATGTCAAGGACCCTGTAATCAACCATGACACCCATCTGTTCCAGCTCCTCAGGGACGCCGGACGGTTTCTCTCTCTCATCTGCGATAACGCGAAGCATAGTCACCAGTTTGCGACCACCTATCTGAACAAAAAGACTGTGCTAAGAAATTGGTTCTCACCAGGTGCGGTTCGGGCCGCGTGCGTGAATTGCCCAAAAGCCCAAGCCCATACGCGTCGCCAAGGCACTCGTGCTAGGCTCTTATGCACGCTCCCCTGCATGTGGGTCTGAGAAATGAGAGCAGTCCCTCATACGATCAAAGTGGAGAGGCGCGGCAACGAGCTTGTTGTGCACTTGGCTTTACTTGAAGGTCCTCATGCAACCCTTCCTGGAGGAATTCTTCTCCACTCGGAGGGTTGGGTGGAAATCGGTTATGGGCTTAAGATGTACCTGGTCATAGCAACTGTGAATACTGCTCTTCGACCAGTCAAGATGGTTACAGAAAGGAGGGGCATTTTCAAGCGTTTCTTCGGGAAAAAAGAACAACCTTTGTTGGAGGCAAAATGAAGTTGCCATTCTCAACCCGCGTTGACCCGAACCCGGGTGTCAGTTACGTAAGACTCCGAGGGCCAGACCTTCAATTCCAACTTCGGCAACTCGGAACGTTGCGCCCCTAGGGCCATTTTGCAGCAACAACTTACATGAGAATTCGGGATGAATCCGCCGAAAGAAGCCGAGGAGGCAATATCAGCCTGGAATATCGGTACTCCAACCAAGTGGTCCTTGGCGGAGCAAGGCGAAGTAAATCGGAATTTCATCATCAGAACCAAACAGGGAAGATACGTACTGCGGCAGGTCCTCTCGCATTCGCATTACGGAAGCTCAAAGGATCTAGAGTTCGAATTTGCCTACCTAAACTATCTTGAGAGGGTAGGTTTCCCGTGTCAAGTGCCTTCAGCGGTGCCGAGCAGGGAAGGTAAGCTGTTCATCAGGGTTCGAGGGTGCTACTGCTGGCTCTACAGGTTCATCGAAGGGACGGCCGTTGAGAGGCTAAACGAGTCGCATTTTGAAGAGCTTGCAAGGATGATGGGAAGATACCACCTATTAGTAGAAAGGTCTGGGCTTGACAATAGAAAGCCAACAGTGGACTTGTTCGCCAGGGCCTTCACATTAAAGGAGATGGAATGCTATCGCTCGGAACTCCTCAAGAAGCCTCGAATGAACCGGCGAGACGCCACTTTCATGCAAGAATCTGCAAAGCTGGTTCCAATACTACGCAGCCTGGATGAGAACCCCTACTCGAAACTGAAACGGTATCCCATTCACAGAGACATTCCGGAAAACCTGATCTGGAAGAAGAACAAGCTCGTCGGGCTTATCGACTTCGAACATGTCAGCGGGACAAACGAGCCAACGGTGAAAGACATCGCTGTAACGGTTCAGTTTACATGTAGAGACAGGAAGCTTGAGCACCAGCTGGACCTGACACTCGTCAAACAGTTCTTGCAGTTTTATGAGAAGTGGCATTCCGTTTCTGATGAGGAGGTTGAGCTGATTCCCATACTGATAGCCTCTAGTTTCATAGAGGATTTTGTGTGGGCGTACTGGATGCTAAGAAACGACCCTGAGAGAGCCGGCTCCCACGGGCTGAAATTGTCCTCGACGGCCGCCCAATGGAGCTATTCAAACAGAGAAAAAATTGTACAGGCCATTCAAGGCTAGGTATGGTAGAAACGAGTAACTTGAGAAGGTAAGCGGGCCTTCCACACGTTTTAACTACTTTCTCAGGCCATGGCCTTCTCGAAGGTTATCCAGCCTATTTCTCGTTTGAAGCCTATTTTCACGTTTATCCCGAGCATTGGAACGTTTGTTGAGTCATTGAACGTTCTGATGAAGCCGTAATTGTTCTGAAGGGCGTACTCGATGACTTTGGTCTTCAGCGTCATCGCTATCCCCCGGCCTCGGTACTTACGCAATACCCCTGTCAGCCCTTGCCAGAGGTTGCCGGGTTTCTTCTGGTGCTTCCAAACGGTGCTCAGCCCGACATAATCGGAGCCGTCTTTCGCAATCATATAGCCGTCGGGGAGTAAGTTGGGGTTTTTCATTTCGACGGTCTGCCACTGGTCGAAGGGTACAGGGGTGAACTGGCTCGGCATCGGCATGTCAGCGGCAACCGTCTGGACCAGCTCGTAGAGCTTCTTCTCCCAGCCCGCGTCTCTTTTCATCTCCTCAACTAGTGTCGAGATTTTGATTCCTTCTGATGCAGCTTTTTCTGAATACTGCTTGTATTTTGAAAGGTCGACTTTTGAAGGGTCTAGGTGAGACTCCCAGACTCTCATCTTTTCCTGGAAGCCGCGCTTGGATAGGAACCGTGAAGAGTCAGGCTTGTCCTCTTTGGATTGGACCCAGATAGCGGTCGCTCCCAGCCCTGTGAGGTCCTTGTCCAGCTGTCCATAGAGAGCGGTCCCTACTCCCTGTTTTTGGTGCTTCGGGTGGACCCACATGTCAATCCAGAACTTCGTAGGGTGGAAGGTCCACTGGCCATGATTGACCTGGCCGAAACCGACAGGCTCGTTCGAAGCATGGTCTAGGCAGGTGTACCTTTTGAAATAGTGTTTTGACTTGACGAGGTTTTCATCGTCAAGCTTCCACTCGTCGGGAGTTCGGTCATAGCCGGGATAGATGGCGTTGTAAATGTCTGCTAACTGAGCGTAATTGTCAGGCGTAAACTCTTGAATCCCTACCCGCAGCGTCCTCTGCCCTAACATTTGTGGGTGAAGAGCTGGACCAAAGTACGTGTTAAGGATTTGTTATCAAGGATGACCTGAAGGTTAGATTCGCCGTCAGTCCTAACTTTCTAGGACTGTGCTCCACTGTGGCGAAATGTCCTGGCAAGTTCCGGAACGATAGGATTGCTTTGGAAGCGGGATTTGTAGACTCATTATCAGTATAGTCACTTTCACTCTAGAAAACGCACCTGGTCTCCACACGACTCGCTAGTACTAGAGCGTGAACTGGCCAAGAACTCTCCGCTAAACTAAGCGTGAGCGCGAGTCTCTACCCTGAGAAAGAAATGAATCGCAAGATTCTTGCTGTGATGATTGTTGCGGTCGGCGTCACAGCCCTATCAGGGTACGCCTTTTATGCGCCGGCGAGCGTAAAGCTGAGCATAACCGACCCACCGCCTCAGCCCTACGATCCCAGCATAACAGCCATCATCATCACCCTCACCAAGGTCGAAATCCATGCGGCCCACGCCGGCGAGCAGAGCGGCTGGCATACACTTGCCACTGGCAGTACAGTAGACCTCTGGACCGTTCTTAGCGTGCCACATGCTCTCGGCACTTCCGCTTTACCAAAGTATGCAGAGATCCGATCTTAGCAAACCAAGCAATAATCATGATTAATGGGGCCCCTGTTGCGTACGCTATCCCCGGCGGAAACTCGACCGGCTTTAAGGTAGCGATTATTGGAGGAGGATTCCAGGTCTTGGGCGGTCAGACAGTTCAGGTACAACTGGACCTGGCTTTCAGAGACAACGAAATCATGAGCAACCCCCAGCACAGACTCACACCTATTGCAACCGCTACAGCCACGCACTAGTACTCGTCACTTCGCGAAAACCCATTCGTCTTCACAGTCA
>WNGK01014974.1_pt1 | contig 14896 bp, 6 predicted proteins | sample 5400601 | NCBI WGS metagenome assembly WNGK01 (sample SAMN13153376, study PRJNA577476) | soil metagenome | isolation source: 60 cm soil or saprolite under Garry oak tree replicate 1 | place: USA:California | collected 2016-06-15 | reverse complement strand
GTCGAGCGCCGCAGGACGGGGTCCACCAGGGCACCGTGGACCAGCCCGGCAACGACGAAGAGGCCAGTCAGCCGATGCAGCGTGAACCAGCGTTGGTACTGCATGAACCAGCGTTGCACCTTCGTGGGGAGGCGGCGCATGACCGCGGATAGTCTGGGAGCGAGCGCCCACAGCAGCAGCAGCACCAACCCGATCAGTGCCACCTGCCCAAGCACACTGCCAAGCTCGTTCAGGTACGGATCGGGGGCGCTGGTGACCAGGGCAGAGTGAAGTGGGAGCAGCACCACACCCGCCACAGCGCTCCAGCGGTGCCACAGGTACATGCGATCAAGGCCCCCGAAGAAGCGCTCCAGCAAGGGCGCTCGGGTCGCGAGCACAAGGGAGCACGACAACAGGACGATCGCCGTCGTGGCGAAGATCTCACCCAGATACATCGCCCCTGGTACACCCGGCGGTCGCAACAGCACCCAGAGGACGACATTGGTGATAGCGACACCGACGATGACCTCCCCACCGACCTGGTGTTGCACAAATCTGAGAACGGCTCCAGCTTGCTGGGTGAATCCCGAGGGAGCCAGCGTGTCACGTGTTCTTTCCGATTGCTTGTGAGCATCCATATGTATCTTCTTTCACTGCTTGAACCATCACCGACTATGCCGAGGTAGGAATTCTCGTTGCAGTTGGACAAGAGAACTTCATGAATTTACTGCTTTTGTAGTCAGGCCTTCAAGATGGGCGGCGCGTTTGAGCGCACGATACTGCAATACTTTGGTGTTCGCCTCCGTCAAGCCCATCCTTACAGCCGTCTCCCGTATTGAAAGGTTGAGTAGGAAGCGGGAGGTCAAGATCTCCCGGTCACGTTCGGGCAACGCCTGGAGGATATCTTGCACAAGCTCTGTTACACTATTATTCACGAGAGCAGCCCCTTCGTCAACCGGGCCTTCCCAACCTGCTTCTAGTAAATCGTCCAGTGAGTGTGTTGTCCCCCCATAATGCATGCGCCAGTAGTCGGCAAGTGTGGTACGCGCGACCCGAAACAGCCAGGTGTGCCTACTGCGCGGGTCACGCTTGAGATCGAGACCACGCACAGCTTTGAGAAAGATTTGCGAGGTCAGATCCTCGGCCTCCTGGTGATTCCCCACCTTGCTAGAGACGTAGTGGTAGATCAGGCCAAAGTTTTCCTGGTAAAATGTTTGAAAATTCTCTGCATCCATTACTTCTATAGCCTTCACCTCCTCATTCAAGAGTATAGAAGCATGCGCGGGGAAAGTCACCGTGCATTGGATGGCATGTCACTACAACTCGCTTCACTTCTTGGGGCAGGCACCGGGGAGCCTGAGCAATATGCTCGTTGCCCTTGCGCAGGGCAACCGCCTCGCCATTTTCAGGCGTCTGAGAGAGCGCATCTCAGCGAAAAATCTGCTATCATAGAGGAGAGAATCAATGGGTGGGATGGGTTCGCTTGGCAGTGCCCCCATCCCACCCCAGACAGGCGTTGACCCGCTTGGGAACACACCCGACAGACACTAGTATAGCGCTGTTGCCTGGGGAAGTCACTGTTCATGAGCTGACGTGTCACTTCACATCGCTTCATAGTGTTCCGGTGGGTCACGCGGAAGGGAGACCGCTGTGAAGAGATCCTTGTATGGTGAGCGAGACTATGCCTTCGGTCAGCTGATGCTGACGCTGCGCACCGCCATCGGCCTGACGCAAGCGGGCCTGGCCGATATGTTGGGGATCTCCCGGCGCGCGGTGGCGGAGTGGGAGGGAGGCCTCAGCTACCCCAAAGCTGAACGCCTCAAACAGCTTATTACCCTGGGGGTGCAACAGCAAGCCTTTGCCGCCGGGCGCGAGGAAGAGGAGATCCGCGCCTTCTGGCGTGCGGCGCACCAGAAGGTGCTGCTCGATGAAGCCTGGCTCCACGACCTGGTCGCTCCTGCTGCGCCCGTCCAGCTTTTCCCGCAGACCGAGACGCTGGTTGCCCACGCTGGAGAGGAGCCCGCAGCCTTTCCGCGCATTGACTGGGTAGGAGCCCTCGACGTGAGCCACTTTGCCGGTCGCGAGGTGGAAGTGGCCGAACTGACCCAATGGATCGTGCAGGAGCGCTGCCGCCTGATAGCACTGCTGGGCATGGGCGGCATCGGCAAGAGTATGCTGGCCTCCTTCCTGGGTCAGCACCTGGCTCCCCAGTTCGAGGCGGTGCTCTGGCGCTCGGTACGCGACGCCCCTTCGTGCGAGGAGCTGGTCGCCGACTGCATCACCTTTTTCTCCGAGACGCCACCCGCAGCATTCCCCGCGTCGCTTGAGCAGCGCATCAACCAGTTGCTGGCACGCTTGCAGGCCCATCGCTGCCTGCTGGTGCTCGACAACCTGGAGACGCTCCTGGCCAGCGGTGACCGCCAGGGCGGCTACCTGCCAGGCTACGAGGGCTACGGACGACTCATCCAGCGCCTGGCAGAGTCAGCCCACCAGAGCTGCGTGCTGCTCACCAGCCGTGAGAAGCCCAGGGAGATTGGGCCGTTGCAAGGGATGCACGGTCCTGTGCGCTCGCTCGGTCTCGCCGGAGTGGACGAACAGGCTGCGCAAGAACTGCTCACCGACAAGGGGCTCAGCGGAACGCCTGCCGCCTGGCAGCGGCTCGTTGCCAGCTATGCGGGCAATCCACTGGCCTTGAAGATCGTGGCGCAGGCGGTCTCGGATCTCTTCAGTGGGGATATCGACCGCTTCCTGCAAGAGGGGGAACTGATCTTCAACGGCATCCGACCGGTGCTGCGCCAGCAGATGGGGCGTCAGACGCCCCTGGAGCACCTGCTGCTCACCTGGCTCGCCGTGCTGCGCGAGTGGACGTCCCTTGACACCCTGGCGCAGGTCCTGCATCCCAGGGTGCTGCGCGCGCAGCTGTTGGAGGCACTGGAGGCGTCGAGACGGCGCTCGCTGCTGGAGCGGGGGCAACAGGCGAGCTTTAGCCTGCAATCGGTGGTGATGGAGTACCTCAGCGATGCGCTGGGCGAACGCCTTAGCGAGGAGATCGTGCTGGGCGACCCACAGCAGGTGCGTCGTATTGCCCTGGAGCAGGCGCAGGCCAAAGACTACGTGCGACAGACGCAGGTCCGTCTGCTGGTCCATCCCCTCGTCGAGCGGCTCCGATCCGAACTGGGAGCAGACGCGCTGGTCGAGGCACACTTGCTGCGCCTGCTGGAGCAGTTCCGTTCCGAGGATGCGGCCTTCCAGGGCTATGGCCCCGCCAACGTCATCAGCCTGCTCAAAGACCTGCGTGGCCACCTGCGCGGCCTGGACCTGTCCCGGCTCTCTATTCGCGGGGCCTACCTGCAAGGCGTCGAGATGCAGGACGCGACCCTTGCCGGGGCCATGCTGCACGAGGTGGCCTTCACCGAAGCCTTCGACGCGGTGCTTTCTGTGGCCGTCAGCCCCGATGGGCGCTACGTCGCGGCGGGCAGTAACAGCGGGCAGGTGCGTGTCTGGCTCGTCGAGGGAAGAGTAGCGCACCTGACTATCCGGGGCCATACCGATCGCGTGGGTGCTATCGCCTTCAGCCCCGATGGACAAACGCTTGCCACTGCCGGTTGGGACGGCACCGTCAGGGTATGGGACGTGGCCAGTGGAGCAACCATCTGGACGGTAGGGGATCAGAACGTTCCGGTCACCTCCCTTGCCATGAGCCCCAACGGGAAGTTGATTAGCGGGAGTCTTAATGGAGCTATACACTTTTGGGATATGAGAACCGGGACAGAACTGCATCGTCTTCAAACACGGGGTGGGCGGATTCTGACAGTAGCCTGGAGCCCAGATGGACGTGTGCTTGCGAGCGGCGGGCTCGATTCCGTCATCCGGCTGTGGGATGCCGAACAGGGCACGCTGCTCCGAGAACTGCATGGTCATCGCGGCGAGATCACCAGGCTGGCCTTCGCTCCTGATGCTCCTCTGCTCGCCAGCGGCAGCTTCGACCAGGCGGTCAAGCTCTGGGAAGTGGAAACGGGCACCTGCCGGACGACGCTGGAAGGACATACCGGCACGGTGACAAACCTTGCGTGGGTCCCCGATGGCCGAACGCTGACATCTGCCAGCTACGACACGACAATTCGGCTCTGGGATCGCCAGAGTGGGCAGTGCCGCCACATCCTGCAGGGGCATCGTGATGCCGTCACCTCAGTTGCATTCATGCCCGGGAGAGATTGCTTACTCAGCGGCAGTTTAGATCGAACGGTGCGCACGTGGGAACTGATGAGCGGGCAGAACGTGCGCACGATGCAGGGCTATGCGCTCGCTTTGTTCGCGCTGACCTGGAGTCCCGATGGGCGCTTCTTACTGAGCGGCAGCAGCGAGGCGACGCTCACACTCTGGAATGTGACCACCCGCACGCCTGTGCAGGTCCTGCGCGGGCATAGCCAGTATGTCTACGCCGTAGCCTGGAGCCGCGCCGGAAACCGCATCGCCAGTGGGAGCTATGATCAAACGGTGCGCATCTGGGATGCTCCGACGGGTGCCTGCACCCATATCTTGCAGGGCCATACCTCTACGGTTACCAGTGTGGACTGGAGCCCAGATGGCCGCTGGCTTGCCAGCGGAAGCAATGATCGTATCGTACGTCTCTGGGATATGCAGGAAGGCACCAGCCGGGTGGGACGTGAACATACTGGACTGGTCAATGCCGCCGTGTGGTCCCCCGATGGCACGCTCGTCGCCAGCGCCAGTGAAGATGGGCTGGTACTGGTCTGGCGAGCAACCGATGGCGACCTCCTCTGGCGGTTCGAGCATGCAGGGCCTGTCACCGCCCTCTCCTGGAGCGCGAACGGTGATCAGCTGGTGAGCGGGGCAGCTGACGGAGAACAAGGGGTGTTGTACATCTGGGATGTGCAACAAGGCGGACTCGTGCGAACGTTAGCAGGATATAGCGGGCCTATCTGGGGCATCGATTGGTCTCTTGAAAAAGATATCCTGGTGAGCGCAGGCACTGATGGCACCCTACGCTGGTGGAATCCGGAGCAGGGTTCGAATCTCGCTACTGTCCAGGCTCACGAGGCGTGGGCCCGCGCCGTTCGAGTCAGTCCCGATGGGAAGACGGTCGCCAGTTGTGGGGAAGATGGCGTCATCCAGATCTGGGATATGCTGAGTCACCAGCATCTCGCCACCTTGAGAGCCGATCGGCCGTATGAGCGGCTGGACATCAGCGAAACGGGCGGACTTACGAACGCTCAACAGGCGGCGTTGCGAGCCTTAGGCGCTTCGAGCGCGGATAATGCCACGCCTCCATGGTTTTGATCTCGCTGTTTTTCATCTTGTTCAGCAGCTGTGAGCATGGAATTGCCATACCTATGCAGAAGCAGGTTGAGTGACGAGTGCTTGAAGCAGGAAGACCAGTATCTTGCTGACTGCATCGATACGTTGCCGGGTAGACCTCCCGACACCATGTCCGCCGTCGTGCTCGATACACAGCAGTATCGGATGCGGACTTGCGTTTGCCGCCTGCAGCGCTGCCGCGAACTTCATCGCGTGGACGGGAACCGCCCGTAGATCGTTTTCCGCCGTCGTGATAAGCGTAGCGGGATACGCTTCTCCAGCACGCACATTGTGCAGCGGAGAATACGCGAACAGCGCGCGGAACTGCTCATAGTCAGCCTCAGCATTCCCGTATTCTGCCACCAGGTGTGCGCCAACGGTGAAACGATGATAGCGCAGCATATCCGTCAGGGGACTCTGGCACATCACCGCTCCGAACAGCTCTGGATGTTGTACCAGGCACGCGGCTGCAAGTAACCCGCCGTTACTCATACCCATCAGAGCCAGGCGCTGCGGGCAGGTATAGCCATGCTCAATCAGCCATGTAGCGCCGGAGACCAGGTCATCGATACTGGTCTGTTTGCGTTCGCACACCGCCGCCCGGTGCCACGCCTCACCGTACTCACCGCCGCCCCTGACGTTCGCAACTGCGAAGACACCCCCCTGCTCCAACCAGCAGAGTTGCGAAAGCCAGAACGAGGGAGTGACGCTCATACCAAAGCCTCCATACGCGTAGAGGAGGGTCGGCGTCGTGCCGCTGTATGACAGCCCTTTCTTCTGCGTTACAAACATGGGGATACGTGTGCCGTCTTGCGAGGGGTAGAACACCTGCATGGTCTCATAGCGTGAAGCATCGAAACCAGTATGCAGAGCGTGCAGCAGCGTCAATTGGTTCTCCTGCATATCATAGCGGTAAATGGTTGGTGGGCACAGGAAAGACTCCCAGCTCAGGAATACTTCAGGATCGCTTCTCCGGGCCCAGATGCCGATGATGGCTCCCAGGGGAGGCAGCTCCAGTTCGCGCACGCACGTTCCGTCGCGTGCATACAGGACCAGGCGATGCCAGGCATGATGCAAGAAACCAACCAGCAGGTGCTCGCCGGCTAAAGTTGAGAAGGCGATACTATCCTCCTGCTCAGGGAGGATCAACCGCCAGCACTTGCGTTCCGGTGAGGCAAGATCAATCGCCATAATGCAGCCTCGGGGTGCATTACGATCGGTTTCAAGGTAGCATGTGCTGCCGACATTGCCGACAAAACGGTAGTGGGCATCAAGGTGTTGTAAGAGAGGAAAGAAGGGACCACTATCCTGAAGGGGCCGGTAGAAAATGTGGTCATTGGGCGCTGCACTCTGGCAAACATGTATCAGCACATAGGCCCCATCCTCCGTGACTATTGGAGTGCAGATGACCTCACCGGCTGCTGGTGTGAAGATGAACTGGTCGGCAGACTGTGGCGTGCCCAGCCGGTGAAAACGCACATGATTGTAGCCATGCAGCGCTCTATCGTTAGTGGTTTCACCCGGGGCAGGGTAACAGTTGTAGAAAAAGCCAGCATGGTCAGGTGCCCAGGCAATACTGGGAAACTTGCACCAATGAAGCGCCTGCTCCTCTTCCGTGCCGCTGTCCAGGTGAAGCACCCTGATTTCTTGCCAGTCGCTTCCCCCGCGTGAAAGTGCGTAGGCGAGCAACGTCCCATCAGGGCTGACGGTATACGTGGTAACAGCGGCTGAACCATCTTTGCTAAGGCTACTCGGATCAAGGACGACCTGGAAGTCACCTTCAAGCGCCTCTTGCCTGTACAGGACAGCTTGTGGCTGGAAATCTTCCTGCATGGCCAGGTCTTGCCCCCAGAAAAAGCGCCATCTGCCATGTTTGAACGGAACCGAATATTTCGGGTACTGCCAGAGTTCAGCGAGCCGACGTCGAACGGCTTCATATGAAGGTTGTTGCTCGAAAAAAGTAGCAACCGTCGTCCTCTGCTCCTCAATCCAGCAGCGCGTCTCAGGTGATTCTAACTGCTCCAGCCTGCGGTACGGATCGGGAATACTCACCCCGTGATACTCATCCACAATAGGGTTCGCTGAATGCGAAAAAGCGAGAGAGGATGGTACTGTTCCTGCCATAACACGAAACTCCTTTTTGCCAGCAATAGTAGCCTGGGCGAGAGCTTGCTCTCGTTCTCACCGTCCCTTGTAGTGGGTGAGAACGAGCACAAGTTCTGGTCTACGTCCTACTGTAAAAACGGTGGCTCGATACCAGGCCTTCCAAGTCCAGCAGGACAAAGGGCTGGCCACGTACCCGGTAGAATGTGAGGACGATCCAGGAGTGCCGCGCATAGTTGTGTGTTCCTTTCTTTACTTGCCATGCTCGGCACATACCTCGTCATTCGCCGGCAAAATCTGGTATGATAGAGCTAATTGAATTTCAAGAGGGTGTATGGACTCTTGCGCATTCGACCCCATACACTCCGCAGCGTAGATGTTTGACTCAAACAGTTGAGGACATCCACTGCTCTCAAGTGTAGCGGCAGATAGACGAAAGATCACTGGGAGTCCAGGGGAGTTCCACTTCACATTGCTGCATAGCCTCAAGAGAGCGGAAGAATCGAGTATAGCCATGCCACCTGCCCATCACTACCGCGAGCGTGACTACGAGTTCGCAAACACCTTTGTGACCCTGCGCACCACCATTGGGCTGACCCAGCAGAGCCTGGCCACGCTGCTCGAGGTCTCGAGCAGAGCGGTCGAGAACTGGGAACAGGGGCTCACCAGCCCCAAAGCCGAGTATCTCAAACAGTTCATAGCGCTGTGTGTGCGAGCCTCGGCCTTTGCCGCCGGGCGCGAGGAAGAGCAGATCCGCGCCTTCTGGCAGGCGGCGCACCAGAAGGTCTTGCTGGATGAGTACTGGCTCCAGGAACTGCTCGCTCGGCCCTCTCCCTCCTCGGCAGGGCGGGAGCCGTCCCCTGCTACCGGGCAGAGCAACGCGGTTCCCTCCGAGCAGCTGGCGCTCTGGACGGTGCCGTATGCCCGCAATCCCCATTTTACCGGGCGCGACGAGCTGCTCTGCCAACTGGAGCGGCAGTTTGCTCGCAGAGTAGCAGAGCAGCCCACGACCATCCAGCATGCCGCCCTGACCCAATCGCAGGCCATCAAGGGGCTCGGTGGCATCGGCAAAACGCAGACCGCCATCGAATACGCCTACCGCGCGCGCGAGCAGGGGCGCTACACCCATATCCTCTGGATCAGTACCGCCAGCGAAGAAGCCGTTCTGACCAGCTTCGCCGCCCTCAAAGACTGGGTGCCTGCTCTTGGACAAAAGGAGGAAAGCGATCAACGCGCTCTGACCAGCAAAGCCTTGCGCTGGCTGGAGCAGTGTCCGCAGCCCTGGCTGCTGATCTATGACAACGCCGATGACACGGCATTTCTCCCTCCCTATCTGCCCATCCAGGGCCAGGGCAGCATCCTGCTCACTACGCGCGCCAGCGCGGTGGGTGCGCTGGCCCCGTCGCTGGAGGTGGAAGCGCTGCCTCTATCGGAGGGCGTCCAGCTCCTACTGCGCCGGGCAGGCCGCGAGAGCGATGTGACGGAGCAGGAACGGGAGGAGGCCAGCACGATTGTCCTGGCATTGGGCCAGTTTCCCCTGGCCATCGACCAGGCGGGAGCCTACCTGGAAGAGACGGGATGCAGCCTGGCTGACTACCTGCAGATCTATCACCAGCACCAGTACGAACTGCTGGCGCGGCGGGGGAAGCAGGCCAGTGGCTACCCCGACTCAGTGGCCACCACCTGGTCGCTGGCCTTTGAGCAGATCGAACGGACCGACTCGGCGGCGGCAGAGCTGCTGCGGTTGTGCGCATTTCTGGCACCGGACCAGATCCCCGAAGAGCTGCTCACCGAGGGCGCTGCCTGTTGGCCCGCCGCCTTGCAAGAGGCGGTGACGGATCGGTTGCGTTTCAACCAGATGCTCTCCACCCTGCTCGCCTTTTCGCTGATCAAGCGGGTGGGACGAGAACGCCAGCTCAGCATTCATCGGCTGGTGCAGAGGGTGCAGCAGGCACGCATGGCGCCGCAGGAGCAACGCCAATGGGCCGAGCGGCTCGTGCTCGCCGTCCAGGCCGTCTTCCCGCGTGATCCGGAGGTCGAGTTTGGTGCGTGGCCCCAGTGTCAGCGCTACCTGGAACAGGCCCAGGCCTGCGATACGCTGATCCAGCAGCATCACCTGCTGCTTCCTGAGGCGGCAGATGTGCTCGATCGAACCGGCGACTATCTGATCAGACGTGGGCTGTACAGCCTGGCTGAGCCACTCTTGCGACGAGCGCTCGGCATGCGCGAGCAGCACCTGGGCGGCGCGCATCCCGACGTCGCCACATCGCTTTACCGTCTCGCGGTCCTCTCCGTGAAACTGGGAGCATAAGCCCAGGCCGAGCCGCTCTACCAGCGGGCGCTGCGCATCCGCGAGCAGCAGTTGGGACAAGAGCATCTCCTGGTGGCCTACCCACTCAATGGCTTGGCGGAACTCTCCCGTGAGCAGGGCAAGTATGCCGAGGCCGAGTCGCTCTACCAGCGCGCCTTGCAGATCCGAACACAACGCCTGGGGTCACAGCATCCAGCAACGGCTGAAGTACTGGATGATTTCGCAGGCTTTCAGCACGTGCAAGGCCGGACCCAGGAAGCAGCGATCATGTACCAACGCGCGCTGACGACTCGCGAACACGTCTTGGGGCCGGATCACCAGTTGACCCTCGACACCCGCGCGCGCCTGCAGGAAGTGCTGGTCGCGTTGGGTCAGATGCAGGAAGCGGCACGTGTGGAAGCACCGCACAAGGAGGAGGGGATGGCTGCTGCTAAGAACCAGATGCCGGAAGAGTGAAGCCGACACTCGCACCATTGGAGACTCCCAAAGAGAAGCGTACGGCAGATGACGGAGCAATTCATATCGCTTCATAGTATTGCGCTCCACTGAGTCACGAGCAGAGGAGACCTCACATGAACAGGTCCTCGTATGGTGAACGGGACTATGCTTTCGGTCAGCTGATGCTGACCCTGCGGACGCATATCGGCCTGACACAAGCCGGGCTGGCTGAGTTGCTGCATGTCTCCCGGCGCGCTGAGGCGGAGTGGGAGGCCGGCAGCAGTTATCCCAAAGTCGACCACCTCAAACGCCTCAGCGCGCTGGGAGTACGAGCCTCTGCCTTTGCCGCCGGACGCGAGGAAGAGGAGATCCGCGCGCTCTGGCGTGCGGCACACCAGAAGGTGCTCCTGGATGAGCGCTGGCTCTCTGAGCTGCTGGGTCGGCCATCTCCCTCCCCAGCCAGGCTGGCGGAGGAGCAGGTCCCTGGTGCCGGGCAGGGCAGCGCGCTTCCCTCTAAGGCAATCGCGCTCTGGACGGTACCCTCTGCCCGCAATCCCCATTTTACCGGGCGCGATGAGCTGCTTGACCAGCTGATGCAGCAGCTCTCTCCAACAGAACCAGGCCAGCCGATGGCCCTGCGCCGCGCGGCCTTGACGCAGGCGCAGGTCATCAAGGGCCTGGGGGGCATCGGCAAGACGCAGATCGCGGTCGAATATGCCTACCGCGCTCGCGAGCTGGGGCGCTATACCCATACACTCTGGATCATGGCCTCAAGCGAGGAGGCCATCCTGATGAGCTTCGCCGCCCTGGCAGAGTTGCTGCCGGGCGTGGCCTCGGCAGGGGAGACCGAGCAGCGCAAGCTGGTGGCCGCGGTCATCCGCTGGCTGGAGCAGTGCAAAGAGCCCTGGCTGCTCATTGTGGACAACGCCGATGACTTGTCCCTGGCCCAGCCCTACCTGCCCCTGCGGGGCAACGGCAGCGTGTTGCTCACCACGCGGGCGAGCGCTGTGGGCTGGCTGGCGCCCTCCCTGGAAGTGGATACTATGGGGATGATGGAGGGCATCGAGCTGCTGCTGCGCCGCGCGCAGCGCTTTGCCGGTGCCACGGAGGAGGAGATCAACGAGGCGGGCAATCTGGTGGCAGCGCTGGCACAGTTCCCGTTGGCCCTCGACCAGGCGGGCGCTTACATCGAAGAGACCGGCTGCAGCCTGGGCGACTATCTCCAGCTCTACCAGGCGCATCGGCGCACCCTGCTCGCGTGGCGCGGGAGGCAGGCCACGCGCTACCCGGCCTCGGTCGCTACCACCTGGGGGCTCTCCTTTCAACGCGTCGAGCAGACCAACCCGGCCGCCGCCGATTTGCTGCGACTGTGCGCCTTCCTCGCCCCGGATGCCATCCCCGAAGAACTGCTCACCGGGGGCGCTCCCTATTGGCCTGCCGCCCTGCAAGAGGCCGTCACTGATCGTCTCAGCTTCAATCAGATGCTGGAGGCCCTGCTGGCCTTTTCCCTGGTGAAGCGGCTCGCAGAGGACCGTTTGCTCAGTATCCACCGGCTGGTGCAGGTGGTGCAGCAAGAGCGCCTCTCAGCAGAGGAGCAAGGCCAGTGGGCCGAGCGGCTCGTGCGGGCGGTCCATGTCGTCTTCCCGCATGAGCCACAGGAGGTGGCCTCCTGGCAAGCGTGCCTGCGCTACCTGGACCAGGTGCAGGCCTGCGACACGCTGATCCGGGAGCAGCGGCTCCTGCTTCCTGAGGCGGCCGAACTTCTCGACTGGGCAGGTACCTACCTGTGCGAGCGCGCGTTATATTCCCTGGCCGAGCCGCTCTACCAGCAGTCCCTCTCCATTTGGGAGCAGCAGGCCGAACCTCAGCCCGCCAGCAAAGTGCAGAGTCTGAATCATCTGGCAGACCTCTATGTCTCACAGGGAAAGTACGCAGCGGCCGAATCCCTCTATCACCTGGCCGTACCCATCATCGAGCAGCAGGTGGGAGCGGAACATCCTCTGCTCGTCGATGCACTGAAGGGACTGGCGCACATCTACAGCAATGAGTGGAAGTTTGCGATGGCTGAGCCCCTCTATCAGCGAGCGCTCCACATGTGGGAGCAGCAGGGGGGACCCGAGCACCCTCTGCTCGTCAATGTGCTGACGGGGCTGGCCTTCGTGCAGATGCAGCAGGGGAAATATGCCGAGGCAGAACTCCTCCAGGGGCGGGCGCTGCGCATCCGCGAGCGGCAGCTGGGGCCCGAGCACATCCAGATGGCCTTTCCGCTGCTTGGACTGGCCCAGATCACCGTCGAGAAGGGGGAGTATGCGCGAGCCGAGCCGCTCATCCAGCGGGCGCTGCGCATCCGCGAGCGGCAACTGGGACCCGAGCATCCCCTGGTGGCCATGGCGCTGCATGCACTGGCGGAAGTGTATGCCGGGCAAGGGAATGACGCGGAGGCCGAGCCGCTCTTCCAGCGGGCGCTGCGCATCCGCGAAGAGCAGTTGGGTCAAGAGCATCCCGATGTGGCCCAGTCGCTCAGGGGTCTGGCGAACCTTTACACGCGACAGGGGAAGTACATGGAAGCCGAGCCGCTCTACGTGCGGGCGCTGCGCATCGTCGAGCAGCGGCTGGGACCCGAGCATCTTGAAACGGCGAGCGTCCTGCATGATTTCGCAGGCTTTCAGCACGTGCAAGGCCGGACCCAGGAAGCGGCGATCATGTACCAACGCGCGCTGACGACTCGCGAACACGTCCTGGGACCGGATCACCAGTTGACCCTCGACACCCGCGCGCGCCTGCAGGAAGTGCTGGTTGGGCTGGGTCAGATGCAGGAAGCGGCACATGTGGAAGCACCGCACAAGGAGGAGGGGATGGCTGCTGTGAAGAACCGGATGCCGGAAGAGTGAAGCCGACACTCACACCCCCGGCTTTGGTTGTTAAAATTCATTAGGGTAAGGGAGACGACGTTGCTATTGGGTAGCATCCACTGACTGCGCAGGTGTAAGGTAGTCCTCAACGCGGGTCAGTGGACTCCGCACAAAAACGAGCGCCAGGAAAACCATAAACACGCCCAGTACGCCAAAGACCAGGATAACATTGTTCACCTGGTCGATCACCAGTCCTCCCAGTATGCTACTGAAAGGGACGCTGAAAATGGCCAGCACACTGGTAAAAGTCAGGACGCGTCCCAGTAGCTGATTAGGCGCGATGGCCTGCAGAATACTGTTAAACGCCACATCATACAGGCCAATCAACCCGAACATCACCCCGAAACAGACCAGGTCAACCCAGTAGAGCCGTGTAGCGATCAGGGCCAGGACACACACGCCGGAGAGCAGTATCGAGCCAAGCAAGATCACGCCGTACGAGAGACGTTTCTGCAGGAAGCCGGCCGAGAGCATAAAGATGACCGCTCCAATGCCAGCAGCAATGAAGAACTGGCTGACCTGGGCATCGCTGGCAACTAACACCTGTTTGGCGTAAAAGACGATCTGCGGGTACACGACAGCCACCGCCAGATTGGCCAGCAGAGAGAACAGAGCCAGGGTCCGTACCACCGGCTGGGCCAGGACGTAGCGCAGTCCGTCGAGGATGTCCCGGCGCAGGCTCGTCTTTGGTCGAGCCTGGGGAGCAACCGCGTTAAAGCTGGTTTTGATCAGGGCCAGTGAGATCGCTGAGACGACAAAGGTGAGCGCATCGCACCAGAAAACAGCCTGCAAAGAGGTGACAGCCAGCAACAGCGCTGCCAGCAATGGCCCGATGATCGCGGCGAACGGAGCGCTTGCCTGTATGCGCCCATTCGCCTTCAACAGGCCATCCTGGGGAACCATGCTTGGAATAGCGGCAGCGGTTGCGCCCTGAAAGCCAACCGTCAGCGTGGAGTTGATGAACGTGACGAGATAGATCCACCAGATCGGTAAATGTCCGAGCAGCGCCAGCAATGGCAGCACCGCAAGTATAGCCGCGCGGCAGATATCCAGGCCGATCATCAAGCGCTTACGGTTCACGCGATCCACCCAGGCACCAATGAAGAGCCCAAAGAGTGGGTATGGTACCCAGGTAGCCGCCGAGGCCAATCCCAGGTCCAGGGCCGAGCCGCTGAGTTTGAAGACCAGCAGGGGCAGTACCGTACCGGTGAGCGCACTGCCAATTTGTGAAGTGGTCTGACCCGTCCAGAAGATCCAGAAGTCACCGGCTCTTCTCCCAGGAACGGCCAGCCCATTTTGCGCTATCATTCGTTCTTGTCCTCTCTTGTAAGTTTGCGACGAAAGTAAAACAAGGATATTCTAAAGATGACACACTGTTCGTCTTCATGCAAGAATATCCAGGAATGCTCCAAGCATAGTAGGAGAGCGTGAAAAAAAGCGTGGGGAGCTCCATAAAAAAGAAGCGCTTGTTGTGACATGCTTGTCGGTATGGTGAAGAAAGTAACCCACTTCTCATGAAATTTGCTTCGGCGTCAAACTAAGAAAAAGTTTTACGCAGCTCCCTACGCTTTTCTTCACGCTCTCCTACTATGCTTTACGGGTGCGAAGGCAGCGCCTGCGAGAAAATATCCTGCACAGGCACTGCTGCAGGCCGGGATCTGCGCTGCGGCTGTTCGGTTTCAGGGAGTCATTGATGACTTCGTCATGCTGAATGCCCTGCCACGGCCCGGCTCGCGCGTGATTCTCGACGCAGAAGAAATGAGCGGGACAATCTGACCGATTGACCCACCCAACACACCCAAAGGAGTACCATATGACAGTTCTTACGACCCAT